>Ga0209809_1001440_pt1 | contig 19100 bp, 13 predicted proteins | sample YNPMSTMetaG_FD_186172 | JGI IMG/M metagenome (GOLD analysis project Ga0209809, IMG submission 186172) | Anoxygenic and chlorotrophic microbial mat microbial communities from Yellowstone National Park, USA - YNP MS-T MetaG (SPAdes) (version 2) ...
TGCCGACCAGGTCCATGCCCAGGGTCACCATGCGTTGGCGCCGGGCGCCATAGCGGGTACGCCGCACCAGGCTGGCCAGGCGGGAGCGGAAGGTGGCATGCAGGCGCTCGATGGAGGCGGTGTGCAAGGTCTGACCCCCGCCCGACGAGGCCAACAGCGCATCCAGGGCCGCTGCGGCGCCCGGCACCAGGCGGCGCACAACGCCCACCATGCGACCGCGCTCGTCCTGCTTGACCACCTGGCCGATGACGACCTGTTCCCAGGGCGCCAGGCGAGGGCGTCCGGGGCCCTTCCTGGGCGCCTTGCTGCGCAAGGCGCAGCGGAAGGCATTGACAGAGGCTGCCAGTCCGTCCACGGCCACCAGCAGAGCCCCCGGCCGGGCGCAGGCCCGCACCCTGTCGGCAAGCTGGCGAATGAGGCCCTTGTCCCGATGGGCGCTGACCACACCGCCCAACCACAGCCGGGTGCTCACCATCAGCGCCATCGCCATCCACACCATCCCCTTCTGCACGCGGACGCGCATCTCGTCCGCGTGCACGTGCAGCAAGGACAAGCAAGCCCCCAGGACCAGATGACGATGCACCTGCGCACCATGCACACCAGCCTCCGCCGCCCACGTGCGCACCGTCTCCGCTTTCAAGCCAAAGGCAGCCACAATCGCACGCACCGGACAGCCGTGGGCCAGCAGGGTGACGACCAGCACGATCATGTCCACCGGTGTCTTCTTCCAGTACAACATCGTCCCCCGACGGGCGCTGAAGGTCTTCTCACAAACCGTGCATCGATAGCGGGCTTCCTTCCGGCTGTGCACCGTGATGTTCCCTTTCCCTCCCTGTGCTCTTGCCGGGCAGGCCTCATTGGGGCAAAATACCTGGGTGGGGTTCATAGCATTCCTCCTCGGTTGTCAATAGATAAGGATATGCTATGGACCCCGCCAGTTTTGTTCAACTTTCAGCCCCTGTCACAGTTTTGCGGACACCTACCCCAGTATTTTGAACGGCGCGAATACACGAGTATTCTGACATGCTCAACGTAGCCTTTCAACGTCGCCGCACATCAATTGTGCTGCTGTTCCTCCTGCTGATTGCCTCGTTGATGCTTCCGGTTGCGGCGGGTCGTGCAGAGTCGGAGGATCGTGTGCGGGTTATCATCGTCCTGCGCGCGCCTGCGGCGGCAGACCGGTATGATCTGATGGCGCCTGATGCGATCGCGCAGGTACAGGAACAATTTGCGCCAGCCGCCGTTGCCGCAGGCGCGCGCGAAGTCGCCCGCCTGGACACACTGCCGGCGGTGATTCTGGACGCGCCGCGGAGTGCGCTGAACCGTCTGGCAAACCACCCGCTGGTGGCGAATGTTGCCGAAGACGCACTGGCGATGCCGCACTTGTCTAGCAGCGTCCTGCTGATTCACGCCGATCTGGCGCAACAGGAAGCGAATGGTGCCGGCGTGGCAATTGCCATCGTTGATACTGGTGTTGATGCTGCGCATCCATTCCTGGGCGGGCGGGTGATCGCAGAAGCATGCTTCTCGACGAATAATGCCGCGCAGGGGGCGACCTCGCTCTGTCCCGGCAACGGATCCGCAGCGTTCGGTCCTGGCGCTGCCGCGCCCTGTTCGCTGTCGAACTGCGACCATGGGACGCATGTCGCCGGTATCGCTGCCGGAAACAGCGGCGTCGCGCCGGGTGCGTCGATCATTGCGGTCCAGGTCTTTTCGCGGATCGCCAATTGCTCGGCGTTCTCATTGCCGTCGCCATGTGCACTCAGTTACGTTTCTGATCAGTTGCGCGCGTTCGACTGGCTGGCATCGACCACCTTCACACCGCCGCTGGCGATTGTGAATCTGAGTCTGGGCGTAGGGACGTTCACCAGTGTCACGGCGTGCGACACAAGCCAGATTGGCACAGCAATGTTCCCCGCGATTGCAACGCTGCGCAACCAGGGAGTGACGACGGTCGCTTCATCGGGCAACAACGGCGCGACCAATGCGCTCAGCCTGCCGGGATGCCTGTCGAACGTCGTCAGCGTTGGTGCAACGACAAAGACGAATCCAGAGCAGGTTGCGTCGTTTTCCAACAGCGCCCCCTTTTTGACACTGCTGGCGCCGGGAGTTGGGATCGTTTCATCGACGACGGGCGGGGGATTTGCGCCAAAGTCGGGAACATCGATGGCAGCGCCGCATGTGGCGGGGGCGCTTGCACTGTTGCGTAGTGCGCGACCTGGATACCCTTCGGATGCCTATGTCACAGCGCTGGTCAACACCGGAACACCGATTCTCGATACACGCAACGGTGTGATCAAGCCACGCATCGATGTTGCGGCTGCACTTGGTGCGCTGGCCCCAATGCAGAAGCGTGCGTTCTTGCCGCTGGTTGTGCGTCCGTAAGCTCAAGGGTACGGTTGCCCGGGTAGGGTTCAGGGATGCCATCTCCGTCCCGATCAACATTGTATCGGATCAAGGCGTCCCAGATCGGGCCACTGCGCATCCACACAGATAGTACTCTTCCCGCAACGCTCCAGACGCATCCGAATTATGGCAGGCCGTACCCGACCAGCACTGTCGCATGCTGTCCCTACAGACGCAACCTCACCGACTGAATCGCCGGGTAGATATCGACGATCACTGGCACACCCCGGTCGATCAGATTGCGCAACACGTGCTCGCCATCAGTACGGGAAAGATTGACGAAATGCGTACTGTAGCCGCGTCGCCGTAGCTGCAGCACCTTGAGGGGCGGCAGGGTTTACCGAACCTTGGCTTAAACGGCAGACCCACTTTGTAATCGCGGCTCGCCACGCAACAGGTTGAGCGTATTGGCAAGCGAAGTGAAACTGCATTCGTTAAACCCCTGCCCGCTGACGGGTCAGGCGATGGGTCAGCATTTGCAACAATGCAGCGAACGTATAGAGGAAATGAAGGACATAGGTTTTCCTTGCTTGCTTAGTCGAGACACTGCGGTTCAACGTCTCAACCGGGAACCTTCCACCGTCCCACCTTATGCAACGCTGCCTGCAATCTTCAACAACGCACCTTACGACGCCACACACGCCACAACGCCCCGATCTCTGGCAGGCCAGTAAAGATGTATGCCAGCCAGACTGCCCAGAGCGCGGGCCAGATGGATACCAGCAGGAATGCAATGCCGACCGCTGCCCATCCCAGGATACCAGAGACGACCATTGGCGTGCGCGTGTCGCCGATGCCGCGCAGAGCACCGCCTATCACAAAAGTACCCGCCCAGAGTGGTTGCGCCAGCGCGACGACCTGCACCGCTGTTGCGCCAATTGCGATCAACTGCGGATCGCCGCTGAATATCCCGACCATCTGCGGCGCGAACAGGATGAAGAGCACCCCCAACCCGCCCATCCAGATGATCGCCCAGCGCGTTGCCACATTTGTTACCGCGCGCGCTTCGTCGATCCGCCCGGCGCCGACCGCCTGCCCGACAAGCGCAGTCGTCGCCAGGCTGAACCCGATCCCCGGCATGAACGAGAGCGAGAGGACATTCAGCACCACGCGATGTGCGGCAAGCGCCACGGTGCCCAACCCGACGACAATCGGCGTCAGTGCAGCGAACGATGTGATGATAATGATCTCCTCCAGGGCTGCTGGCGCACCAAGCCATACGACCTCGCGTGCAGTGCGCCAGCGCGGTCGCCACGTTCCAGGTCCGCCAACCCGTATTCGCGTGCTGACTTGCAAGAGGATGAACAGAAAAAGTGCCGCGCCGACAACGCGCGCAATCAGTGTGCCCCAGGCACTGCCAGCCACACCGAGTGCTGGCATGCCGAGATGCCCGTAGATCAACCCCCATGAGGCGATCAGGTTCAGTACATTTGCCAGTGCGGTCACCAGCATGGGTGTGCGGCTGTCACCCGCTCCCCGCAACACGCTTCCGCCGATCAGCATGAGCGCCAGCGCCGGAATGCTCGCCGCACTGATCGTCAGATACTCCGCTGCAACGGCAGTGGCATCGGGCGCCATGCCGTACAGCGCCACGACTGGTGTCGCAAAGATCAACCCGGCAAGGGTGATCGGCAGCGATAGCACAATTCCCCATAGCAGCGACTGACCAGCGACATGGCTTGCCCGCACAGTATTGCCTGCGCCAATCGCCTGGGCAACCAGCACCGATGCGCCGACTGATAGCGAACTCAGCGCTGCCATGACAATGAACAAAACATTCAGCGCCGTGCCGACGCCTGCCAGGGCGACGATACCGATACCTGCCACCAGAATGGTATCGGCAATGCCAAGCACTGTGTGGAGGAGGTTCTCGCCAATGGCAGGCAGCGCCAGACCCATCACCCGGCGCCGCAGCGGCGATGAGGGACGTGCTGCACTCTCCGACACGATAGCGGGCGTGACCGCGTCGGCAGTTGATGGAACGATGTCAGGAATAGTCACACACTTCTCCATGCTGGTGTTATCGCTCTGCCAGATGTATGTCTCGACGTTGAACGTTCAACGTTCAACCCTCAACCCCTACGCTGCTGCCCGGCGGAAGGATGCCGCACGGCGCGCCATCTCTTCACGCAGGGCGTAGTGATCGTGTTTGATATAGCGCAACGCACCCATGTAGAACACAAAACAGAGCATCCAGGCAGTGACGCAGATCCACGTAATTGCGGCTTGCAGATCGTACATGTCGGCGATAATACCAGCAAGCAGCGGCGCAAGCGCTGCGCCGCTGTTTTCGATAAAGTATTCGAATGCCTGCGCCGTGCTGCGTACTTCTGGCACCGTTATATCGTACACCGTTGCAATGACATTTGGCGACGACAGCGGCATAAAGAGCGCCGTCAGACACATCAGTACAAAGAAGTTGGTACGCTCCTCAACCGGCGTTTGCATCGCCAGGTAGAGAAAGATCGCACCCATCAGGACTCCTACGCTGGAGACCAGAATGCGCCCGCGCGTCGTGCGCTTGAACGCCCAATCACCCAGAACGCCGCCGATAAAACTGCCGCTCGCCAGGATCAGAATAACTGGCGCGACCGTCAGCAGGATGCTTTCTTCGTCGTAGCCGCGCTCGCGCGCCAGATAGGTGAAGAACCAGTACGTAATGACATTCCACGGAAAGACCCCCGCAAACCCCTGGAGAAACACGAACCACATGGTGCGTTTTCCCAGTACAGCGCGCATTTCAGCCCACGAGAAGCGGAATCGCGCCATCTCAGTCATCCCTTCGAACTCCGGCTCTGCTTTGCCGCGCGGCATTTCGCGAACGCCGAGCAGAATGACGATAGCGACCACAATGCCCAGTCCGCCAGTCAGGAAAAAGATCGTGCGCCAACCGATCTGCGGCGCCAGCATCAGCGCCAGCACCATACCGACGAGGTAGCCGATGGGTTGCGCCAGTTGCAGCAGACCGTAGACTTTGCCGCGCAGGTTTGGACCGAAATAGTCGGCGACCAGCGCGTACATACCGGGGTATGACGAGTCATCAATCCCCGTCGAGGCACGCGCCATCAGAAAGGTTGGGTAGGTGCGCGCCACTGCGCTCAACCAGGTCGTCGAACCCCAGATGAACGATGCCAGCGCCAGCAAACGCGCACGGGAAAACCGGTCGTATAGATACCCCCAGATCGGATAGAGGATCGATGCCACTACCAGCGCACCGGTTGTCACTGCCCCCATCTGGGTCATACTGATACCGAACTCGTCCATGATAGCCGGGGTGAGTGGACCGATCAGGAGTTTGTCCGACTGATGGAGCAGCATAAAGCAGAAAAAGACCGCGATTACGAACCAGCGGTAGCCTGAGCGGGGTGTTCGCATCATTGCAACCTCGTATTATCGGGGCGGCGGAACGTTTCCTGTGCCATTATAACAGGCTCTTCCAGGGCGGTGAATGTGGGAGCGCATTCCCTATCCGCACCAAACACACGTCGGAGGTTGATCTCCTAGTGCTCTGAATGTTTTATCCGATACGTCTCTGTTCAAGTCATGACGACTGCAACGACCAAACCATCCCTTGCTACCGACGCCAATGCCGACCCGTTTCGCTACGGGTGGCGCCTTGTGCCGCGTCCCACTCCCAATAATCCCTATTACCTCGAACGGGTTCCGCTCACCCTCGACGATGCGCTCCATCGTGAAGTTGGAGACTTCATCGTGCATAGCGACCGCCACGAGACCGACTGCATGGACCTCACTGCCGTGCCGCACGCCCGCCTGGAGCCGTCCCGTCGGGCGATTGTGCTCAGCAATGTGCGCATCGCGTGAGACCTCCCCGGCCTGCGCGCGTACGGACCGGACGTGATGGTCATCCCCGGCGTGCACAAACGGCGGCAGCAGCACATTTGAGGTTGCATTCGAGCAAGCGCGTCTGGCGCCGATCATTAACATCGTCTCACCGGATGCGCGTGAGAACGACGTGGTGATTAAGGTGGAGCATTACGCGCGAGCAGGAGCGGCGCAGTATATAATTGTGGATGATACAGGGCGAGGCGAGACGCAGCAGTTGCGGTTGCCCGACTACCGTTTGGAGGAGGGGGCGTACCGGTTACAGGCACTGGACGCGGAGAGGCGGGTGCTCCTGGCGATTTCAGACATATGGCCGGGAATATGGCGCGATCACGTAGTCTGCTATGACGCGACGGGGCGGGAGATCGGAGACTATGTGACGGTGGTAGGGCAGGCGGCGAAGGCGAAAGAAGCAGCAGCACGGGCGCGGCGCGAAGCAGCAGTGCGTACCGAGGCGGAAGAGCGCGCAACGGGAAGCAGTGGCGCATGCCGAGGTAAGGAGCGTGCGGCAGGAAGCGGTGGCGCGAATGGAGGCAGAGAAGCGAGCGCGGCAAGAAGCACAGGCGCGCGAAGTCGAATCCCGCGCTCGCGCTGAAGCTGAGGCGCGTCTGCGCTTCCTGGATGAGGAACTGCGCTGTCTGCGCGGCGACGGGTAGCGCCGCCGACCGGTATTCCCGCAGTTTCAATATTCAAGATACGTTCCTGGGAAGTCTGCGATTCAGAGCATGTTCAGAAACAGTGCATTTTCGTGCGATATCGCCGTTATCGGCGGCAGTCTGGGCGGTGTGGCAGCAGCGCTCGCTGCCTGTGATGCTGGCGCGTCAGTCGTTCTTACCGAAGCGACCGACTGGCTTGGCGGTCAGGCGACCAGTCAGGGTGTCAGCGCGCTCGATGAGCACCGCTACATCGAGGCATTCGGTGCAACCCGCAGGTATGCCACGTTCCGTGAGGCGATCCGCGATCATTATCGCCACCGCTACGGGATCGCTGCCATGCCCAATGGTTCGCCGCTCAACCCTGGCGACGCATGGGTTTCGGCGCTCTGCTTCGAGCCGCAGGTTGGCGTATCGGTGATCGAGGCGATGCTGGCGCCCCATGATGCAGCCGGACGCCTGACGATCCTGCGCAACTATGCCCCTATCTCTGCTGTTGTGCCGGGTGACGCGATCACCAGTGTCACCGTGACTGGCGCGGATGGAGATGTGACGATTGCGGCGCGTTTCTTCCTCGACGCCACTGATCTCGGCGACCTGCTGCCGCTGACGGGCGCTCCGTGGGTGACGGGCGCGGAGGCGCGGAGCGATACCGGCGAGGCAGACGCACCGGAAGAGGCGCGCCCCAGTGAGGTGCAGGGGTTCACCTTCTGCTTTGCGGTCGAATATCGTCCCGGCGAAGACCATACAATCCCTAAACCGGAAGGGTACGAACGTCTACGCGACTCGCAACCGTTCACTCTGACCCTGACCGCTGCCGACAGCGCTCCGCGCCCCTTCCGCGTCTTCAAGACCGGTCCGACCGGTCTGCCGCCATTCTGGACGTACCGCCGCCTGCTGTCGGGGCGGTTGCTCGACCCATCAGGCACACTACGTGATGTGGCGATGATTAACTGGAACGCCAATGATTATCACCATGCCGATCTGATTGGCGCAACACCGGAAGAACGTGCGCGTATTCTGGATGAAGCCCGCCGCCTTTCGCTCTCATTCCTCTACTGGCTGCAAACTGAGGTTCCGCGTGACGATGGCAGCGGCTACGGCTATCCCGGTCTGCGGTTGCTCCCCGATGTGATGGGAACAAAGGACGGGCTATCAAAAGCGCCCTACATTCGTGAGTCACGGCGCATCCAGGCACTGCGGCGTGTGACCGCCAATGACATCCTGGCAGCCGGGCGCACGACCGCCCGCGCTGCGCACTTCGCTGACTCATGCGGCGTGGGATGGTACTTCATGGACCTGCATCCGGCGGTCGGCAATCCGCACAGCATGTTCGCGCCGACGCTGCCGTTCCAGATACCGCTCGGAGCGCTGATCCCGCAGCGCCCGATGAATCTGCTGGCGGCATGCAAGAATATCGGCACGACCCATCTGTCGAATGGTTCGTACCGGCTCCACCCGGTCGAGTGGAATATCGGCGAGGCGGCGGGCGCGCTGGCGGCATTCTGCCTGACGCGCGGCATATCTCCGCAGGAAGTGTGGGAAGGGCGGATGCTGCGCACGTTTCAGCGCCATTTGCTTGAACAAGGCATACCACTGGCATGGACAGTGGATGTTCCGCCCGGACATCCGCACTTCATCCCCACCCAACTGCTGCTGCTGGAGGGCGCGCTGGAGGGGAATGGACCACGCGCTGCGTCGCTCGACATCTCCCCTGACACCCCTATCGACCGCGCCGATGCGCCTGCTGTGCCCCGCGCACTGCTGCGTGTCGCCGGATCGCCATCTGAACCGGTGATCGATCCGGCGCTCGATCATCAACCGCTCAGTCGCGCAGAAGCGGCGGCAACCCTGGCGCTCGTCGGGACATCAACCACTGGCATGAGCGACCCTCCCACCTGGAGCGATCTGTGCGAGGCTCTACGCGCGCTCCTCTGACTTGCCCTGGATCGAAGAGCATAATCGGGCGACGAGTGCTGCCAGCCTCATATGTACCATCCTTATCCGCATGCCAGTCCGATCGCCCACTGCAACCCGCGGCGCAGCGGCTCTTCGGTATAGCGCAGCGCGTTGGCGCGCCCGCGTCGGATCAGTTCTGCGCGCAGCGCAGCATTCTCCTTAATCTCCAGGATCGCCTCGGCAATCGTGCATGCGCCGACGAAATGCTGCCATCCCCCTGAACTGTGGATGGCGCTGTCGATCGGTTCGAGGAGATACGCGCCATCGCCAACGACCTCCGCCATCGCGCTGCGGTCATTCGTCACTGCTGCCGGAACGCCACACAGCGCGGCTTCGAGCGGCGCCAGCTCGAACGCGCCGGAGTGAGGCACGTTCACCACCAGATCGCACATATTTAACCGCTCAACATACGTGCAACCCGGCGGAATGGCAGGTCGTCCAGGAGGCGGTCCGTCGGTCGGCGGAGTGTCAGCGTCGTAGGGAATCCCTGCCAGTTGCCGGAAATCGCTCTGCGGAAACAAAACCAGATCGGCGACGCCCAGATGATCGGCGACGTGGAGCAGGTTCCAGCTGTTGAGCCAGGGATCCTCATTCGTTGGCTGACAGTGGAAATATGCGATAATATCATCGGCTTTGCCACGCGCCCGCAACTGTTGCAGCGCCATCATCACGCGCGGTTGCTGCTTGCGCTCGGTGTTGCGCCCGAAGACGCCAATAACGAAGCGTCCTTCGAGACCTGCAGCGCGGCGCAGTGCGTCGCGGTATGGCAGAGGACGAAACAGGCGAGCGTCAACCGGATGTGGCGCAGCAATCACATTGGGAATGCCGAGCGACGCGCAGTAGTTTGCCGCTACATAGGTAGGGGTCATTGCTGCGCGAAAATCACGCAACACCTGCATTAGATCGCGATCGAACGGAATAGTGTCGATCACGAAGTGGCAGATCATAGGTCCGGTCCATCCTGCAGAACGAATGACGGCGGCAAATCGGGCAACCGCGCCGAGATCATAGTGGACGAAAATCAATTCCGGTTGCTCGGCGGTCAGGAAGTCGGGCAAAAGCGGCAACGCTTCCTTCTGGTCACGTGGCATCGGCACAATACGGCACGGGTAGCGCGTCGGGTCGAGAGGCTGTCCATCGGCGCATACCCCAAACACTACGGTTTCGTGCCCCATATCGGCGAGCATACGCGTCAGGTGGCGCGCATGGATGCCAAATCCGGTCGCTACCGATGGCGACTCGGAAATAAGCGCGATTTTCATGGATCAGTCCGATCTCCTCGGTCATCGACACGTGTGATGATTGATGTGAGACACTTCCAACAGGCGCACACGGGTTTCACCAGTGCCGATGATCTGAACGCACAGGTGCAGATCCTAGCCATGTTCCCCGCGGAACACCGCTGAGTCCCCTGTAGTATACGCTGTTACCCGACAGTGTAGATCGTTCTGGCTCAAACTTTGTGCCATTTGACACAAAGCATTCGTAGTGGTAGAGTAAGTGTAAGACATGCGCCATTCCAGGCGTATGGCGGTGTCAGCGCTGGAAAGCGAGTTATCAGTCTATGTCTCCGCTCGCCAAGCATATTGTTCTCCGCGACCTGGACATCAAAGATATTGCGGATTTCGAGGTCTATCTGCGCTACGACGGCTATGAGGCGCTGCGCATTGCAGTGACTGAACGCACTCCCGCCGACATTGTCCAGATAGTGAAGGATTCGGGACTGCGCGGGCGTGGCGGTGCCGGGTTTCCGACAGGGGTCAAGTGGGGGTTCCTTCCGAAAGGTGTCTATCCGCGCTACCTGCTATGCAACTGCGACGAAAGTGAACCAGGTACCTTCAACAACCATCAGATTATTGATCGCAATCCGCATCAGTTGATCGAAGGAATCGCGATCTCCGCTTACGCAATCGAGGCGCACACTGCATACATCTATATCCGCGGCGAGTTCGCGGCAGCAGCACGGCGACTGGAACGCGCGATTGCGCAGGCGTATGAGCGCGGTTTCCTCGGCAGGAATATATTCGGCAAAGGGTACGATCTTGACATCTATGTGCATCGTGGCGCAGGTGCGTATATCTGTGGTGAAGAAACGGCGCTCATGGAGTCGCTCGAAGGAAAGATCGGTCAACCACGCCTGCGCCCACCCTTCCCAGCAGTCGCTGGTCTGTACGGCAAACCAACGATTATCAACAATGTCGAGACGTTGACAAATGTGCCGATGATCGTCCGCCACGGCGCTGCCTGGTATCGTCAGTTCGGCACCGAAAAAAGCCCTGGTACCAAAGTCTTCTCGATCTCCGGTCACGTGAAGCGTCCTGGCAATTATGAGGCGCCGCTCGGAATACCGCTGCGCGAATTGATCTTTTCGCCCGATTATTGCCAGGGAATGCGGAGCGACCGCAATGTCAAAATTGTGGTGCCCGGCGGTGCGTCCGCTGGCTGGCTCACAGCGGATGATCTCGATGTGACGATGGACTATGAAGCGCTGGCAGCAAAGGGGAGCATGCTCGGCTCTGGCGGCGTGATCGTTCTCGACGAGAGCGTTAGCGCGGTTGAGGTCGCCTATAAGATGGGCGAGTTCTTCAAGCATGAGTCGTGCGGCAAATGTACACCCTGTCGTGAGGGAACATACTTCCTGGTGAAAGTGCTGCACCGGATCATGCACGGTCATGGGCGCAAGGAAGACATTCCATTACTGCACGATGTTTATAATCAGATGGCTGGCAATTGCTTCTGTTTGCTCGGTGAAAGCGCTGTCGTGCCGATCCGCAGCGCACTGCGCCTCTTTCCGCACGAGTTCGAACAGGTAATTGCGCAGGCTGGTAACGGACGCCGTGACATCAGGGTGATGTCAGTTCACTGAGGCTCTCTACATGACTACCGTCACATGCCGGACAGTCGAGATCGTCGAGACGCTGCTGCGACCAGAAGGCAGACAGGATGCGATGATCGATGGAGAATGGCAGGCGATGACCACGAATGTCCTCCGCCACCACGACAAGGCGCTGCGGTACATTGCGATGTCGCAACCCGATGATGGCGGTATTTCGCCGTTGATCCCCGGCTTTTTCTGCAAGATTGAACGTTTCTGTGCGATATAATATCCCGCCCGCCGTAACACGGCGCTAGAGGTGTGCATATGCCCGATGTAACCCTGGTCATCGATGGACAGACGGTGACTGTGCCAGCCGGAACCAATCTTGTCGATGCGGCCCGTACGGCTGGCGTCACGATACCGGTTTTCTGTTACCATCCCAAACTCAAGCCGGTCGGCATGTGTCGGATGTGTCTGGTCGAAGTGTGGACGCCAAAGATCGATCCGGCGACCCGCCAAGTGGTGATGGGTGAGGATGGTAAGCCGGTTATGGCATTGATGATGGGGAAACTGCAACCTGGTTGCGTAACGCCGGTCAGTGAGGGCATGGAGGTACGCACGACAACGCCGAAGGTACGTTTTGCGCAGAAGGGGCAACTGGAGTTCTTGCTGACATCGCACCCGCTCGACTGCCCGGTGTGCGATAAGGGAGGCGAGTGCCCGCTGCAAAACCTGACGATGCAGTTCGGTCCAAGTACATCACGCTTCGACTATGCTGACAAGATCCATTTTGAGAAACCTGTCCCTTTGGGCGATCTGATCTATCTCGATCGAGAACGCTGCATTCTCTGCTCGCGGTGTGTGCGCTTTCAGGACGATATCGCTGGCGATCCGGTGCTTGGTTTCGACAACCGCGGTCGTGCCTGGGAAATTATCTCGAAATCAGATCCGCCGTTCGACTCGAAGTTTTCTGGCAATACGACCGATATCTGTCCGGTCGGTGCACTGACCACCGCCGACTTCCGTTTCAAGGCACGCGTGTGGGAACTGCGCCCGACCCCCAGCATCTGCCCACACTGTCCGGTCGGGTGCACTATCTCGCTCGACATGCGCTATGATCGGTTGATGCGGGTAATGCCGCGCGAGAATGAGTATGTTAATGAAATCTGGATCTGTGACAAGGGACGCTTTGGCATGCGCTTCATCGAAAGTCCAGAGCGTCTGCGGCATCCGCTGATCCGCAAGGGTGATACGCTAACCCAGGCAACGTGGGACGAAGCCATCGCTCTGGTCGCCGAAAAGTTGCGTGCCATTCGCACCCACGCAGGCGCGACGGCGTTGGGCGGTCTGGCAAGCCCCGACCTGCCGAACGAAGACCTGTACCTGTTCCAGAAGTTGTTCCGCCAGGTGCTGGGATCGCCAAACATTGATTGCTGCACCGGCGCTCCAGGAGCGCCGGAGATCATTGATCTTGGAGCGACGCTCGGCGTTGGCAAAGGGACAAATCTGGCGAACCTGGGAACGGGGACAGCAGTGCTGGTGGTTGGCGCCGATCCGGAGGAAGAAGCGCCGCTCTACGTGCTGCGTCTGCGCGGGATTGTGGCGCGCGGCGGCGATCTGACGGTAATCAACCCGTATCCTACAAAACTGGATCGCACCCCGGCGCGTGTTATCCATCCCCGCGCTGGCACTGAGGCGTTCGTCGCGCTGGCGCTGATCAAGGTAGTGATCGACGAAGAACTGGTCGCTAATGAGTTTGTGACACGACGAGTTCGGGGTTTCGACGATCTGAAGGCACGTCTGCGTGAACACAGTGTTGCGTCGCTCTGCGATGTCGCAGAGGTTGCGGAAGATACGGTTCGTGCCGCAGCGCACGCCTTCGCCCGAGCGGAACACGGCATCATTGTGTATGGACGGGTAGCGTTGACCATTGGCGCAGATCTGCTCAATGCACTTGCTGACCTGGCGCTGCTGACCGGTCATATTGGCAAGCCAAACAGTGGTTTCATCCCGCTCATTCCCGGCGCGAATGCGCGTGGTGCGCTTGATATGGGCGTGCGTCCAGGAAGCGGAAAGAAGCGTGGCTTGAGCGCGCGAGAGATGTGGACAGCAGCGCGCGAAGGACGTTTGCGAGGGATGTTCATCGCGGGTCTGGATCCGGTGCGCGACAATCCGGCAGTTGCATCGGCGCTCGATGCGCTCGAGTTTCTGGTCGTGCAGGATATTTTCCTCACCGAAACGGCGCAATATGCCAATGTCGTCCTGCCAACCGCCTCAATCGCCGGTCGTGAGGGAACGTTCACCAACGCTGAACGACGGGTGCAGCGTTTTCGTCAGGCGCGTATTCCCGAATACAATACGCCAGCTGGCTGGGATATTGCTCAGCGCATCGCGCGTGCCCTGATGTCCGGCAATCGCGAAGCGGTCACCTCTACCGATCCGACGGACGGGCGCACTGCACAACGCCCATGTGTGCAAACCGGAACCAGCACCTGGGACTACGTGGTTGCCAGCGACGTCGCGGACGAGATTGCGACAACGATACGCGGGTACACTGATACAACGTATGAAAGCCTGGGATTGACGCGCAAGCCGCAGTGGGGGCGTCAACCGAATGAGGCGATCTTCTACGATGGCACCTCCTACGAAAACATGGAAGGGGTCGGGGTGCAGATCGCGGCTGAGGCCGACAATCCAAAAGCTGTGTTTACGCTCCAGGCGCGTGTGCCATCGCCGATACCAGAGGATGATGCCCATCCATACATCCTGCTGGCGGTACCGCGCGCCTATGATGGTCGGGCATGGGCGCGCGACTCGAAACTGCTGCCGCGGATGATCAAGCCGCACCTTATTCTGAGCACAGTAGACGCTGCTGCGCTGGAAGCGACGCCTGGCGCACTGGTACGGATCGCCTCTGATGCTGGTCAGGCAGTGCTGCCAGTGCAGATCGACCGTCACCTGCCACGCGGACTTGCGCTGATACCGGATGTCAACGGCGCACCGCTTAGTGCCGTGCAAACCAGTCCGTTGACGCGCGTTGCTATCACGCTGCATATCAGTGAATCGGTAGAAATACGATGACCTGGATCGATCTCGGCATTCTGATCGTCAAGTGCATTGTGCTGTCGCTGGCAGCGACAGCGATTTTCGCCTACTTCACGCTCTTTGAGCGGCGAACCCTCGCGCGCCTGCAAAATCGTGTCGGACCAAACCGCGCCGGACCGGGTGGCTCCCTGCAACCGATCGCCGACGCAGTGAAGCTCTTTTTCAAGGAAGATGTTACGCCACTGCTGGCAGATCGCTGGGTCTACCTGGTTTCTCCCGCGTTTGCGGTTATTCCTGCGATCATCATCTGGGCAACTATTCCGGTCGGGATGTGGCCCGATGGTCAGGGGGGCAACTGGTTGCAACTCGCCGAGATCAACGTTGGCGTCCTCTACCTGCTGGCAGTCACTTCGGTCGGCGTGTACGGCATCGCAATTGCAGGATGGGCGTCGAACAACAAGTACTCGATGCTCGGTGGCATCCGCGCTTCGGCACAGGTCATTTCCTATGAACTTGCGCTTGGCCTGACCGTTCTCGGCGCGGTTATGCAGGCGCAAAGTTTCAGTACGGCAGAGATCGTCGAACGGCAAATGCATATGTGGAACATCGTTCCGCAGTTCCTTGGTTTTGTTGTGTTCATCATTGCTGCCACTGCGGAAGTGGTGCGTGCGCCATTCGACCTGGTCGAAGCTGAGCAGGAACTCGTGGGCGGGTACAACACCGAGTATAGTTCGATGAAGTTCGCGCTGTTCTTCATGTCGGAATATGTCAAACTGGTGGCGATGAATGCCATTGCAGTCACGCTTTTTCTGGGAGGCTGGCAGTTCCCGGGGTTGCAGGTGCTGACGCAGTTTACAACGCAGCAGTATGGGGCTATGATTGGCAACGCTGTGCTTGGATTGACATCGCTCGGCGCCTTCCTGCTCAAAGTGCTGCTGCTGTCATTTGTCTCGGTCTGGATCCGTGCTACTCTGCCGCGGGTGCGCTACGATCAGTTGATGAACTTGGGCTGGAAGGTGCTGCTGCCGCTTGCGCTGATCAACGTCGCTGTAACGGCAGTGGTGAATGTGCTGCTGCCCGACAGCCCAACCATTGCAGCGCTGATTGGTCTGGTTGCCGGTATCGTTATCCTGGCAGTCACCGCAGTCATCGGGAGACCGGGCAAGGAGAAACGAACGGTCACATTGGTAGAGATCGGCGCCTCATAACCAACCGGCTGCGCTCTTCGCTCGATGCGCAGCCCATGAAATGCAGTCGCATGCAACAAAGTGAGAGACGTGTATGATCGGCGCACTGTTCAAAGGTCTGGGAACAACGCTCAGGTATCTGTTCCGCAAGCCGGTCACTGTCGAGTACCCGGAAGTCAAACGACCGGTGCGCGAACGGTTCCGCGGTCGGCATCAACTGAAGCGATTCGCCAATGGCATGGAGCGCTGCATCGGTTGCTCACTGTGCGCGGCAGCCTGTCCGGCTGATGCTATTCTGGTTGTGCCAGCGGAGAATGATCCTGCCGCGCCGCATTCGCCGGGTGAACGGTATGCAGAGCGCTACGAGATCAATATGCTGCGCTGCATTTTCTGCGGCTACTGCGAAGACGCCTGTCCAACCAACGCGATTGTACTTGAGCATCAGTATGAACTTTCGTTCTACGACCGCCAGAGTTCTATTCTGACCAAGGATGATCTCCTGGTCCCGCCCGACAAGGGGCACGGCGAGATTCCGCCTATCCTGGATCAATTGAATCGCCGCCCCAGCCCGCCAGCGCAGATTGACCTGTAACAATGAGGCTGCAATGGAACTTGTTATTTTCCTGATCACGGCGGTAGTGGCGATCGCGGGGGCGGTAGCAATGCTGCTCAGCCCGAATGCGATCCATAGCGCGATCTTTCTGCTGATCAACTTTGTCGCAATCTCAGTGCTCTATGTATTGCTGTACGCCCCATTCCTGTTTGTCATCCAGTTGATCGTCTACGCTGGCGCGATCATTGTGCTTTTCCTCTTTGTGGTGATGCTGCTTGGCGCAGAACGGGCTGAAGACACGCGCGAACGGTTCGCCTGGCAGCGCCCATTGGGAGTGACCCTCGCAACGATTCTGCTGAGTCTGATCGGATATCTTGCGCTGCGCAACCCACTATCCAGGACTGCAGTCGCCGACCAGCACTTTGCAGCGCCGGAACGCATCGCCGAAGCGCTGTTCACAACCTACCTGCTCCCCTTCGAGATAACGGCATTTTTGCTGCTCGCAGCAATTGTCGGCGTCATTGTGCTGCATACGGCGGGGGGCAGGGAACTAAGAACTGAGAACCAAGAACTGAGAACCAAGAACCAAGAACTGAGAACCAAGAACTGAGAACCAAGAACCGAGAACCGAGAACTGAGAACCAGGGACTGAGAACCGGGATTATGGTGCCAACGAGTTACTACATTTTACTCAGCGCATTGCTGTTCACCCTGGGTGTTGCGGGTGTTCTGATCCGGCGCAATGCGTTGGTTCTATTCATGTCAGTCGAGTTGATGCTGAACTCGGCAAACCTGGCTCTGGTGACGTTTGCAATGGCACGGCAGGATATCGCCGGGCAGATGGTCGTCTTCTTCGTTATCGTCGTTGCCGCTGCTGAAGTCGCCGTTGGTCTGGCGCTACTGGTGGCGATCTTCCGAACCAAACAAACAACTGATGTGGATGAGATTCATTCATTGAAAGGCTGAATGCTGGCGAAGCAAGCGATGAAGATGATTCTGTTCCACTGTTTGCCTCTCATCTGACAGGACACATTCCACGATGAACTGGATCATCTGGCTGATACCTGCTTTTCCTCTGATTGGCTTTTTGCTCAATGCGCTGGTTGTGCGTCGTGAGCGCGCAGCTGGCATCCTTGCCTCGGTGATGGTCGGGTTATCGTTCGCGGCAACGATTGCAGCGATGGTCGTGCTCGAAGGCGCGCCATCCGAGGCAAAACGATTAACCTGGACACTGTGGGAGTGGATCAGGATTGCCGATTTTCGCGTGGCGTTCGGGTTGCTGTTCGACCCGCTTACGGCAGTGATGGCGCTGCTGATCACCGGCGTCGGCGGGTTGATCCATATCTACTCGATAGGCTACATGCATGGTGATGTTCGTCCGGTACGCTTCTTCGCGTTCATGAACCTGTTCGTCTTCGCCATGCTGATGCTGGTGATGGCGGATAATCTGTTGCTGTTGTTCCTCGGATGGGAAGGGGTGGGGTTGTGCTCGTTCCTGCTGATCGGGCACTACTTCGACCGTCGCTCTGTGCCGCCAGGTATCAATCCCTCCGAGGCTGCCGTGAAAGCCTTTGTGGTCAATCGTGTCGGCGATGTAGCGATGCTGGCCGCACTGTTCGCAATCTTTACCAACTTCGGCACGCTGTCGTTCTACGACAATCCGCAGCTCGGCATTAGCGGCTACCTCGATCAGGCGATTGTCGTCGCTGGCGAAATGGTTGACCTTGGCGCGTTTGGACAGTTACCGCTGATAACCGGTATCACGCTGCTCATGCTGGTCGCCGTTACCGGAAAATCGGCGCAATTCCCGCTCTATACCTGGTTGCCTGATGCGATGGCCGGTCCAACGCCGGTGTCGGCGCTAATTCATGCGGCGACAATGGTGACGTCTGGCGTGTACCTGATTGTGCGCAACCATACTCTGTTCGATCAACCGGCGTCGGCAGCGCCTTGGGTGCTGGTGATCGGCGTGATGACGGCGTTCATCGGCGCGACTGCAGCTGTGGCGCAACTCGATATCAAGCGGGTGCTGGCGTACTCGACCGTCTCGCAACTCGGGTATATGGTTGCTGCGGTGGGAATGGGCGCGTATGTCGCCGGTATGTACCATCTGCTGACCCATGGGTTGTTCAAGGCACTGCTCTTCCTGGCTGCGGGTTCGGTCATCCATGGTATTGGCAATTACCAGGATATGCGGCGAATGGGCGGGTTGCGGAATGCGCTGCCGACGACCTTCCGCCTGTATGTCATCGGCGCACTGGCGTTGAGCGGCATCTTCCCATTCGCAGGGTTCTGGAGCAAGGACGAGATCATCGCCCACGCCTGGTTTGACGCACGGAGTCCGCTGGCAGCCATTATGCTGATCCTGACCTCGGCAGTCACTGCGTTCTATATGGGGCGTCAGATCGGCATGGTGTTCTTCGGACGACCGCGCGACCAGGCGATCCATGGGCACGAGAGCGGCGTCGCGATGCGCTGGACCATGGTGACGCTGGCTGTCGGCGCTGTTATCGGCGGTCTGATCAATCTTCCGGGATTGCACTGGCTGAACAGTTATCTGCGTCCGGTGCTGCAGGAACCGGAAGTGATCTACACGGTCGGGATGGGCATTCTTGCCACGATCACAACCCTGCTGA
>Ga0209809_1001449_pt1 | contig 19032 bp, 13 predicted proteins | sample YNPMSTMetaG_FD_186172 | JGI IMG/M metagenome (GOLD analysis project Ga0209809, IMG submission 186172) | Anoxygenic and chlorotrophic microbial mat microbial communities from Yellowstone National Park, USA - YNP MS-T MetaG (SPAdes) (version 2) ...
GATGCAAATGCAGAAAGACGTTGCCAAAAACGAAAAGCGAGCGCGCGCGATCGGTGACGGGTTTGCCGGTGCGGAACGTCGCTTCCAGGATTCGCCGCGGCGACTGGCGCAGGTTCTGCCAGAACTGCTCCAGCGCGGAAGGGGATTGCATAGCGGTGCTCATACGGCCACCTTGGTTCCGGACGGCACTGTGGCGCTCTCATCCACGATCCACTGACCGCCCGCCGGAATCACTTTCAGCCAGGGCAACGGTTTGGGCGCAGGCCCCTTGGTGACGTGGCCGTCCGGCCCGAAACGTGAACCATGACAGGGACACTCGAAGCCTTCGGGGCCCGGTTTCACGACGCAGCCCAGGTGTGTACAAACCAGAGAGATCGCGTAGACGCCTTCGGGGTCCCGGAAAACCGCCACGGAACGACCCGGCGGCACGAAGGCGGCACTGGGCGCAAGGGCTTCGGGCAGGCTCACGCGAAATCTTTTGCTCGGGGAACCCACCACAGCCGGCTTGGGCAGGCGGATCATACCGAAGAGCGAAAACAACAAAGCCACACCCGCTGACCAGAGCGAGGCCAACCCGAGCCAGTCACGACGCGGCACAGGTTCCGGATCCAGACGTGAACGCTGAATCCCCGTTGGCGCGCTCATACCGTCCTCCAGATCGTTGTGAATGTGATGCGTTCCATGGTGATGGCATCCGCCGGGCACCGCTGGGCGCAAAGAGCGCAGCGGATGCAGCGATCCTCGTCCTTGAGGATGGCTGAATTTTCGTCCCGATCCGCGTCCCTGCCCAAGGCCCGCTCGATCGCCGCCTCCAGCTCCGCGCCGCCGAGGAGTTGCCGCAGGGGAACCAGCTTCAGGCAGCGGGTCGGACAAACGTCCACACAGCCTCCGCAAAGCACGCAGCGCGATCCGTCGAAGACCGGGCTTACGCCGCAGTCCAGACAGCGGGAAGCCTCGCGCATGGCCTGCTCCCGGTCGTATCCAAGCTCGACCAGCAGATCCGGCCGCTGGAGTCTTTCGTCGGGAGGCCTCACCGGGACAGGCGCCCGTCGCAGCGCCTCGTATCCCCGTTCGCGGCTGTAGCGGCGCAGCACCAAGTGAGCGGTCAGCGTTTCCGGTTCGAGAGTGCGCCCGGTCAGGTAACGATAGACGGAGCGGGCCGCCGCTTTGCCGGAGGCCACGGCGTCAATGAGCAGCTTGGTGCCATGGGCCAGATCGCCCGCCACGAACACCCCTGGCGCCGTGGTCTGGAGCGTCTCCGGATCCATTTTGGGCCAGCCCGGGCGCATCAATTCGATGTCCTCGCCTCCGTCCTCGAGGAACGAGAGGGTCGGTGCCTGTCCGATGGCCAGTAACACCGTATCGCAGGGCGCCAACTGGCGCGCGGCGTCGTCAAAGACGGGCGCGAACCGCCGCTGTTCGTCGTACGCGCGGAGGCAACGCCGAAACAGCACTCCGGTCACCTGGCCATTGCCGTCGCGCAGGATCTGCACCGGGCCCCAACCATTGAGTCGCTCGATGCCCTCTTCGTCGCCTTCGATAATTTCGACCGTGTCCGCGGGCATTTCCTCCAGGCTTTCGAGGGACACCAGCCGAACGCGCGTCGTCCCCGGCAGGCGCGCCGCCATACGTGCCGTGTCGTAAGCCATCTGACGGAGCACCGTCCGGGCTACGTCGTAGGCCACATTGCCGCCGCCGATGACGACCACTTCCCGGCCAATGTCAAGGCGCTCGCCCAAGGCCACCGCCCGCAGCAAGTCCACCCCACCGTACACGCGAGGACCTCGTTCACCGGGCAACCCAAGCCGACGAGATGACTTGGCCCCCACGGCGATGATGACGGCGGCGTAATCCCGGCGCAACTCGCGCAAAGAGACGTGCTGCCCGACGGTGGTCTTGCAGCGGATCTCGACACCCAGGGCTTGGATCACTGCGATCTCGCGAGAAATCAGCTCCTTCGGCAACCGGTAAGCCGGCACGCCTACTGCGAGCATCCCCCCGGGCAGCGGCTCGGTTTCGAAAACCACAGGCCGAAAGCCCAACAGAGCCAAATCGTGGGCGGCAGAGAGGCCGGCCGGCCCGGAACCGACGATCGCCACGCGCTCACCGCCGGCCTTCACCACCCGGCCCTCAACCGCTCCCCGCAGTAAGGCCGCCAACTCTTCAGCGTCTGCCGCCACACGCGGAACGTATCCCTGAACAGCCCTGAGAACTTCAGCCGGCGGCCGCGTCTCAGGACCAGCCAGCTCACAGACGAATCGCTTCAAAGCCCGGATGGCGACGGGGCGGTCATTACCAACGAACTGGCCTTCGTCGTCTACCCGTGGAACCAGCCCGCGCCGGCAAGCCGCTTCGCAGGGCGCCCCGCAAATCCTGCCGCAAATCGAAGCGAAAGGGTTGGGGCCGCGCGCGATCAGGTAGGCCTCTTCAAAGCGTCCCTCCGCAATGGCTCGCACGTACCCGCGCGCATCGGTGTGAACAGGACATGCCGTCTGGCAGGCGATTAGCCCGCGCTGGTAATCCTCTCGAGGAGCCTCGACGCAGAGGGCCTGCATGGAGTTTTGGCTCAAGCGATGATACGGTCGCAAGCTCCGGTGAGTCCGTGACCTCAGTCACATTCGGGCGCCGGTCCCATGCAGTCCGCGGTTAAAGCCGGGTCCTGGCGGTACGGCGATTCATGGCCGCGCCGCCGCGGGTGGACCGTCCGCGAGGTGGGCCGGCGAGGTGCAACCGCCAGGGAACGCGGTTCGCTGCGTGCATCAGCCGCAAACAGGACAACCAAAGCGCCGCCAGTGGCTCCGCTGCCTGGCGGGCCGTGCCCACCCGAACCGTTCGTTGCAGGATCCGGCTCAAATTCAAGCCTGCGTCGTGAATCAGCAAGTGCTGGGTGATGTCTTTCTCGCCGCCCAAGTACACCCCCCGCGGGCCGCCCCTTTGGTACCGATGGTCGAAGCTGCTCGCGACGCGCTCCCGGCGCCGTGGCAGCAGCGCCTCGCCGGTTCCCTTCTTGGGCTGCTACTCGTTCCGCGCCCCTTTTTCTCACCGCCTCCACCACCCGGACCTCGTTCGCCGGAGCCGCCCTTTTGCCATAGCTCTCGATTTTCCGAGTAACTGCGTGTGAATCACTTTCCGGGCGCTCCATGTACAAAAACATACTTTTCCATGGTTCCACCTTCCTTGCCTCATAGCGATCGCGGCTATTCGAAGCAGTCCGCATCCGGCAATACTTTCGGTCGCTGCCGTCGAGATTGCAAGTAACGAGATAGACTGAGTTCATACCCTTGGAAGCCAGATAGTCCAGAGCGCTCGTGATATTCCTGCCCCAGCAGCACTTCCACATGGGGCCGCCGGGATGCCGGTTGCGGGCGGGCGGCGCGTAACAGTGGATGAAGAACTGCCCGGCCGACGCCTCCTCGTTAGGCGCCGGGTCGCTGTCGAACATGTTGTCAAATTCGAACTACGCCGGGGGGTTCTCGGCACTGCGCCGGCCCCGCCTCGGAGGGAGTTTTTTCGTGCCGCTGTCGCTCGGAGCGTGCTCGGCCGTATCTGGCGGCACTCTCATGGTTCGTGAGTTGGGCGAAAACGTGTCAGTACAAATTGCATGGCGGGCGCCAAGCGCTCGGGCGGGGGAGGGGCACGCCCGCCTGAGGGGATTGGGCCGCAGCAATGTGGGCAGCGGAGCGCAGTGTGACCACGGAAGACCGAAATCTCGGCGATCCGAAAAAGGTCAAGAACAAAGGTGGTGGGCCGCCACGCCAAGCTCTCCTGCCCGATGAGTGCGGCGCCTTGGTCGTGACTGGCAAGCTCTGCCGATTAGGGCAGCTTTGATGTGAACTACGGATGCATCTTTTAAGAATTGCGGACAGCGAAACTGGCGGCCGGGCGCCGGATAACCGTGGGTGAAAAGAGCTGCGCATAGGCGGTCAGGGTCAGGAAGTGGTAGGGGGAATGCCTTCAGGGTGCGGCGGGTAAATGAACTTATCCTAAGAAAGAACCATATCCTAGGTTGAGTTTGCTTTATTAACTTAGGTGAGACTTGCATTCAGGCGAAATCACTACCAAAATGTACGATTGGCCCCTTAGTCGCTGATTCCGTTCTCGTCCGATAAGCAGACAGGGGCATGAAGACTGGATTCATCGGTCCCGATGGAGGTCAAATGCCGACTTCGCTCACCAGGAGCGCGATGCGTTGCGTCATCGTGCTCTATGCACTCGGGTCGCTGTCATCCGCTCAGACCAACCCGCCAGGGTGGGGTCCGAATCTCCTGAGCAACCCGGGCTTCGAACAACTGGCCAGCAACGGCAAGCCGGTCGGGTGGTACGACAACGGTTTCACCGTGGACCGCACCGTCAGGCGCAGCGGCGCCGTGAGCTTCCGGTTGCGGGATGCACACACCATTCCTTACGCGCAGAGCGCAGGCACCGAGCTGAACCTGACCAAGGGTACTTATTTCATCGCCGGCTGGGTGAAAACGGACAAGCTCGCAGCCACGCAGGGCAGCGGCGTGAGGATTTGCCTGCGAGCCCCGCCCGCCTATCCTTGGGCGATTGCGGTGGGCTGCACGACGATCATTCAAGGCACGGCCGACTGGCGTTACCTGTCAAGATCGGGAATCGTCGTGAGCCAGGACACCAGGGCAGCAGTGGTGCTGGAGGCATATGGCGAGCCGGACGGCACCGCGTGGTTCGACGACATCGAGCTGCGACTGGTGCAGACGGATACGACTCCGCCGGTGATCAGCGCGATCGCGGTCACCGGGGTGAGCGGCACCGGAGCGACGATCACCTGGCGGACCGATGAGCCGGCGGATCGGCAGGTGGAATACGGGACCACGACGAGCTACGGCTCACAAACGCCCCTGAACACGACGTTGTCCACTTCTCATCAGGTCGCGCTTTCAGGGTTGAGGCCTGCAACCACGTATCACTTCCGAGTCAGAAGCCGCGATGCGGCGGGCAATCTGGCCGTCTCCGCCAACCAGACCTTCACCACGCTGGATACGATACCGCCCGTGATCTCGGCTCTCGCGGTCGCCTCGGTGACCTCCAGCACGGCGACCATCACTTGGGTCACCGATGAACCGGCCGACACTCAGCTCGATTATGGGACCACCACAGCTTACGGTTCTCAATCGCCGCTGGACGCGCGGCTGCTGTTGAACCACAGCGTGACCCTAACCGGCTTAATGCCGGGTACGATTTACCACTGCCGGGCACGCTCGCGCGACGCAGCCGGCAATCTGGCTCTCTCCGCAAATCTCACGTTCCAGACTGCGCCTGTAAGCACCTCGGCGGTGCTGCACGTAGGAGGGCTGACGGCGTACCCGCAAAGTCAGTTGGGTCCGAATGTCCTGGTCAACGGCGGCTTCGAGACGGCCGGGACCAACGGCAAGCCCATGGGCTGGTACGACAACGGCTTCGTCATGGACACGAGCGTGGCCCGCACGGGTCGCGCCAGCTACCGGCTTACCGACGCGCAACTGATCCCGTATAGCCAGGCTGCTTCGCAAGAATTGCCTCTCAAGAAAGGCGTTTACGAGTTCCGCGTTTGGGTCAAGCTGAACAACCTGGCAGCCGTGCAGGGCGGCGGGGTCCGGGTGTGCTTCTCGGCCCCACCCTCTTATCCGTGGAAGCTCGTCCGCGCCTGCACTCCGACGGTCAAGGGGACCTCGGACTGGCAGCAACTCATCCTCACCAAGATCGTTCTGCCCGAAGATGCGACGGCTTCGCTGTCACTGGAAGCCTACGGCGAGCCGGACGGAACGGCCTGGTTCGATGACGCCGAGGTTCGTCGCGAGCAGATGCCGCTCAGCGTGTTCGTGCTCTACCCCAATTACCGCGGCATCCTGTTCGATGACCAGTCCCAGGTGGCTCGCTTCGAGGTCAGCGTGGATCCGCCCGGCGGTGCTCCACTGTCCGGGTATCAAGTCAGCGGCACGCTGAGTGACGAGCTTACCGGTCAGATCTTGCGGCAGACATCCTATCCGGCGCAGGCCACGTTCACAGCCCATTTTGACATGGGCGGCTTGATGAACGATCGGACATACCTGGCGCGCTTCCGGCTGCTGACCTCGTCCGGATCCGTGGTTTCCGAGTACCCGGCCTTTCGGATGGCGAAAGCAAGTGGGTCCTTGCGCCAGCAGATGACGGCCAGTTTCGACGAGCACAACCGCATCCTGCTGCGCGGGCGGCCTACGTTCCTCCTGGGGGTATACGACTCCGGTCTCGGCTACTACAATTACGAATCCGGTTGGGAGAACTTGTTCACCACGGCGCGGCGGTTGTTCGAGCTGCCCATCAACCTCTACCTGAATTACTGGTACGGCGAGGCCGGCAACGCCGCCTGGATTCCCATGATGAATGTTCTCCAGCAACGAGGGATCCTGGCTCTCACCAATGCGAATTGCTTCGACGCCTCGCCCGTGGAGCGGGTTACGCCCAATGCCTGGTTCCTGAAGGCGAGCGAAGCCGACGTTCAGACGCGAGCTTCGCACCCCGGCTTTTTGGGATTTTATGCCGCCGACGAGTGTCGCGGGGATTTGGCCTCCAATGTCTTCGGACACTATCAGCGCATGAAATCGTTGGATCGAGACGGATTGGTGCTGGGGACGCTGCTGGGCAACAGCCAGCTTGTACTCTGGCCGGAAGCCGTGGACTTGCTGGCTACCGACCCGTATCCGCTCTACGGGGCGGAGCCCGCAGAGGGATATAACTTCGGCCTCGTCGCCGATTGGACCCGCCGCACCCGCGCGGCCGTGCGCGACAGCAGACCCGTCGCCAGCGTGCTCCAGTTCTTTCAGTTTACCTCCAGGGGTCGCTGGCCGACTCGCAGCGAATTGCGAAACATGAGCTACATGGCAATAGCTGAGGGCGCCAATGCTCTCATCTACTGGAGCCTGGGCGCCAACGCGCTGGCCTACGTTTGCAGCGGCTGGTGCGAGGAGAAGGTCGAATACTTCAATCGGCTCAAGGCGGTGCTGGAAGAGATCAAGGCCTTGGAGCCCGCGCTTGCGGCGCTGGACCGGCCGGATCTGCTGGTGTCCAACAGCAACCCGGCCATCCGGACGCGCGTGAAGTACGCGGAAGGCAAGGCGTACGTGATCGCCTACAACTCGACGGCCGCGCCGGCAACGGCGACCTTCGGCATGAGCTTCGTACCGGCGACGGTAAGCGTGCATGGGGAATCGCGGAACATCATGCCCTCGGGCGCCAGCTTCAGCGACTCCTTCGGCCCGTGGGAAGCTCACGTGTACGTGATCAGTCCGCGCTGAACCGAGCCTCATGGGGCGCTGCCTTTGGGTCGCGCCCCGGCAGGCTCAGGCGCGGCCGGTCCGCACCGGATCGGCCGAAGGCGCGCTGGTGAACCCGATGCCGAGGTGCGCTTGAAGGCCTCGAGCCACGAAATACAGGGACGCGGCGCCCGAGGTCAGCGCCGCCGGTAACTGCCACGCGGCATCGAGCGGAAGAGCCACGAGTCGCAGCACCACGAACGGTAAACATGCCAGGGCGGCGTGTTTGAGGACGGCGGGTAGCTCGAACCAGCTTGCCCCCACGCTACGCACCGCAACGATGACTTGGACGACTGCGGCGATGACGGAGGCCGCCGCCACGGCCGCCGCGGTCCCCGTGAAGCCGAAGCGCGGCGCCAGGGCGTACAAAAGCCCGGCCAGTGACACCACGCGCAGAAGTCGCAACGACATGGCGGTTTTCAGCGAGCCGGCGGCGTCGAGAAGCGATGCCGAGGCGCCGCCCAACGCCCGCGCCAGGCCGGCCCAGGCAAGCCACGCAAGAGCGGGCGCGATGGCAGACCACTTGGGCCCGAGGACAACTCGCACGACGAGCTCTGAGTATAGGCTCAGGGCACACGCAAGCGGCGCAGTCACCAGCGCCAGAGCGCCCAGCGCGCCGAGGAATGCGCGCTTGAGCCGCGCCCGATCCTCCACGCGCGAGAACGCAGGAAACAAGACTGCCGCCACCTGGCTGCCCAAACCGACAGTGGGCAGCAGGGCAAGCTGAGCGGCGACCTGGTAATAACCCAAGGCGCCCGCGCCAAGCAGGCGTGCCGTAAAGAGGCTGTCCAGCTGGTACTCGAAAAAAGCCGCGACGTTCATCCAGGAAAACCACTTGCCGGTGCGTAAGAGTTCGCGGGCGCGGCCGAGGTCCAGATGGAGGCGCGGGCGGTGAGGGCGGATCCAGTAGGAGGCCGCCAATTCGGCGATTCGCGCAGCGACGAGGGAAGCCACCAGCGCCCAGACGTTGCGCCACATCAGCGCGAGAATCACGCCTGCGACCAGGCCCGGCACCACGCCGCTCAACCGCCACGCTACATCCTTGCGAAAATCCAGCTCCCTGCGCAGGTAGATGACGGCCGGGTTGACCAGTTCCCACATCAGGGTGAGTAGCCCGATCGAGCGAATGATGGGCGCGGCTTCGGGACTGCGAAACCAGGTCGCACCCCAAGGGGCGAGCAGGAAAATCAGAACGAACACCAGCGATCCGCGGATCAGGCCGATGGTCCAGGCGGTATCCAGGTCGTCGCGAATGTCGCTTCTCTTTCGAACCAGCGTGGCGCTGATGCCGGTCTGAGTGAAAGATCCGATCCACTGCTGGACGAGCAAGGCCACTCCGAGCAGTCCGAAGTCGCGTGGCGCAAGCAAACGGCCCAGGACCGCCACTTTGATGACCCCGGCCAGGCGGCTCAGGCCTTCGGCCAGCACCAGCCAGATCGTTCCTCGCAGCGCCCGCTCCTTGAGCGAACCGTGATCCCAGAACAGCCAGCGGCCGGCGCTAACGAAAGGAGAAAGGCCGCGCCTGGTCACGATTACCCTCTGCCGCCGATTGTTGGCTCTGCGCGGGCCTGCGCCGCCGCGGACAAGAAAACTTCGTCCAAACGCTGGGCGTTCTGCCGAGGATCGTGCAACTGGGCTGCCGCGGCTTTCAGTGTTTTCAAGCGAAGCTCTCTCTCAATCGGCGGAGTCTTCAAGTGCCAATCCAAGGCGGATGTCATCGCCTTTGCCAAGGCTTGGGGGTCGCCAGGTGGAACCGGGGCGGCAATGCCATGTTCTGCCAGGAGCTCGGACACGCCTCCGACGGCAGTGGCGGCGACCGGCACCTCCAGTAGCGCCGCTTCTACCAGCACAAGGGGAAGGCCCTCCCAAAGTGACGAAGACACAAGAAGATCCAGGGAGGCGATAAAGTTTGCAGCGTCTGGGATGAAACCACAGAGTGTCAGGTGGTCTTCAAGACCAAGTTCGCGAATCAGACCTTCGAGTTCACCCCGCTGGGGGCCCTCCCCCGCGATGGCGAACCTGAGGGGCCGAGACCCTTGCCAGAAATCGAGCACGTAACGAGCCGCTCGCACCAAGATCGAGTATCCCTTTTGCTGATCCAGGCGTCCGACGCTCCCCACCAGCAGTCCACTTGGAGGCACCAAACTCTGCCGGAGAGCTGCCGCACGCACGGGGTCGATTCTCGGGACTTCCGTGCCGTCGTAGATGGTGACCACGGAAGCATGATTACCCCAGGACCGAAGTGATTCGGCGTGTGCGCGCGACACGGCGACGACTTCGTGCGTCAAGCCCATCAGGTACTGCGCCAAGCGGGACCTCCGAACCGGGTTACGGACGTGCGAGACTATCGGGATCTTCAGGAGGCGCGCCGCAATGATTGCCTCGGGCTGATAGGTAAAGGTGTTGTTGATGTGCACCGCCTGATAGCGGCCGCGCGCCATCATCCGGATCACCGACGGAAGCAACGGCAGCCTGCGTCTGACATTGGTTGCCAGTTCCTTCAGTTCCACGGTAAGGCTCAGTTTTCCAAACGCCGCTGCTTCTGCTCTCCCACCCCTCGCCTTGAGCCGCGGCCGCGCAAGCCATGAAGGCACGCGCTCGCGGAGTGTCCAACACCTGTCAACGAGGCCCACGACGGTCTGCAATCTCGACGTGGGGAAATAAACCAACAAGTCGTGGCTGAGACGAGAGTCATCAGCGTATTTGAGGTAGACCTCAAGCGCGCGCAACGATCCGCCATAGGTTCCGCCGACCTCCACGTGAAGAACCCGTGGCCTGCCCAACGCCTCATTGGCGCCCATATCGTAGCTCTCCCGGTATAAAAGACAAGAAGCTGAGCCTGTGCGTAAGCTTCATGCCGCGAGCACTCTCAGCGTTGGTTCGGTTTGGAAAATGTCAACCAGGGTGGCCCATCTCGCCTCCCAGGTATTGGCCGCTGCGAATTGTTGCCGTTTTCGGATGATTTCGGGATTCTCGGGACGTGTAACGATTTCGCACACGGTGCGTACGAAGGAGGCCCGATCGCGCGCGACGTAAATGAGCGGCTCAAGGTCCTCCAGTTGGGCGACCGGTGTGCTCACGACCGGCTTGCCGAAAGAGAGGTATTGGTAGACCTTCAAAGGCCTGCTGCTATACACACGCATGTTTTGCTTGTAGGGTGCGAGGCAAACGAGAAAGGCGGCGATGTACTGCTGCAACGCCACGGTTGGTTTTCTGCCGAGGTGGTGCACGTTGGGCATCTTGAAAAGCGCGCCCAGAGACCTGGCGTCGCTTGGCGGTAACCCGCGTGAAGGTTCCCGAATTAGAACGAGGCTCCCCTGAAAGCTCTTGGCAAGGTCTTTCAACAGGTCAGAGTCCAAGGTGCCGCCGATGGTGCCGATTAACCCTGCGTACGGTTTCGGTAGGTCTTGGAGTTCGGGCGGTGGACCGGCAGGCGCCGGTTCTTCCCATGGAAGCCAGGCATTCGGAAGCACATACGACGGTTTCCGGTCCACGGGCAGGCTCGCGGGAATTTCGCGACTTGAGGCAATGACCACGTCCGAGGTGAGGGCGAGCTGTACCGCCGCGCTGGCGTCTCTTTCCGAAACTTGATAGTCGATCGCCTGGAATACACAGGGGGCCGTCGGCAGAGCGCCGCGCAGGACCAATGCGTTTTCCGTGTCGCAGAGCCAGAGGAGCGGATCAATAGCATCATGCAAGCGAAGGGCGCGCAAAACCTGCCGAGCGATGAGTATGGCGTTCAGCTTCTTAACGCAGCGGATTCGACCAAGCGGCAGGCATCCGGGCCTCAGGGCCCAGATGTTAGGTGCGACCTGGCGCACATTCGGCGCCAGAACCTGCAAGCACCGCCTCGCGGAAAACCCCGGTGAGCCTGGATGCCAGCGGATAGGGGGCTCGACGAACAACACGCGCGCCCTCCGGGCCAGGAGCATGGCCATGTAGTGCGGCGTCACGTAAAACTCGCTCCAGGGAGCATGAGAGGAAATCACAACCTTAGTTCGAAAATGGAGCTCCGGTATCATGGGCGAAATCTCCGCGACGGCGAAAACGCAGCCACGCTTCTATGGCGCACAGGCATGCCCACCAGCCGAGCGGATCCACGAAAGATCGCTGGCGCGGCTCGCCAATGTCGAGCACACAGGAGAGGAAGGCCACGGAGGCGAAAATGCCAAGGGCGAGGCTGAGGCCCAACACGCTTGCGCGGGCTGGCGCAGGCAACGGTCCTCTGAGCAAGCCGGGGAAGAGGATGTCGACCAGCAACGCGGCGCCCAGCAGCAGGCCGATCACGGCAAGCCCAGCCATCAGGGCAAGGTGGGGCACGAACCAGATGAGTGGTGCAAAGCGATCGAGATGGCCGTACGAGTTGTGCGGCGCCCGGTAGGGTAAAAGGATTGTGAATCCCGCGTCTGCTACGGTTCTCAAATACTGGACGGGATGCCGGACTATCAGACCAAGGGAGATTGCTTGCAACCTGCGATAAAACTCGAGCGGGACCAGCTTTGTGGCTTTCAAGATTTCGTCTTTAGCATTTGGGGCGGCCCAATATCTTCGGTGCAGACTCCGATTGGCGCCACCTGCATAGAGCCGATTCCTCGTCTCGGTCAGGATGCTGCGGAAAACAGGGTCGGGGATGTGATCGAAAGACTCAACCACCCGGGTCGAAAGGTGATAAGCAGTTCGCGGGGTGGGGCCGAAGTAGCCACAGCATACCCAATTCACCGCGCTATATAAGAGGAGCGCGCACACCGGAGCCACCGCGCCCGTCAAGGCGAGCAGTCGCCGGCGCGCTGGCCTCGAGGAGCTGATCCCCCATAACGCCCTCTCCACCCCCAAAGCAAGAAGAATCGCGAAAGATGGAACCAAGGCATTCGCAGGGCGGATCAGGCCGGAATAGCTCCATACCAGAGCTGCACTTATCAGGGATGACGTTGATCCCGAAATCAAGTAGCGCAGGGTCAAGACGAAACCTACCGCGACAGTGAACTCCGCAGAGACCTCAGTCAATGCGTGGGCGGCGGATTGGACATACGGCGGCAAGGCCATCAACAAGCAAAACAGGACGATCAGGCCGGGGGGACGCCGAGTCTTTGAAGCAAACCTGCCAGGAGCCATGTGGCCCAAAAGTGGAGCAAAAGTTGCAGGACGACCAGTGTTCGGGTGGGTGTTGTCTGTCCCGATAGGATCAGAAGTAACGGATAGCCCGGTGTACGTGTGGGGGGGGGAACTCCACGGCCACGCGAGTATGTGACGGGCAGTCTGGAGGTACTCATGACTGTCAGGCTGAAGATACGGTGCGCAGTCCCAGACCTGCGGATAAAGGAACATGGCGGCCAGCGTCACCGTAAGACAAAGCAGAGGGATCAGCCATCCGGCTCGAAGCGTCGCCCGCAACCTTTCGCGGAACCGCTCTGTGCCGCCCGGGCCAAGCGTGTGCATACCGGGATCCATCTCCTCAGTCAGACTCTTCCGGCCTGGGGCTTCCGGCGCCCTGGCAATGCGATAAACTCCAAAGCTGCGGCCCGGATTGCCCGCGCGAGCAGCCCTGGGCTGGCGGTCTCCACAAAGCCCCGGAGGCAACTCACGGCTGCGCGCCGGCGGTCGCCGGAAGCCATGTAGTGCCAATGGAGGTGCTTCCAGAGCGAGATTACGCCCCGGCGGGCGGCAGCTCGAACTTCTCTATCGCCCTTGTCCGAGTTGCGTGCCCGTCGCAGGAGCCGGATAAAATTTTCCTTGTCCTCGATGCAATAGCGAAAATGGGTAGCGTCGTCAAGGACATGAAGTACGGTCAGCGGCTCATCCAGGTAAGCGAAGTCGAATTTTCGTGCAACGCGGAGGAGAAACTCCCAGTCCTCACCCGATCGGAGCTGCTCGTCAAACTGACCTACACTGCTGAGAATGTGCGCACGAAGCATGAGAGTCGAGGGTTTCACGGGCAGTTCTTGAAGAAGGCACAGATACATGGTGCGTTGCGGAATTACCAAATGATCGCCTATCGGAACGTGTTGGCGCAGCAGCTTGGAGAACACTGGTAGCGTCCTGGCGAAGGAGGCGGCCTCAAGATCACCGCGGCGCCATACGAGGTCGGTGAAGGCGACTGGCGTGTCCGGCGCGCGTGTCATGACGCCCAGTTGCTTGGTGAGCTTGTCGGGTCTCCATTCGTCGTCCGAGTCCAGGAAAGCGATGAACTCGCCCCGCGCTGCGGCAAGGCCAGTGTTACGCGCGGCGGCGACGCCGCGATTGACACTGTGCCGGAACACCCTGATACGGGGATCCTTGAAGGACTCGAGGACGGCTTGTGTGTCGTCAGTTGATCCATCGTCAACGACAATGAGCTCCCAGTCGGGATATGTCTGGCCGAGCACGCTCCGGATGGCTCGCTCTAAGCAGTAGCCTCGATTGAAAGTTGGCAGAACTACAGACACTAACATAAAACGTTCCTTCCACTATGAATGCTTGAGGTTCTGGGCGTCCAGGTCTTGCTGGCACACGGAGAAGCGCGGCCCCCAGAGCGCCGGACGTCGAATCGAGGCTACGGAACGAAAGCCTACGGCTTCGGCGGCCCGCTTGGAAGGCACGTTGTCCGCCGCAATGACGGCCAGGATATCTTTGGCGCCTGCCCGCAGGGAATTAGCCGCCGCGTGCCAGTAAAGCTGCCTCGCTACCCCTCTATTTCGCTTCGTGGGAAGGACTAACAGACAGCCGATTTCCACCTGACGCTCACCTAACTCGAGCCAGCGGCTTCCTTGGCGACCCTCACGGACCCAAATGATCCCCGCCAGCTCCCCGTCAAGGGTGGCTGTGAAGCATTCCCTGAAACCAGTCCGTCCGTCATGGTAAAACTCGTCAGGCAGAAGGGCGTGTCCCTTACGCAGGCGACGTAACGCCACCAATCCATGGCGAACCTCTAACCCGGGAGAGCAGGGTGGGGCGGTGAGGGATTCGAGCCGGTATAGGTTCCATACCACGGGGCGTAGCAACCACAGCAGAGTTTTGACAGTGTTGAGAAGGCCGTCACGACGGATGCGCCGGATCAGCCGCGCGGAGAGTTTCATGGTCTCGGCGAACCACAAACGGAACCTCGTCAAAGTGTCTGGCGCCGCCAGAGCCGGTGCCCGGCTCGTCGAAGCAGGGAAGTCAGGATCCTTAAAGGTCATCCGCTTCTGCACCGCCGGCCGCAGACGCCGTTGCCCCGGGCTTCGTGGTTGAAAATAGTCTCGTGGGTTCGGCTCTGCCCCTTCTTCAGAGGTCCTCGGCGACTGGATCGTGAAACCGAGCTCTGGCTGGTTCTCATCGAATCTCGTACAGTCGTGCCTCATATGGCCCAAGGGTGTCCCTAAAGCTGTTTTCTTCGCCGACGAGCTTGCGGCTTTCGCCTGAGACAGTCACATCGTTGAATCTGTACTTGCAGGCGAACCGCACCTCGACCGGAACTTGCGTGATATTGGATGCCATCAACCACATGCGCCCGTCGTGGTACTTCACCCGGGTCCGGATGGCTTCCGGATCGCTGACGGACACGAGCAGATCGGGGCGATCCGGGGAGGCCAGCACCTCTTCCAGACTCTTCAACTCCTCCAATACAGCTTTCAGCCGCTGGAAGTACTCGGCTTTTTCTTCGCACCAGTCCCTGCACACGTAGGCCAGTGCGTTGGCGCCGAGGCTCCAGTAGAGCAAGCCATTCGCCCCGCCGGCGATGGCCATGTAACTCATGTTTCGGAGCTCCTTCTGGGTGGGCCAGCGTCCCTTGCTTGTGAACTGGAAAAACTGGATCACGGTCACAATCGGCCGGGCGCCCTGAACCGCCCGGCGCGCCTGCTCGGTCCATTGCGCGACCTGGCCCAAACGGTAGCCCTCCTCGGGTTCCGCTCCGTACAAGGGGTAAGGATCCGTAGCCAGGACATCGAGCACATCTCGCCAGAGCGGCAGGTGGGGGCCGCCGAGCAGAGTACCGAAAACTATGCCGTCCGGATCCAGCATTCGCATCCGCTGTGCATGCCCAAAGACGTCGGGCGCAACTTGGCCCGCACACTCGTCGGCGGCGTAAAAGCCGAGGAATCCCGGATGGGCTGCCCTCTCACGGATTTCATTGTCCGTCGCGCGGACGAACCAATATTTCGCCGTGGCGGCGACGGACGAGGAGCCGAAACAATTGGCGTTCGTGAGAGCATAGATTCCCCGGCTGTGCAACAGATTCATCATCGGAATCCAAGCGGGGTTGCCGGCCTCCCCGTACCAATAGTTCAGGTAGACGTTGATCGGCAGCTCGAAGAGCCTCCGGTTCGTCGTGAGGGTTCGATCCCACCACTCCTCGGTCAGCCCATACCCCAAGCCGGCATCGTAAACACCCAGCAGGAAGGCCGGCTTCCCGCGCAACAGGAAGCGGTTTTGTTCGTCGAAGCTGACGGTCATCTGTGGACGCAAACTGCCTGGGACCTTCCAGATGCGATAGGGCGGATACTGAGCGGCGGGCTCCAGCGCTCCCTGCGGCCACAGTTGTGTAGTGATCAAATAGGACCGATTCAGCGGCAGCCCGGAGAAATCGAGGCTGACCAGCCCGGCCGCGTCTGCTGGAAAATTCTCTTCTTGCACCACCCGATTCTCGGATTCGTCCGTGACCGTGACGCGCACGAGCCAGCCCGGCTCGGCTTCGCCGCCGGGTGGGTCTACGTTGACTTGGAGTCGCACAATCTGCGACTGGTCATCGAAAAGCAGTCCTCGGTAGTTGGGATAAAGCAGGAAAACATCCAGAGGATTTTCTTCCCGCCGTAGCTCCGCGTCATCGAACCAGGCTTTGCCGTCCGGCTCGCCATAAGACTCGAGACTGACCGCGGCAGGGGTATCCTGGGGGACGACCACTTTGGCGAGCGCCAATTCTTGCCAGTCTGCCGTGCCTTTCACCGGAGCAGTGCACACGCGAACAAGCGACCAGGGGTAAGACGGCGGAGCGGAAAGGCAGGCGCGCACCCCGCTGCCGCGCGTGGCTGCAAGTCCTTCTGTCCTGACCCAGAGCCTGAGATGATAGACTCCTTTGCGCAGCGAAAGCCGCTGGGAAGCAGACTGGCTGTAAGGGATCTGGTGTGCGTCGGCCAGCAGGTAACTTGCCGAACCGCTGCGAGCCACCGTCGAATCGGCCGAAAATCCGTTGTCGCTCCAGGCCTCGGGCTTGTTGTTCGGGCGGATCTGCTCGAAGCCGGGATTGGCCAGGAGGTTTTCGCCGAGAACGGGCTCCGGATAGGCGGTCAGTCCGCCGCCCACCGGGATTTCGACCGCCGTGGCGCCAGGCAAACGGCCTGACCGCAAGCCGGCCGCCGCAGCACCGTTCCAGGCGCACGCTTGTTGGACCAGCCACAGTAGTGTGGTTAGCAGCAGGCCGCCCCGGACAAGCTTGTTTTCACGGCCAACCATCGTACCTCCCAGGAGCAATTTGCCTGCCAGCCTTGGCCGGGACCATTCGCTGAACACCCAAAGCAAACCGCCGCAACAAGCTCGGCCGGAAACGCTTCAGCTCCCGGATTCTTTGCAGTGTCGCCTGGCCGACGGGCCGGCGGAGGCTGCGGCAGGCGGGCAGCATCCGCAGGCCGTCGCGAACTCCGAGCAGGTACTTGCCGAAGGTCCGGGCCCGGATCGAGTACAAGCCGAAGGCCAGCAATCGTGGCATCACGTGCAGCAACCCCTGCCCTAGTGGGTAGTTTCGATAGGCGATCGGGAAGAGATTGCGCGTGTAATAGTAAAATGGCCGCCAGTCAGGACGCGTCTCGCGTGAAGCGAGATGCCAGACCTTGACGTCCGGCACGTACCAGATCTCGTAGCCCGCGTCCATGATGCGAATGCCCAGGTCGAAGCCTTCGTGCCCGATGAAGAGGTCGGGCCAGTACGGTTCCACGCGGCGGAAAACTTCGCGGCGAAAGGCCGCCGCGCCCTCGGTGATGTAAAAGGTCTCGAACTCTTGGGACTCCGCCTGCTGCCACGGTCGGGGATGGCACCAATCGCGCACGTGCAGTTGTCCCGTTTCCGGATGGTAGACGCGGAAGACCAGACACCCGGCTGCCGGGTGACGTTGAAAGCCTCCGACGACGCGGCGCAGCGCATCCGGCCGGTCGAAGTAAACGTCGTTGTCCAGATTCACGATGAATTCCCCCCGCGCTTGCTGGATGCCGTAGTTGCGAGCCGCGGCGCCAAGGTTTTCTTGCAAGGCGATGAGCTGTGCCTGAGGAAATTGCGCGGCGAGCCACTGCGTAAGTTCGGGTCCGGAGCCGTTGTCCACCACAATGAGCTCGACGGCAGGGTAATCCTGGGCCAGCACGGATTCGAGAACGCGCGCCACTGGGCCACGCCGCTTGAAGCTGAGCACGATGACGCTGATCAGGGGCATCTCAGGCATGACTGTGTCGCAGGTGGCGCCTCCAAATGCTTACACACGCCTCGGCCAGCTCCCGCCAGTCGGCGTGCCCGTTGGGAGTGGGTAGTGGCAAGAATCGGCTCACCCAAGCCAGGGAGTCTTCCTTTGCGCCGGCGTGCGGATCGGCGAGACGCGCTCCGCAACTGTAAACCAGGCTGCGCGGACTGCCGTGAGGGAAAAGACGGACAGCACGCGCCGCCAAGGGCAGCCTGGGGATCGGATCCGCGTGGAGCAGCAGCCGTGACCAGCCGCGCAACCGTGCCCAAACGGGATAGACGTGCGGCGGGTCTTCTTGGCAAGATTCGGAACGCCCGGCCAGCCGGCTCGCGAACCAGCGCCAGACGGCCAGCGCCGCTTCCGGCAATTCATCCCAAAAACAACGCAGCCCCTCGCGTTCCAACGCAGCGGGCAGATCCTGTTGTCCGTTGACCCAAAGAAAATGGAATCGGGAATCCGGATCGAGCTTGAATTGGAATGCGATTTCGAGGTTGCCGAGAAACGAAGCAGGCAACGAGCAACCCTGTTCGACTGCCCACTGGAGCACGGCGCGCCTGGCCCCGAAGCGGGCCTGGTAACCCGGGGCATAGGACCCGGCCGGCAAGCTGAGGGCGGTCAGCAAATCGAGGTATGTTTTCGTGACGGCATAGAACTGTTCGGCGAGCGACCGGCGGTCTTGCTCGAGCCGGAGCTCCAGCAATTCGATGAGGCGATTGGACACCAGTCGGAAGGCCTCGTCCAGCGGGATGCTTCTCCAGTCGAACGACGGTATCCGATCGAGGTAATTGACGTCGCCGAAAACCTGCCGGCCGCAGCGCTTCAGTTCGTAACCGAACAGATGCGGACGTATGCGCGCGAAGTATCTCTCGGGAGCGGGGGTAAGCTCCAGTTTGATCCGCAGACCCTGGGACTGCAAGTCCTTGCCGATGGCGGCGGCCAGCCCGTCGAGCGCCTCGCCGGCCACGCGGAGGTTCTCGGCATCCGGAACTACGACGAGAAACTCCAGGTCGCTCAGCCAGTATATGCACTCGGGCCGCCGGGCAATTGTCGCCTCCCTGCGAGCGGCGCTGCCCGTGAGTACCAGAGCCCGGCAGCGGGAATAGGCCGCCGGGATCCGGCCGGCCAGGTGGGCCGTGACAGTCTGGATCACGTCAGCCGCGAATGTGGACGTAGCCGGCATCTTCAGGTGCGACCTCACCGCTTGGCGGGGTTTCCATCTCCTCTTGCTGCTCTTCGGCCAGCCGGGCCAGAGCCAACCCGAGCCACACGAGCAACCAGAGTTGTTTGGCGTACTGCGCCGACAGGAACATGGCGCCCACCGCAAATGAAGCTATGCCTGTTTCAATG
>Ga0209809_1001450_pt1 | contig 18961 bp, 16 predicted proteins | sample YNPMSTMetaG_FD_186172 | JGI IMG/M metagenome (GOLD analysis project Ga0209809, IMG submission 186172) | Anoxygenic and chlorotrophic microbial mat microbial communities from Yellowstone National Park, USA - YNP MS-T MetaG (SPAdes) (version 2) ...
TTAGTTATGAAATAATTTATTGACCTACATACATTCTCACTCTTGCTTTTTAACATAAAAGTAATCTATTGCATTCAACATTCATCATTATAAAATTACTTATCAACAACCTCAATCAAATTTCCATCATTATCATAAATATGAAGAATAAAAGGTCGTTCACCAAAGTAATGTGTTGCACAACCGAGGCAAGGGTCATAAGCACGAAAAGCCATCTCAATTCTATTCAAAATTCCATCAGTGATTTCAACACCTTTTCGAATCAAACCTTTTGCTGCTTTTTTAATTGACATTGCAATTGCTGCATAATTGTTTGTTGTTCCTACTATAAGATTTGCATATTTCACTATTCCATTTTCATCAGTGATATAGTGGTGTGTTAAAGTTCCTCGTGGAGCTTCAACAATTCCAATCCCCTCGGATGGAGTTGCAGTTGGTATTACTCTTATATTTGGCGAAGTAATTTCTGGATCTTTAGCAAGCTGGTTCGCTAGTTCTGCAGAATAAACCAATTCAATCACCCTCGCCCAGTGAGTTGCAAGTGTAAAATGAACTGGAGTTTTTCCACTACTATCGCCAGTCAATGTTTCGTAAAATCTCTCGTATTCTTCTTGAGCTAAAGGTGTTGCCATTCCATCTGATGCATTTAATCTTGAAAGCGGAGTCGCCCGATAAACACCACTTTCTTTACCATCTATAAATCCTTTCCAGCCTATCTTTTTCAAGAATGGAAACTTTAAGTATGTCCAAGGTTCAATGTGTTCAGCAATATTATCTAAATATTCCTTAGGTGAATACTTACAGACTTCATTTCCATCCGGGTCAACTACTCTAACTTTACCATCATAAAAATTAACCTTGTTGTTTTCATCAACAAGACCAATATAATAAGTCTTGTGCGTATAAGTATCAGATAAAATCAAATCAACATACTCTTTATTCTTAAGAACAATATCTTCAAAAACTTTAACAGTAAATTTTGCGAATTCAATAAAATACTCAGTGTAGCCGAGAATTTTTTGTCTTTCTTCTTCAGTAATTCCTTTTGCAACTCCCCCAGGAATAGCAGTCACTTGATGAATTTTCTTTCCACCAATCATCTGAATAATTTCCTGAGCAAGTGCTCTCAGTTTAATTACCTGTTTTCCTGCATCCAATCCGACTTTATTAATCACACCTAAGATGTTTCTTTCAGCTTTAGGTGCATCTGGTCCAACGATAAAATCGGGTCCACCAAGTGCGTAAATGTGAACGGTGTGGTCTGCTACAAAGAAAGTCGAATAAAGTAATTCTCTTATTTTCTTTGCTGTTGGTGGAATTTCGACTTTATAAACATCATCACAAGCTTTGACTGATGCCATGTGGTGAGCTTCGGGACAAACGCCACATATTCTTGTAGTAATTCTCGGCATTTCTTCTACCGGTCTACCTTTTGCAAAAACTTCAAAACCCCTTAACTCAGGAATAACAAAAAAACATTCTTTTAATTCACCTTCATCATCGAGAAAAATATCAATTCGACCATGACCCTCTAAGCGTGTAATTGGATCTATTTTTATATGTTTCATCTTCAACCTCTCAAAATTAAGATTTTAATTCAGTGAAATGTCTTCTCTTCATTAAAGATGCTGCTAATGAAAATCGATAGAATGTTCCAACCTGATCAACTATTTTGCTGAAAATTCTTCTTGCTTCTTCAGGAGTAGATGCATCAATAACAGAACTTAATGCAGAAATCATTTTAGCACCTTGGTCTTCAACATTTGGTGGTGCACCGTAACAACCACGACAAGGAATATTAGCCTTCACACACAAAGCACCACAGCCACTTCGTGTAGCTGGTCCTAAACATAAAATTCCCTGGTCAAGTAAACATTCGTCTTCCTTAGGAATGATTTCGTGAATTCGATAAAAAGTTTTAATTCTTTTCTCTTTTCTTGTTCTGGGACATTCATCACAACAAGTTTTATCCCCTGCACCAAGTATTGAGCCTTTTTCTGGTAGTGGTTTATTATTTGTTAAAATATCAACGAGTGTTTCAATTACATTAACAACTTGAAAAGATTGAGGCGGACAACCTGGAATGTAATAATCAACATCCACAACTGCATCAAGTGGTTTTACTGTTTCATAAAATTCCGGTATCTCAATCTCGTAACCATTTATCAAGGTCTTTTTCTGAGGATAAATTCCTTTATCATCATTAATCACGCTTGGAGATTCTTTGTAAATGTATTCAAATATTTCTTCCTTAGGATAAAGATTTGCAAGACCAGGAATGCAACCTTCATGAGCACAGGAACCAAACGCAACAAGAATTTTTGACTTTTGTCTGAGTAACTTAGCTAAATATTCATTCTCTGAAGTTCGTATTGCACCGTTAAATAATGTAATTAAAATCTCGCCATCTTCCATTTTTTCTACATCTTCATATTTGAAATCCATTGCACAAGGCCAGAAGACAATATCAAAGAAATTAGCTACATCTAAAATTTTTTCTTCAATGTCTAAGATTGTGATCTCGCAACCTCCACAACTTGCAGCCCAGTATAAAGCTAACTTTGGCTTTGACATATTTCCTCCTTCAATTAATGTGAATTAAGTTTTAGAGGACCTAGTTTCTTAATTTGTTCAGTAAATTCAAAAGAGACTTTCGCATATTTTTCAGCTTCTGCTGCTGATATCCACTCGAGTCGTAATCTATCTGGATGAATTCCGAATTGTGGTAAAATCATTTTAAGCATTTCGATTCTTCTCATTGTTTTGAAATTTCCTTCAATGTAATGACAATCGCCGAAATGACAACCAGCAACAAGAACACCATCAGCACCAAGTTGAAATGCTTTTAAGATGAAAGAAGGATCAACTCTACCAGAACACATTGTTCTAATAATTCTAATATTTGGTGAAGTTTTTAGTCTTGAGACTCCTGCAAGGTCAGCTCCAGAATATGCACACCAATTACAAAGGAAACCGACAATTCTGGGATTAAACTCTTTTAGATTTTCTTTCGCTTTGATTTCAATTTCTTGAGCAATTTCCATTTTTTACCTCCATTCTAAAATTCAAGAATACCTTCGAGTTCTGCATAAATCTGAGCATCAGTAAATCCAAGTCCAGTGATTGCACTCGCTGGACAAGCAGCAACACAAGTTCCACATCCTTTACATAATGCTTCGTTAACAACCGAGACTTTTCTATCTTCAATGAATTCAATTGCACTGTAAGGACAGAGATTATTACAAATTCTACAACCGCTACAATATTTTTCATCTATCCATGCACGAACTGGATCAATTTCAATTTCACTTTTGGAAATTAATGAAAGAACCTTAGCAGCAGCACCACTTGCCTGTGCAACAGTATCTGGAATATCTTTTGGCCCCTGAGCACATCCGGCAATGTAAATTCCATCGTTAGGTGTTGAGAATGGATCGAGTTTAGGATGTCGTTCGAGGAAAAATCCATCTGGACTTCTTGAAATTCCAAGTAGACGACTAATTTTTGTTGAGTCTTTTGATGGTTCAAGTGCGTTGCATAGAATTACCATATCAACTGGAATTTCACGATACTTTCCAGTTAGAGTATCTTCACATTTAATCAACAAAACTTTTTCACCATTTTGAACTTTTGTTTCAACCACTTCAGCAACTTTTCCTCTGATTACATTCACACCTTCATCTAAGATTCTTGTGTAGAATTCTTCATAACCTTTACCATAAGCTCGAATATCAATGTAAAATTGATAAACTTCAGCATTAGTTCTGTCTTTGATTAAATGAGCGAATTTCATTGCATACATACAACAAACTCGTGAACAATATCTATTATGATTTTGGTCTCTTGAACCAATGCAATGAATGATACCAACCGCTCTCGGCTCTCTACCATCTTTCATTAAAACTTTTCCATTAGTTGGACCCGTAGAGTTCAATATTCTCTCAAACTCGAGTGAAGAATAAACATTATCCAAATTGCCATAACCATACTGATACATAATGCTTGCATCGAACAAATCATAACCTGTTGCAACGATTATTTGCCCGACATTGACATCAACAATTTCGTCTTTCATTGAGTGGTCAACTGCGTTAGGTTCGCAAGCCTTTACACATTCAAGGCATTCAACACAAACTCCACAATTCAAACATCTCGATGCTTCTCTAATTGCCTCCTCTTCACTAAGGTCAAGTTCAACTTCTTTGAAATCATATATTCTAATTTTTGGATCCCGTTTCGGAATTTCTATTCGCTCCATTTTTTCAATTTCAGAATAAGTCTTTGAGTAAGAGTGTGGTCTGAAAGTTTCCGCTCTTAGCAATTCTCTTCTAGGCATATGAGTTTTGAAGTTTGTCAAAGGCTCGTTATTCAGAAATTTATCAATCGATTCTGCAGCTCTTCTTCCCATCCCCATTGCATTAATGACAGTCGAAGGACCTAAGACAACATCACCACCAGCAAAGATGAAAGGAATGTTTGTTTGAAGTGAATCTGAATTAATTTCCAATGTGCCGTATTTTGAAATATTAATTTTATTACTGTAATTATCTTTGAAACAACTTAAATCAGGCGATTGACTTATAGCGACAATAACTTGGTCAAACTCAACCGTAAATTCTGAATGAGGAATCGGGATCGGTCTTCTTCTACCAGAAGCATCAGGTTCACCGAGTTCCATTCGAACACATTTAAGTGCCGTAACTCTTCCGTTTTTACCAATTACTTCAACAGGTGCAGTTAAATAAGCTATTAAAACACCTTCGTCTTCAGCATCTTTTATTTCTTCGGGAGAAGCAGGCATTTCCATCTTTGAACGACGATAAAGAATTGTAACTTTATCCGCACCAAGTCTTAGTGCTGTTCTTGCAGCATCGATTGCTGTATTTCCTCCACCAATGACAGCGATATGTTTTCCAACATATTGTTTGATTCCGAGACTAACTTTTCTTAAGAAGTCAACTCCCGAAATTACTCCATCTAAATCTTCACCTAAAATTTCCATTCTAATTCCTTTATGAGCTCCAATTGCTATGAAAATTGCTTTAAAGTTTTCTTTTAATAATGAATCAATATTAAAATCCTCTCCAAATTTTTGATTTAATCTAAACTCAATTCCCATCTTTCGCATAACATCAACTTCCATATTCAGTAGTGCTTTAGGTAATCGATACTCTGGAATTCCAACAGCAAGCATTCCACCTATAATTGGATGTTGTTCAAACACCGTAACTTTGTAACCTTTCAATCTTAAATCAAAGGCACAAACAAGTCCTGCTGGACCAGAACCTATAATTGCGACTTTTTCAGGTCTTTCTTTTTCGATTTTAGGAACTTCAATTCCTCCATTATGCTTCATTGCCCAATCAATTGCAAACCGCTTCAAGTGTTGAATTGAAAGTGGCTTATCGACAAAGCCTCTGTTACATTCAGTTTCACAAGGATGATAACAAATTCTTCCACAAACAATTGAAAGTGGATTTTTACTTCTTATTAATTTAGCAGCCGCATCAAATCTTCCTTCTCTGATTAATGCAATGTAACCTGCAGCCTCTTGCCTTATTGGACATGCTTCTATGCAAGGTGGCCTTTCTTGTTTATCAATTAAGTATGTATTTGGAATCGCCTGTGGAAATGCTTTGTGAATTGCTGTCTTTTCTTTCAATAAATGGTCAAATGAGTTTGGAACTTTAACAGGACAAACTTTGACACATTCACCGCAGGAAGTACACTTATCATTTACATATCGTGCGCGTTTTTTGATTTTGACATTGAAATTACCTATATAACCTTTGACATCAATAACTTCAGAAAGAGTAAATAATTTTATATTTTTTCTATGACTAACAGAGACCATTTTAGGAGTTAAGATACAAGCAGCACAATCAAGCGTCGGAAATGTTTTATCGAACTTTGCCATTTGTCCGCCAATTGTGGACTCTTTTTCGACTAGATAAACTGTTCTTCCAGATTCAGCTATATCGAGTGCGGCTTGTATTCCAGCAATTCCACCACCAATTATTAAAGTGTTTGGATTAATTTGTGATTTTAACGGAGTGAGTGGAATTGCTTTTTCAACTCTTCTAATTGCAGCATTCACAAGTGCAGAAGCTTTTTCCGTTGCCATCTCAATATCGTCATGAACCCAGGAACATTGCTCTCTAATATTTGCCATTTGGAATAAATAACGATTCAACCCAGCTCTTTCACAATTCATTCTAAAAGTTAATTCGTGCATTTGTGGTGAACATGCTGCAACAACAATTCTATTCAATCCATATTCTTGAATATCTTTTCTAATTAATTCTTGCCCAGGGTCTGAGCACATAAATTTATATGTCTTAGAAACTTTAACAAGAGGATTTTTTTTCACAGCCTCAGCCACCTTCTCTACATCAACGGTCTGGGAGATATTGACCCCGCAATGACAAATATAAACTCCAATTTTGATTGTATCATTCATATTTTATTCCATAAGTTTTGTTGTAAAGAAAGAACAATTCATAATTCTTCAACAGGTGTTTCTTCTAAAATCTTTTTCAACTTTTCTGATATGATGAAGTTTTTATTTATAGCAAGTTCATCTTCATTTAATCCTAAGGCAACACCTAATACTTGTGTAAAGTAGTAAATCGGAATACTAATTTTCTCTTTGAATTTATCTTCGATTTTCTTTTGATATGCTTCTAAATTCATCTGACAGAGAGGACAGGTTGTTACAATCAAATCAGCTTTATTTTCTACAGCACGATAAAGAATTTCAAAAATTAAATCGTTTGCAATTTCTTCTTTAACTGTTGGAAGCATACCACCACAACATTTTACCTTAGCTGGATAATAAACACTCTTTGCACCCAACATTTCAAACAAATTATCCATAGAAGTAGGATTTTCACGGTCATCGAAATATTTATCTGGTCTTACAATCTGGCAACCATAATAATTCGCTATTCTTAAACCATTCAAAGATTTTTTGATTTTTAATTTTATGATTTCAAGTCCTATATCATTTATCAATACATCAAGAGGATGACGCACTCTCACGGATAATTTATAGTCAAGTCCAACTTCATTTAGAACTCGGTTTACATTTAAGAATAGTTGTTCATTACTTTTCATAAATCGATTTGCTTTATTCAAAATGGTAAAACACGAAGAGCAAGGAGCGATGAGGTCTAACTCATATTTCTCTGCCAAAGCTAAATTACGAGCAGCAACTGCAATTGAAGTCACCTCATCAATCGACATATAAAAAGTTGCGCCACAACAATTCCAATCTTCAAGCTCAATAAGATTTACACCTAATGCTTTAAATACTGCTCTACAAGAAATATCGTAGGGTTTATGAACAGAATGTAAACTGCAACCTGGATAATATGTGTATTCCATCATTTCTTTCCTTTAACTTATTGCTTTGTAACCTACTGCATCTTCTTTGTAAGCTGGTTGAAATTTTTTAACAGGTAATGAAATTTCTTCAGACTTTTTAATGATTAGCTTCAAAGCTTTTTTATTTTTGATTGCTTCACTCTTAAATGACAATCTTCCTTTAACCATTAATTTTGTTGCAAGAGGTAAGAATACAAGACCTTTGAGAGGATTAGTTTTAAGGATAAACTTTATCATAAGAAGTGCTTCATTCAATCTTCCGTAATCATTCAACATTTTGAGAAAAGTCTCTCGAAGTTTGTGCACTTTGATTGTCTTCGAAAATATCTTATTTCTTATAGCGATTTGTTTTAAGACATAAAAAATATCTGTTAGTCGAATTTGTTGAGGACATCTCGTTTGACAACTATAACAAGAAACGCACAACCAAATTGCTTCAGAATTTAAAATCTTTTTTATTTCACCTGCTCTAAATAAAGCGATAATTTCTCTTGGTGTAATATCCATTGCATAAGAGACAGGACAAGAACCAGTGCAAGTTCCACATTGAATACATTGTTTGATTCTTTCACCTTCAGGCACAAACTCGACATGTGACAAAAATTGATGTTTTAATTCCGCTTCATACTGAATAAGTTGACCTGGAAAGATATATTCCCTTTGCATCAATAGTCTCCTTTCATTCTTTTCGACGGACAAAACTTTGTTCCACTTCAAATGGAATTGTTTGCTCAAAGTAGGTGGGGTACTTTTCAATCATCTCCAGTTCATTTGTCAACATCATCTGGTGATTGAATTCCATATCAGCTAAAAATCTAAACATTCGTTTGCCAGAAAGGTCTTGAACTAATTCAGCGCAATCTAGATAGAATTCCTTTGATTTACGTTCAAGGTCAATTGCGTATTTTAATAAATCAGTAATCTTTTCAGGCTTTTTAACTTCACCAAAGATTTTTTTCTTAATAGTTTCAGTCGGTGGGATTTTTAATTCAACTTCACTGAAGAGTTGCTTATGAATATTTTCAAGAATTGTTTGATGCCTCTTCTCTTCATTATGAAGGATAAGTAATCTATTTTTTAATAAATCATTATTACATTTATCTGCTAATTCCTTGTAGAGTTCTTGAGCATCTATTTCGCTTCGGATGGCAATTCCTAAAGCCTCAAGTGCGGTGAGATCGGGAGCTATCATAAAACCTCCCTTAGTTATTTGGTTTCAATGGCTACAGATCAGAAATATCAATCACGCGAACAAGAGCTAAGCAACAAGTCAAAATTTCTCGGATAAATCCGGGAAAAATTATTTTAGAATAATCATAAAATATTTTTGAGATAAAACTTATTCGACCTTAAGTGATTAAAGAAGGAGGTTAAATCATTTATCTTTTGCAGCCCCACTACAGCATAAATCAAAAACCTCTTCATATTCGGATACCTAAATTTTTCTACTAAATAATTAAAAAAAAAATATTAAATAGTCAAATCAAAATTTAATATCAATTGCTGAATAGTAATTATTATTTAACAAATAATTTTTCGCCTTTGATTTTAAAACAAAAAATTCTGAAACCTCAAAATGAGGATTCAGAATTTAAGATAAAAGTACTTTATTCAATAATTGATTGACTATTTAATCAGGACCATCTTCTTTGTTTCTTTTAATCGTCCTGACCTTAATCGATAATAATAAATTCCACTGCTCAAATTACTACCATTAAATTCAAAATCATATTTTCCAGGTTCAAGTACATCGTTGGTTAATTCACGAACAAGTTTTCCAAATATATCATAAACTCGAAGTGTTGTTTTTGCTTTTTCTTTTATAGTAAATGATATGATAGTACTCGGATTAAATGGATTTGGATAATTTTGAAATAGTGTGAAATGTTCAGGAAATAAATTATTCTCAACATTTAATGGAATATCCATTAATCGGTTAAAAATTTCTTTGGGATTATTTTGCTCATAAATTTGTTAATGTAAAAATTAATAAAAAGAATGGTAGAATTATTTTTTGCATTTTTACCTCCCTGCTTTTTTTATGTTTTTCCTTACCCTAACCGAATACACAGAAAAATATGGACGATTATTTTAGCAATGATTTAGTTGATCCTGTTCTCTGTTTCAACATCGAAGAAATGAATTTTTGAAGTGTTTACATAAAAAGGAAATTTTTGATTAGGTTTTAGGAAAACATCAGAACTTATTCTTGCAACACATTGAGAATCATCGACTATAAAATACACAAATGATTCATTGCCCATTGGCTCAACAACTTCTACAACAACATCAACTTTCTGTGATGAATCGTTCAATGGACTTGCTTGAAAATCTTCAGGTCTTATTCCAGCTACAACAGACTTGTTAACAAATTTTTTTACTCCAAGTTCTTCCGATAACTGAAATGAAAGTCCATTTTTCTTCGAAACGAATCTCAATCCATTTTCAATTACAATTTTTCCTTCGATAAAATTCATAGCAGGACTTCCAATAAAACCAGCAACAAATTTATTAATCGGTTTATGATAAAGATTAAGTGGCGTATCGATTTGTTGAACAACTCCATCTTTCATAACCACAATTCTATCTGCCATTGTCATTGCTTCAACCTGGTCGTGAGTTACATAAACAATAGTTGCTTCCAATCTTTGATGAAGTTTAGAGATTTCAGCTCGCATTTGAACACGAAGCTTTGCATCAAGATTACTTAAAGGTTCATCAAAGAGAAAGACTTTTGGTTTTCTAACGATAGCTCTCCCCACAGCAACTCTTTGTCTTTGACCACCACTTAGCTGTTTTGGTTTTCTATCAAGTAAATGTTCAATCTCAAGAATTCGCGCTGCTTCTTGAATCCTTTTTTTAATTTCATCTTTTGGAAGTTTTCTAATCTTCAATCCAAAAGCCATATTTTCAAAAACAGTCATATGTGGATAGAGAGCATAATTCTGAAACACCATTGCAATGTCTCTATCTTTTGCGGGGACATTGTTCACAAAAACATTATCAATGTAAAGTTCACCTTTTGAAATTTCTTCAAGCCCAGCAATCATTCTCAAAGTGGTTGTTTTTCCACAGCCAGATGGACCAACAATTATTACAAACTCCTTATCATTTACTGTAAATGTTACATCATTAACTGCTACTACATTATTATCATAAATTTTACTGACATTAAATAATTTTACTTCTGCCATATTTTTAATTCCTTATTTTTGAATCCACTCTTCAAATAATTGGTTGAAAGTTAATTCATCAAGTTGTCGACTATCATAAAAACCATTTTTCCGCAAAATACCTTCTGCATAATACAATGTTACTCCTGCAGCAACAGAAACATTCAAGCTTTGTATCATTCCGTGCATTGGGATTTTGAATGTGACATCACAATACTTTAAAAGTTCATCACTAACACCACGATGTTCATTTCCAAAGATTAGTGCAATTGGTTTTGTATAATCAAGTTCGTCATAAGATTTAGAATATTTATCGAGATGAGAACCAGCTATTAGAAATCCTTGGGATTTCATTTCATTATAGAAATTTTCATAAGATGAATGCTTTTTTAATTTCATCCATTTATTTGCACTTACTGAACTTGCTTTAGAGATTTCAGGAAATTCTTCAATTGTATAAAGTAAATGAACTTCAAGTACTCCAACTGCATCGCAGGTTCGAAGTATTGCACTTACATTGTGTTGGTCATGAATATTTTCCAAAACAACTGTTAAATGCGGTTGCTTTTGATTAAGAACAGAGGTAATCTTTTTTATTCTTTCTTCTGTTCTGAAATTTAAGTTCATTTTTTAGTTAAAATATTAATGGTGTAACTTACAAAGTCCTTCGAATTTTTTGTAATGTCCAATCTATAATAAAAATTCTTATCTAATTTTAGGAAATAAGCCAGAAGGTTAATTATTTTGTTTAAAGCGACTTCGTGTTCTTCTGCCCATACTTCACAATTTTTTATGGCAGGAACACGAGCGGTATAACCATCCATTTCTTTTTTTATTTCAATTACGAATCTCATTTAGTAACCCTTTGAAGATACATCTTTAATATTTTGAACGATTTTAACGCTGGCACTCGCGCCAATTCTATCCGCTCCACTTGCAATCATTAATTCAGCATCTTCTTTTGAACGAATTCCACCGCTCGCTTTAACTCCAACACTTCCACCCACAACATATCTCATCAATGCAACATCACCAGCAGTTGCTCCACCTTTATTAAAGCCTGTTGAAGTCTTTACGAAATCAGCGCCTGCCTCTTTTGACAGCAAACAAGCTTTTATTTTTTCCTCATCAGTTAAAAGACAAGTTTCTATTATTACTTTCACAATAATTCTTTTAGGTTTTGCTTCCAGAACAATTTGCTGAATATCGTTAAATACATAATCATACTGACCTGATTTAAGCATTCCAATGTTAATCACCATATCAAGTTCTTGAGAACCATTCTCAATTGCTTGATGCGCCTCGAATCTTTTTGTCTCAGTAGTAGTTGCACCAAGTGGGAAACCAATTACTGTGCATACTTTCACATCTGTATTTTTTAATTGCTCATAACAGAATTTCACAAAACTTGGATTAACACAGACAGAGGCAAAATGAAATTGTTTTGCCTCATCACAGAGTTTTTTAATATCATCTAAAGTTGCTTCAGGTTTGAGTAAAGTGTGGTCAATCATTCTTGCAATATCATAATCAACAGGTTCAGGAATACCAATTGAGGTAGAAATTCGTTCAGCACCACTCTCTATGATATTTTTCACAGCTTCTTTTTTATGAAAGAGACAATGTCCACATCCTGCACAAATTCCGTTATCACAATAAGATTTTTGTAATGAGTGCTCAATTAAAACTTCCTGAATTACCCTATCAATTAATGATTTATACATAAAGTTCTAATCCATAAAATTTTGAACTTGTAATTAAAGTATTTTGAAGAAGCATAGCTATTGTCATTGGGCCAACTCCGCCAGGAACTGGAGTTATATAACTTGCTTTTTCAGACACCTCATCAAACTTCACATCGCCTACGATTTTGTAACCTTTTTGTGAATTTAAATCATCTATTCGATTTATACCAACATCTATTACAACAGAATCTTCTTTAATCATATCTGCTTTTAAAAATTCTGGTTTACCTATGGCAGAAATAACGACATCTGCATTTTTGGTGAAGAATGAAATATCTTTAGTTGAAGAATGACAAACCGTTACAGTTGCATTTGTAAATTTATTTTTCTGCATTAACATCACAGCGAGTGGCTTCCCGACAATATTACTTCTTCCAATTACAACAACATTCTTACCATTTAAATCAATATGATAATGTCTCAGTAATTCAATAATTCCTAAAGGAGTACAAGGTTTTAGTCCTACCTCATCAAGCAAAAGTTTCCCCATATTAACTGGATGAAAACCATCGACATCTTTTGCCGGCTCAATTGTTTGATTTACAATTTCAGTATTGATGTGTTTGGGTAATGGTTGTTGGACTAAAATCCCGTGAAACTTTGGATTAATATTCAATTGCTTAATTATATCAATTAAATCATTCTGAGAAATTGCTTCATCTAGTTCTATAACCTTTGAATAAATTCCGACTTCTTCGCAAGCCTTTGCTTTTGCATTTACATAAATTTTTGAAGCCGGATTATTTCCAACAAGAATTGCCACAAGTCCAGGTTGAAAATTTCTTGATTTAAATTCTTTATCGATTAATTCTTTAATTCGATTGCGAATTAATGAAGCTGTACTTTTACCATCTAAAATTTTAGCTTTCATTGTATAGTAACCTCATTTGGGAACTCCGGAAAAAATATCCGTCGAATCTTTTTTGCCTTCCCAGTTAACTTATCAACACTAATTATAACTGCTGCCAAATGAATATCATCCTGAGCAGTTTGATATTTTTGTGGCGTCTGATACAAAAATCTATTTATTGCAGCTTCTTTTTTCATCCCAATTACCGAATCATAAGGACCGGTCATTCCTACATCAGTAATATAAGCAGTTCCATTTGGCAGAATTCTCTCGTCAGCAGTTTGAATGTGAGTATGAGTGCCAATAACAGCAGTAACTTTTCCATCAAGAAAATTTGCAAGAGCGACTTTCTCTGCAGTAGCTTCCGCATGAAAATCGATGATTATTATGCTTGATTCTTTCTTAACCTTTTCGATTAACCATTCGGCAGTTCGAAATGGACAATCAATAGCTGGCAAAAAAGCACGACCTTGGAGAGAGGCAACTGTAATTTTCGTACCATTACAATCAATCACAATATAACCATGACCAAAAGTTCCTTTCGGATAATTTAATGGTCGAAGAACATTCTTCTCGTGTTTTGCAATTTCTTGAAATTGTTGTTTTTCAAAAATGTGATTACCACCTGTAATGACATTAACCCCAAGTTCAGTTAAAATCTTTAATTCCTTTTCAGTAATTCCTTTGCCGTCAGAAACATTTTCACCATTTGCAATTATAAAATCAATATTGTTGTTCTCGACTAAATTTTTTAGGAATGTCTGAAGTATTTGGAGTCCAGGTTTTCCGACAATATCGCCAATAAATAAAATTTCTAAGGTATTCAATTTGTCCATTCTTTTTATGAAAAATAAAAATATTTATTCAACTGATAAAATTGAGATATTAAATGAAATTTAGTTCGAAAAATAACTGCATCGACTCAAGTATGAAATTATCAATCACAAAGAACAAATTTTAAGTAAATTACAATTGCTAAAATTTAAGATCTTAAAACTTCTTTAAATCGCTTCAGTTTGTTTTGATTGTTAATTTATTAGGTTTTGGAATTTGTTTTATGTTTAGAATTTATTTTTTTGGAATTTTAACTAAAGTGAGTGGAATGGATTTTCTTTTTAGAACGAATTTTTCTTTAAATAATTCGTTGAGATTAAAAGAGAACCTTTAGAAATTTTCTAAAATTTTCTTTATTCTTGATTAAAACTTGTGGTAATAAATTATGAAGAGTCAGTTGAAAATATTTAAAAATCCTGATTATTATTTCAATCGTGATTTGAGCTGGATTGAGTTCAACAAAAGAGTTCTGGAAGAAGCACTTGATAAGGAATTGCCGTTACTTGAACGCGTAAAATTTCTTTCCATCTTTTGCACAAATCTTGATGAATTTTATATGATTCGTGTTTCTGGATTAATGGAACAAGTTGCTGCAGGAATTAGCAATGTTGGAATTGATGGATTGACACCAATTGAAACTTTAAATCAAATTAAAGTTCGAGTAGAAGAGTTACTAAATATCCATATGGATTGTTATTTGAATGATGTAATTCCAAACTTAAAAGAAAATGGAGTCGAAATTATAAACTACGATGAGTTAGATACTGATGAGAAAAAACTCTTAAAACATTATTACATCAAAGAAATTTATCCGACATTAACTCCGCTTGCATTCGATCCTGGAAGGCCTTTTCCTCACATCTCGAATCTATCTCTAAACTTAGGAGTTAGAATAGAAAAACAAAATGGTGAAAGACATTTCGCAAGAGTAAAAGTCCCCAAAAATCTTCCCCGTTTCATAAATCTTAATGAAATAAAAGAAAGTTTTGACTCAGGTAAAAGACATACTGGTAATATACGATTAACCTATCTTGAACAAGTTATTCAAGCAAATCTTGAAACACTATTTCCAAAAATGCACATAATCGATTCATATTTATTCAGAGTTACAAGAGACACTGATATAGAAATCCAAGAAGACGAAGCTGATGATTTGTTGAAAGTCATTGAGGAAAACATTAGACAAAGAAGATTTGGTGCTGTTGTTAGACTTGAAATTGAAAACGAATTACCAATACAAATTCTAAATCTCTTGAAAAAGAATTTGGAAATTTCAGACGAATCTATACAGGTATTAAACGGTCCTCTCGGTCTTGGAGATTTAATTTCTTTGTATGATCTACCATTACAGAACCTAAAATTCAAACCATTTTCAGCAGCAATTCCGAAAATTTTTGAAGAACAAGAAAATATTTTCTCAGCAATAAAGAAGAACGATATTCTTCTAAGTCATCCATATCATTCGTTTTTGCCAGTTATTGAATTTATTAAAACAGCTATAGCAGACCCAAATGTGCTTACAATTAAACAAACACTTTATCGAGTGGGATCAAATTCTCCAATCGTTGAAAATTTAATTGAAGCAGCTGAAAACGGAAAACAAGTTGCTGCCCTTGTCGAACTCAAAGCAAGGTTCGATGAAGAAAACAACATTCAATGGGCAAGGAGACTCGAAAAAGTCGGTGTTCATGTTGTTTATGGTCTGGTTGGATTGAAAACACATTGTAAGGTTACACTTGTAATTCGAAAAGAAAGCGATGGACTAAAAAGATATATTCATCTTTCAACCGGTAACTATAACATATCTACCGCCCGTCAATATTCTGATTTGGGGCTATTCACCTGCGATGAAGATATTGCTGATGATGTAACTGAGCTCTTCAACTATTTAACAGGTTACTCTGAACAAGATAATTACAAAGAACTTTTAGTAGCCCCAATTAATATAAGAGAAAAATTAATTGATTTGATTGAAGAAGAAATACAATCTCACAAGAAAAATGGAAATGGCTACATTATTATTAAAGTTAATTCGATAACAGATCCAGAAATGATTCAAACTTTGTATAAGGCATCTTGCGAAGGTGTAAAAATTGACCTACTTGTACGAGGAATATGCATGCTGAAACCAGGAATAAAAGGAGTTAGTGAAAACATTAAAGTGATAAGTATTGTTGGTAGATTTCTTGAACATTCAAGATTATTTTATTTCTACAATAATGGTGAACCAAAGATTTATTCTGGAAGCGCTGATCTAATGGAAAGAAATTTAAATAGAAGAGTTGAGGTAATCTTTCCAATTAAATCGAAAGTGATTGGTAGCTTTATAATGAATAATATTTTGAAACTTCAGCTAGCTGATAATGTTAACGCCAGAATTTTAGATAGTAATGGAAAATACCATCTGGTTCAAAGAAAGGATGACGAAGAATTGATTGACTCGCAGGATTTACAAATTCGCGTAGCAAGCGACATTATTTGCTGGGAACCAGTGAGATTTAAAGTCGCAAAGTTGTAATTACTAAAAAGTATGAATTAGATTAACGACTAACATCACCAAAACAAATCAGACTTCTGAATAAATTATTCTGCATAATCAATTTCGAAATAAACTGTAATGACTAAAAGCTATCTTCAAAATAATTTTTATTTGAATATAGTTACTTCGATACTAATTCTTCTTTCACTTTATAATTCTAATATTTTCTCGCAGGGTAAATGGATAAAGACCGAGACTATAACTCACTACGATCTTAAATCAATTTACTTTCTCGATAGTTTGAAAGGTTGGGTTGCAGGCGATTCTGGTGTAATTCTTTTTACATCTGATGGCGGAAAGAATTGGACTTTTCAAAATAGCCCTGTCAATACACCAATTCACGATATCTTCTTTTTGGATTCATTAAATGGTTGGGGATTGACTTGGCATCGAAATCAATATGGACCAATTGGAACAACTTTCTTAAAAACTACAAATGGCGGTCAAACCTGGACTTCTGAAATTTATGGTAAAGATTTGACCTTTATTTATTCAATATTCTTTACTGATTTATTAAATGGATGGTTGTGTGGAGAACCAGGAATTATTCTAAGAACAAGAAATGGTGGAAATGACTGGATTGAAGCAAGAATTAATAACATCCAATTTTCAAATTTCCCAATTAAGAAACTTAAGTTCTTTAATAACAACTTTGGAATTGGCTGTGGCGGTGTAATAGATATTTTTGGTGTAATTTGGCGAACAACCGATGGCGGTGAAAATTGGGATGCTTTTGCAATTGGACCCGAACCTATTAACGACTTTCAAATAATAAGTAATGATTTCATTTTTGCTGTTGGTGGCGATTACGAATATGGAACTGCCGTAAGTCATTCAACAGATTTCGGCTTAACATGGAATTATAGAACTCTCGACATTTTTGGAATTGCAAATTCCGTTGCCTTTCGAAATGCAAAGGAAGGTTGGCTAAATCTCAAAGGTGAAAGAAAATTTTTAGTAACAATTGACTCTGGTTATACCTGGACAGAATATTTAGCTCCCGATTCGGTTCAGCCAAATAAAATAATATTCACTGACTCACTTCATGGCTACGCTGTTTGTGATAGCGGCTATTTTTTGAAATATATTCCCCCAATACAAACCACAGTTGAACAATTCGAAACTGGTAAACCAACCAACTCGAAAATTTTTGATTTTGAAATTTATCCCAATCCTTTCAATTCAAATCTTAAAGTTGAAATTACTCTAAATCAATCTGGAAACTTGAAAATTGAGATTTACTCAATACTAGGAGAGAAAATTCAAATCATTGAAGAAAAATTTGTTAGTGATGGTAAATACACATTTAATTTTTATCCACGAAAACTAAACAGCGGAGTTTATTTCATCAAAGTTTCCCTCAATGAATACTCCGCTATCAAAAAATTAATTTATCTTAAATGAATTACTTGAGATAAACCATCTTTTTAGCTTGAGCACTCTTTCCTGATCTCAATTCATACATATAAATGCCAGAGGGAAGATTTTCTGCATTAAATTTTACTGAGTATTCCCCGCCTGTTAATGTTTCATTAACAAGTGTTCTGATTTCTCTACCTAATAAATCATAAACCTTCAGTGTGACAAATTGTTTTTCTGGTATTGTGAATTTAATTTCAGTTTCAGGATTAAATGGATTCGGATAATTCTGATACAAAACAAAATCTTTCACAACAATTTCTTCATCTTCAATTTTAATTGGTAATGAACCAAAGTTGCTTTTGTAATAATTAAAAGCTGATAGAATATTTTCTTTCATTACTGAAACTGAATTTAAGTGACTGTTTCCTCTTCCAGCAACAATTGCAAACCACATTTCAACTGGTTCGTTTAATCTTAATTTAAATGGCCCAGTTGAAACAAACATTCTAACATCAGTACCGATTGTATCAATCCAACCAATTTGTGTAACTGGATCACCACTATAAATATATATCGGGTTCACGAGATTACAAGGATAGTTAAAGACTTGACCAAAAGCCCAAGTACAAGGGTCAATGTGAGTTCCTTCTTTGTTTCGACCATGTGCATAATTCCAGACATTTGGAACATACATAGGGTCGTTAAGAATTGGTGGATTGGACTTTATATAGTAAAAAAGAGATTTTACACTTTGATTTTTTGCACCAGGATATTTCTTTACTCCTAAGAGACCACCAAGATTAACGATGGCTGTATCAAGTGGAATATCAATCCCAGCATCATAAATTCCATTTGAGTTATTATCAATAAATGTTTCACCCGGAATATAGACCACTGGTCCTTGAAGCATTGTTTGTGAAATTGCAGGAGGATTCTGACCATATAAGTTGTCTTGTCCTTTGTTATAACAATAAACTGAATTTAATGCACTATCTGAACCAACTAAGTCATCTATATAACTTCCAAGATCAGGATCAGACCAGAAAAGAAAATAAACTGAATCAAGTAAGTT
>Ga0209809_1001459_pt1 | contig 18881 bp, 25 predicted proteins | sample YNPMSTMetaG_FD_186172 | JGI IMG/M metagenome (GOLD analysis project Ga0209809, IMG submission 186172) | Anoxygenic and chlorotrophic microbial mat microbial communities from Yellowstone National Park, USA - YNP MS-T MetaG (SPAdes) (version 2) ...
ACCATAACACCATTGGGTATTGCAGAGCCTTCTGCCAGGGAGATGAGACCATCATTAAGATTCACAATATAGTCTCCTCCTTCATTGTATGCAGTATTCCTTACCACGTATGTGCCTGCAGGATAAGCAGTGCCAATAGCACTGCTTAAGGTAATGGTATTCCCACTAATGCTCTGGATAGTTGCTTCTGTTTCACCAATGGTAATGGTATTTGTCGCTGCAAAACCAGTAGCACTCCTCACAGAAATACTGGTGTCTGTTGCTTTACAGTCAGCAAGGAGAACTGTAGCAAGCCTTACAGAGGTTACACTGGCGAGATTCTCATTCAGGAGCTTAGAAGAGAACCTACGAGAGACAGTAACATAGTCTGTAGCATTCACAGAAGATGCAGTCACAACAGTAAGGTCTTCCCTGGAAAGACCAAGAGCATCTCTGAGGTTCAGAGGATTAATCTCTTTAAGATTAGCAGTAACCCTTACTGTAATATTGGAGACAACTACCTTATCAGTTTTGCTTGGTTGTCCACTCTTATGTTCCTGTTTGTCAACTTCCATGGTGAATCGTGCATCAGTTACAGCACCAACATTCCTACCATTAATGTATAAATCTGCAGCACCAAACTGAATATCTACAGGCTTTATGGCCATGTTATACACCTCCAAGCCAATATACTGTAAAACTCAGGGTCACTATGTTATACAGTGTATTTCCAATAGCCCGATAATCATTATCCATCCCAGCATACAGTATTAGTATAGCACCTTTTCTCTTATTGCTCAGTTCATTCTTAATCTTCGTCACAAGGTCATCAGCTTCTTCTCTGCTCTCAGAGACTACCATGATTTCAGCTCTATACCGTTCTTCTTCTGCTATTCTTGCATTGGTAATATCAAGGATAACAGCGGGGTATTTAACAAAGACATCAGCATATCCTGGATATATGTTCGTCGTATACTTGGATATATAGTCTATCAAGGTTCTTCGGAGTACCCCGATATTACCCATTTTCCTCTTACCACTTTCTCTACAGCTTTACGCCCATACCAGTAGGGTTTTGTCCCTCTTACACATATCGTTCTGTATACAGCGCCAATATTCTGAATACCTCTGAAGATAGCCCAATCTCTAATCTTCACGAATGGTGGTATATACTGTTGATGTCCTGCATATGGTCCTGTGCCACGTTCAAGGTAACCAGCATGTTCTGAGCTTACAAGCTGTATCTCTATTGGTATACGAACTCCTTCAACATATGTTTCATCTGTCTCCCGAATCTGAGAAGACATCTTTGTAGTGCCAGTATACACAGGCACAGACTCTGTGTAATCTCTGAGAATGCCTTTCTCAATGTTCTGTATTTCTTCAGCAAGATACTCACCAAGTCTATACATTGCTTCTTCTATACTCTTCTCATTAACTACGAGAGAGAGATGCATAGGTAACCTCTGATTCGTAATGATGTATTCTACCTTTCTTCATAAAGGTATTTACCCTATTCACACGATAGTATGATTTCCCTATCTGGACAATACTCCCAACAGTAGGTTCAACAATGGTTACAAGGATACCATCACCAGCAACGACATTTCCTGTATAGTCTCTGACGAGAGAAGAAGAAGCGTAGATAAGGAGTCCATTGTATCTCCTTTTTTTCTTCATATCCTTGTCATACTCAATGATAGTATAACTCAGGAGACTGTTCATATCCTCTTCAGTCCTGATAACAGAGATAACACTGTAGGAGGAAGACCATCAGTATACTCAACAGTGTAGTTGCCTAACTTCTCAGAGCGGATACCAATAGAAGACCTTCTATTGTAGAGATGGGAAGCCATAATAGCTACAGCAATATCGAAATTCTCATTATCTCCATCTCTCATACCACCTGTGTATCGTATCTCTATAGCTTCATCAACAATGAGTATGCCCTTCTGTTTGTTGAAGACGATTGGTATAACATCTTTTCCCCCTGTATCTCGGATATACTCTACAGAAACTACTGGAGCATAGGGAAGGTAAATAACCCCTGGTTGAGCTGTAATGGTATGGTTACCGTAGTCAGTATTGTAACCAAGGTATCCCTCAATCAGTCTTTTTGAACTTCGCAAGAAGTTCTTGAGTACTTGGTCGTCCTCGTTTTCTCCTATGAGGGACTTCAGGAGCTCCAGCTGCATTATTCTCCTCCTCTACTCTCTCAAATAGGTCTGGATGTCTCTCGATGATTCTCTCGGCTATATCATCAGGGATTTCATATATCCCTGGAGAAGAAAGGAATACACGATAGCTTCTGTATGAATTCCCCTTAAACTCTACCCTCATCTCTAATAGGGGCGGGATAAATCCCGCCCCCTGGATTCACCTCCCTATCTCATCCATTAGAGGCTCGTAGGAATACCATAGAGAATGGCTACAACTTTTGCTCCAGGAATCCTCTGGGCAAATGCTATCCTCTGGGAAGCTACAATGTCTATCACCTGAGAAACGATATTCCTCTGTGTCTCGATAGTTGCGTCGTTCCTGTCTCCATATACAAACCCATTCTTATTCACAAGAATGGCCATAGTATATCTGGTTGTGGTTCCATCATAAACTCCATTCGCATTAAGGTCTTCGCGTACGTATTCGGATACAATAATGGGAATACCATCGAATCTCCCGAGTTCGCCCTTGAGGATAGTAGCGTTTGGTCCATACTTGTCTACGGTGATAACCTCAGGAAGGGAGAGCATGAGGTTGTAGACTGTTGGACCAACAATCCATGCAAGGTCATCAGGATTCACTCCATATCGACCAAGAGCAGTTCTTACAGCTCGTAATGCTACTGTACCAAAACCACCACTAAAGCCTGCTAAATCAATGGAGAGACCACTTGCTACAAGCTTACGGTAACCATTCCATGATGCTCTCGCATCATTCTGTGCCCAGTCACTATCAAATCCAGTTCCAGAGACGCTTCCATTAATCGTAGCATCTTCTTGTGCTCTTGCTAATGCCTCAACAATGTCGTGTCGAATAAGTGGAAGGAGAGGAATAATGGTATCCTCGTTTACCTCATAGGTGATGGGAAGATACTGAATGAGTGTAGTAGCATTGAGAGTGATTGAGTTGGCTGTAAGTGTGCCAGTAGGAGCGGTGGGTGGTTGTCCTTCGTTCACCTTCTTCTTAGCCTTTGAACCAGGATAGAACACAGGAATGTTAAAGGGATTGGTTGGCATATCAATTCTGGGGTGTAATGCAGCTACTTTGAGGGCTAACCTTACATCCTGGACAAGCTGTGCAGACAACTGAGAGGGAATCCAGTTAGCAAGGTCAGTTGTAGTCAAAGCCTTACGAATCTCAGATACAGGGTCAAACAGCGTCTTATAGAGCTTGAGCTCCCTTGGGTCTTTCCCCAGAATCTTGGAGACAATGATTAGGTCGTCACACCTACGCTGGAATTCACGAATAGCTGGGTCGTTGCTATTCGTCTTGGACACCACATCAAACGTTGTGAGTCTGTCTCCGGTCTTCTCAGACAGTACATCACGTAAGGACTCTAAGGATTTTACGAGTTCTTTAAAGTCAGCCATTGTGCTTACCTCCTGTTAGTAGCCTCCTAATCTCTTCCACAATGGAAACAGCTCTCTGAATATCATCGTTTTCCTCTTTCACCTGAGCTTCCTGTTCCTCAGCCTTCTCTGCTGTCTTCTCCTTATCTTCCTCTGGATAAGGATATCCATATTGTGCGCCAGATAGAGCACCTTCGAGAATAGCTATACAGGTTGCTACTGGAGCCTTATATTTTGCATCTTCATCTTCCAGTGAATCATAAAGCTCTCTCAAGTCATCAATGATACTCTTAATGTCAGTCACAGCACTCATTTTGGATACCTCCGTCTTCATAACCTGAAATACGGCTTGTTTCACTGCTGGTCTATCAGCAAGACCAATATGCAGTATTCTGATATTCTTCAATTCATTATACTCACCATGAGCCACCTTGTTCACAACTGCATGAATAGAAACACCAGTTATCTTTCCAGCTACAATCTCCTTCCACAGAAAATCATCGTCAATGGCTATAGCACATACTGCAGTATAAGGTGGAAACCTCTTACCATTAACTATCAAATCACCATGAACAACAGCACATTCCACTATTCTTGCCTGTTCTTTTGGTAGTGCTACGTCATGAAGATAATACACTGGCATATCAGTTTGAGTAAACCTATGCACTGCTTTGACTATCTCTTCTGGTCTTACGAAATCACTCTGGGTATCAACAACATTTGGTATAAGGAATGGAGCCCAGACATAGTGTTTTTCATCTTCAATGCTGTAGAAGTCTCCATAGAGTGTCTTGTTCACCGAGTCATCAAGGATAATGAGTTCTGGTTTCATGCCTGGTTTACCCCATATCAGATATTTCTGTCCTTTCTCTTTGAGCTCCTTGATAACCTCTTCCTTGTCATGCTTATCAGCATATGGTATCTGGTCTCCTGGTTTTTCCACCAACCAGATTCTTTCTTCACCCACTGGAGCATATGATACAATATATCTCCCATTTATTCTATCACCATGTAGGAAAATTTCAAAGAAATGCTCTCTCCATACACCAATCTCATACATACCAGTATCAATGGCAAAGAATTTTGAATACTTCTTAGAAGTGCTGCCTACATCACCAGGTTCAGATATATATGGTTCTTCTACGCCAACATCAAGCCATTCTTTTGGTTGTATCGGTTTGAATGCACATCTGAGCTTCTCACCAGAGATAAACCTCTCATTCTCCCTGTTCTCTATTGCCTTTCCAAGGAATATTGAAAGACCCCAGAGACCAGAATCAAATTCAAGTCTGAGGTCACCATGAATTGAGTGGTTGGTATTCAGAAGTTCCTTATCAGAGAGACGAATCTCTTCTTCTGTAAGACCTCTCCAGTGGTGGTGATAGACGAATCTCCCCTTACCAGAAGAAGGGAAACATTTCCACCAGTTATTCTTCCAGAATCTTGTAGCAAATTCTGAACGTTCGGATATCTTATTCACAATGCTGTAGTTTGTAACCATTGCTTCGTATCTCCCAGAAAGCTCAGTATGAGATGCATATCCAACAAAGAATCTTGCTTTGTATTTCCGAACATTCCACTTTGCAGGAATATCAAGGTGATTCAGGTCCTTGTAGTAGAGTGTCAACATGAACTTCCCTTTGATATTCTTTAGCTCATCAACAAGTTTCTGAAGGTATTCTCTATCGACATCATGGTTATAAATCCTACCGCTACTTGTTGTGAGATATGGTGGGTCAATGAAGAAGAAGGTATCTGGGGAATCAAACTTCTTGATACACTCAATACCATCCATCCTCGTTATCTTTGTTTTTCTCAATCTCTTCCTGAACTTCTTGAGCACCTCAACAGTATATCCTGCATCCTCACCATCTTCTGCCATATACGCCCCAGGAGTAGTTGCTTCCACACCAATAACTGAGAATGCAGATACATACATCGCCTTATATGCTTTGTCTTCTGTGCTCTTCGGTTGTGTCTGTAGTAGTCTCTCAAATTTTTCCCTGCTTGCTATCCAATCACGGGAAGCAAATCTCTCAAGGTCATCATCAGTAGCATTCTTAAGGAATCGGTATGATGCTACTATGAGTGGATTAACATCGTTCAATATCTCCTTCTCTGATGATGCCTTCTTAAAGAACACTGAAGCACCACCAGCAAAAGGCTCTACATACACCTTGTGTTCTGGTATGTAAGGAAGGAGTTTCCTCACAATATACCATTTTCCACCTACGGTTATGAGTGGTTTAGACCTTGCCTTTTCTGTTCTCTCCTGAAGAACACCAGCTCTTTCAGCAAGGTCAATAACCTGATTCACGTAGTAGGGTTCAGTTCGTGTTCTATCCACATCAAGAGGCGTAGCTCCTAACCAGTCAATGCTATTCTCACCAACAATAATTTCTTGAACCTGACAGGAGATAATATCTCCAACGTTAGCCTGGATAACAGTATTGAACGTTTTCCCAAGGTCAACGTATTTCTTCCCATCAAGCTCATAGTCTGCTTCAATATCTGAGTTACCTTGAAGAAGACCACATCGGTAGCTATAGGTATCGTTCTTGTTCTCCTGGACTTCAAGAACTATGACTTTTATCTCCAGAGCATGTTTAATCTTTGCCATACCATCAGTAGCATTGGAGAGAAGAAAAGGATATTTCAGGTCCTTGAGGACAAGACCTTCACTATTGTCTCTGAATCCATACTCTCTCCAGGCATCTTCAAGAGCCTCAAAACTATCTATCTTTACCTGGGGGGATAGCTCAAAGTATATCGAGTCCTTGAGATACTTTGAGTAGAACTCTTCAAGAAGTCTTCGCCTCTCCTCAAAGGGTTTCTCGTGAATATCCTCATTCCAGTAGAGAAGGTCAAAGAGAATAGCTACAGGTCTTTCATCCTTCTCAAGCTCTATCTCCTCAGCAAGGAGCTTCATCAGATCTATCCTTGCTTCCATTCTATTCCCTTTCCGTATTCCTACATTAGCGTCAATAATGAAATCGTCTGGTATCTTTGCAAGTTCCTCTTCGAATTCCTTTATATGCCTCTTCTTCTTTGCATCTTCGAAGTAAATCTCGATAGTATCTCCTGATTTCTGGATGCAGGAGCGGAAGCCATTATACTTTGGTTCTGCTACAACACCATTCTCAAGGTGTGCTTCTACCCATCTCCAGATTTCTTCTGGAGAGAAGGCTTCTGTAGATACATAGAACTTCATCTCTGGTTTCTGCATAGGGAAGGTCATTATGGGACGTAATTCCTTCTTTTCAACATAGGGCTTCAAGAGACAACCGACTATATACTTGTATCCATTCCTTTCTACTTCCGTGATGTAGAGAGGAAGGAATTGTGGACGACCATCAAGGAGATTGGAATCAGTCCAGAATTTGAACTTCGTTATGTTCCAGAAACTTCTGTGTCCTGGAGCAAAAGCACCTTCGGAATTGGTAGAAGGAACCTCAAAGATGAATCTTCCTCCTGGTTTCAATACTCTCCATATCTCCTTCATTATGAATTCATCATTCTCAAGATGTTCAAGAACATGGTAAGCACGTATCTCATCAGCACAGTTATCTGGGAGTGGTATTCCCTTATTAAGGTCGTGTATTATGTCTACCCATGGATAACCTTGCACATCAATGCCAATATATCCCTCTGGTTTATTCTCACCACATCCCAGGTCTATCCTTATATCTCCACTCTTCACTACTATAGTCTCTGGTTTCTTTGCGCGCATAACAAGGTCAAATACAGGAATATAATCACCATGACTCCCCTGTGGTCCATCTATGACGTGTAACGTTCTCTCTTTTCCAAAGAAGTTCCTGACAGGAAGAAGAATATTATCCTTTTCAATGATAAAGCCATCAGGTGTAAGCTTTGCACGAATGAGAATATCAATATCAGTAGGGTTCTCAGAAGATACTGAGGAGCCGACTATGGAGACAAAGTCTTTCACCACCATAATATCTTTGGAGTCACCAAGGGTCTTTGCCAACACTGTATCAAGAGGAGATACGATATTATGATTCATACCACGTTTCTTCATTTCAGCGACAATGAAACTATGAGCATTGACAACATCTTCGGTATTGGCATTACCAGAACCATAGAGCTGATGCATTCTGAAATGCAGCATAAGGAGCTCTTTTGAATCCATGTCTTTAAGGTTCTCTGAAGTTATCTCTAAGAGTTTCATCCCAGACCTCCTTATTCAGGGGTCTATACCAATCATCACCCCATGGTAATGGTGGTAGTCCTTTCAGTTTTCTCCTCTCATTCACAGTAGCAAGACCAGTCTCTACAAGCTTTGCATCAATGTCTACCTGTTCCTGTTCTTCTTCTACCAGCACAGCAATACCTTCGGTGCGGAATTTTCCTGTGCATTCAGAATCAAATCGCTGGATAACAAATTCATTCATCATCTGTTCGAGTTTCTTCATAAGTGGTAAAAGAGTTTCACGCCAGAACGTCTTCATCTGTGCTCTGGCATTAGCATAGTTAGAATATTCGTAGATACCTACAACTGCTGGTGGAACACCATAGACTGCGAGAACTTCATCACGCATGACTTTAGTGAGTTCAAGAAAATTGGCATCCTTAGGTTTTGTTCCTACTTCTCTATACTTCAATCCTCCCCAGAGAACTGCCACAGAATGATGTTTTCTTGGACCACCATATGCTCTTTCCCACATCTGTCTGATAATATCGGCATCTTCTCTCGTGATGATTTCATCGGTTTCCAATACTGCGTCAACCTGTGCATTGTTCTCGAAAAAGGTCTTGTTGTAGTTTCTGGCATAGATGTCAGTGGCTAGGGAAGTGAGAAGAGGACGCAGGGGTGACATACCCCAGAAGGGGTCAGATGGAGAGGGGAAGTAGAGGTGTATCGCTTTCTCAAAAGGAATGACTACTGTCTGACCATTACAGACGTATTCATAAGCTCTTACTCTCTTTAGTGGGTCAGGGATAATAGTGACATTTGCTGGATTCATTGGATGTATGGCTATGGGTTTCTTGTCTTGAAATTCTATCTCAGCAAAATAGTTCCCGGTAACTTCAAGGTCGGTTATCAGTCTATACCAGAAGTCAAACTGTGTAGTGTAATCATTCACAAGAGAAAAGAGTCTTGCCATAGGAGAGGTTGTGTCCTCTTCATTGTTACGGTAGATAGAAAAAGGCACTGAAGCAATATTTCTGGCTATCCTATCAACACAGACATAGACCCAGGGATGGGATTCATAGACAGAGAGGTAATCAGCTATAGAGGGTGGAGCAGATTGAGGTAAGGTAGTATTGTAGGTAGCTACTTCTATACCAGACCTCTTCTTAATAGCTTCCCTTTTGAAGAGGGAAGTTATAACCACAGGACTCCCATCTCCTTTCTTGAATGGAGTAACCAGTTGGCAAGAGCAAGGGAAATCACATAGTCATCATGATAGCCTTTCCTTGCTCCAAGCTTAATCTTCCCATGTCGGGTATAGTCTACTGTGAAGTTATCGAGTTCCTTCATGAGTTCTGGATTTGGTGGTATGGTAATAGAGTGGTTAGAGAAGGATATTGAGAGAGCATTGATAAGAGAAGCTTTTGATTCAGAAGTGAGTTTTACTGGATAGATGTTAATATTGTATTTCCTGAGAACATCAACTATAGGGTCACCCAGACCAGTAGCATCTACACAGAGTCTGGCATTATTATACTTCTTGACAAGTTCCACTACCCTATCTATCTGTGCAGTATAGTCTCCCACAACCTTCTCTATCAGCACAACCCTTCCTGCTCTATCCATGATGGTAAGAACAGAATAAGACTGTCTCTTCCCTATATCCCATCCAGCAAGGTATTTCATACCATACTCTGGTTCACTATTGATGTTTGTGCTGATACAGGAATTGTAAGAGGGGAATACTGCAGAAGAGGAATCAATAAATTCTGCAAGGTATTCCTGTCTAAAGACATAGTCGGGAAGATTTCTCCTTGCCTCTTCTATCTCTGACCTTGATATGAGTGGATTATCAGAGGTAGGTGATTTAAAAGACATGTATTCTGGGTCAGTAAAACCAAGCATATAGACATGGTAGAACCAATTTCTCCCCGCAGGAGTGGATATTATTACTGCTTTGCCATTCTTATCTGAGAGAGCAGGACGTAGACAAGCATACCAGACATCATCATCAATATAGGATGCTTCGTCAAGGATGAGAAAGTCTATTCCCTCTCCTCTCAAGTTATCTGGTCTATCAGCGGATTTAAACTCTAATACAGAGCTATTCATCAGCTCAATCCTTTTCTCATCCTTATTGGCATAAACAATAAGCTCCGGCATAGAAGAAAGAATCTTTCTGTAGGGGATAAGAGATTGAGCATATACAGGAGCTACCCACCAGACAATAGCACCTTTCTTTTCAAGAGCATGAGTGATAGCAAGATAGATACCCAGAAGGGTTTTCCCCCATCTTCTTCCTGCTGCACATACCCTGAATCTTGTAGTGGATTCCAGAATCTTCTTCTGTCCTGGATGTGGTTCAAAATCAATCTGTACCTGTAGCATTTCCAATCAGCTTAATCATAATAGGCTTATTTCCACCTTCAAGAGTAGTACTCTTCTTCTCAGCCCACTTCTCAGGAAACCTTCTCTCAAGGAATGCTCTACAAGCTCTCCAATCATTCTTCAGATGACTATACCACATCTCAAGGATACGATATTCAGCTTCTCTCTCCGCCTTATTTACCTCTTCATAGAGCTTCACATACTTCTTCTCTCCTGCTTCTCCAAGCTTATACCACTCATCAAACTGCTTTGTAGATATACCAGCAAAAGTGCATGCGGTATCAAGATAATTTCCCATTCTGATAGCTATGCAAAGTCGTTCTATAATATCATCAGTAAGTCTTGTTTTCTTTGGTTTTCGAGGCACAATCATCACCCCTTAGGAGTATGATAGATGAAACTAAAGAAATCTGTCAAGACATTTCGGTTATGTCAATATGAAAAAATAGCCAAGAAGTGTCCTTACTGTGGTTGTGATGGTATTTATAGGAGAGAATTACGATATAAAATATACGATGGACAGAGAATTCAGGTGTGGTTATGTAGCTGTAAGAGATGTGGGAAGAGATTCTTCCCTGTGCATGGAAAACATTCTCCAGCATTCTACGAATTTATCTCGTATCTCAAAGACGTATTACCGGATAAGGATATTCGGAGATACTGTAGGTGGATAGGGAAGAGAATAGACCCGAAGAAGATAAAGCAGATACAACCGAAGAATGAGGTGCTCAGGATATTGAGCATTAAGGCACGACCAAGGAGTATTACGATGACGTATTTGAAGAAGCCTGTGTGGGTAAAGGAAGGACTGCGTAATGGAGAGGATTGAGGCTTGTGGGTTTTTTAGTGGCGGAGGGGTGTAGCTCAGCCAAAACAAAAAAAAATAAGAAAACCCGGATGGCATATGCCATCCGGGTTTGGTTGTAGTTTACTTTTTTGGTTTTTCTTTTTCCTGTTGCTCAATGAATCTTATCAGAAGTATCTTCGCGAGTTTTCCAATAGCAAGATTGTTTCTGTTGCAGAATTCTGTTACTCTCTGGTGCTCAACAGAATCCAAATCAAACGCAACACGAACCTTATCCTTATCACTACTTGCTTTCTTTGCTTTCTTTGCCAGTTCCAAGATATCCATTTCTTTTCACTTCTCCTTTCTTTTTGATATTCTGATAGTATTTTAAATTACTCTTTCTGTTTTTGTCAATACTCTTTTCGAAAAAATTCTTCATTTTTTAGTAATATTCCCAAAACCAACACCATAAACCCAACACAAGTCTACAAGAAAACACTTCGCCAACACAAAACAAAAACCGCAATACTTCAAATACTATCAACACTACGCAATACCAAACACCCAACACTAACACGCAATATCAATCCTGTTGTCGTTAGCGTAGTGTTGTTGTGTTGTAGTTACCAACACCAACACAATACCGGCACAACACACAATACCATACCAACACTACACAACAACACTTTTTGCCAACACAACACAACAACACTTCACCAACATTGCAACACTCTACAACAACAACACTGCACAACAACAATACCGATATGGTGTTGTAGAAACCCGGACATAACCAACAAAAACCGTTATTATCCTTTCATCTCTCACATGCTTTTTCAGAAAAACCCCTATATGAGCTCAGAATAACCATATAAAATGCACTAAAAATATCAGTATTGTTATCTGTTCCTGAATAAGAATAGAGAAAAAATTTTTCCTGGAAACCCTTATCATTACTGCATTTCACATGTGTGTCAAAATGACAAGGATTATTTTCGTAAAAAGGTGCAACACAGAAATGACTATTGTCGTAGGTAAATACTAGAAAACACGGATGATAAAATATGCGGAAATGCAGATGAGATAAGGAACAGAGGGGTAGTAGTAAAACCTCTTCCCATTCCCCATAAACCATAAAGACGTTTCTCCAGGTTTTATGGGCATTATAATCCCCTCTTCACCACATCCGATATTGCCAATTTAATAACCCAGAGAAGTATAACAAAATAAAAAAACACAGAAGATGAACAGTAGAAAGAACCGTATAGAACACCAATTTATTAAGAAATCTATGGAGTAGCAATATAAAAATATCACATAAGGTGACAGAATAAAAAAAGAGAAGGATGCATTACATCCTTCCCCTTTTTTTATCTACTGCTCAATAATGATATAGCAGGGTTTTTTACCCTGCTATATCATCGTTAGCAGTAGACGGAACATGAGATTGAATCCCCTGTTCCATCCTCCTTTTTCCAACTCAACTGCACATATGTGCAGTTGAGTTGGACGGTCACTTCGACTCCATCGAAGTGACCTCTGTACTTAATTGGTGGGTATGGGGATGTATAGTGTATTCCCCATCCCTCCTCGACAACCTCCTGCATCCCATATGGGATGCAGGCCAATGCGGCGTTATAACCAGCTCCACCGCCACCCTGCCATTCACTCTGTATGCCCTCCTTGATAAGGGCATACAGATGCCAAAGGGACCATGGGAGGCCCTTCTGCTGGGCCTCCACATAGGGCCTCATCTGCTCCTCGAAGGTGCTCTTGGCGAGCACCTTCAGCGCACCCTCTTCCCCAACAGAGGACACATATGTGTCCTCTGTTGGGTAAACGTTGTAGTCCAGCTCTCCGTTCCAGAGCTGAACTACCTCTTCGGGAGTGGCCTCAGGATGAGGCCACTGGCTGAGACGGAGCCGAAGCTCCGCATACTCGAACTTCCATCCCCGGTAGGTATACCTACCGGGGATAAACGCCTCCGGTATGGAGGCCTCTTCATCGACCATCAAGACGATGGGGTCAAAATCGAGGCCTCTTCATCGACCATCAGGACGATGGGGTCAAAATCCCCATCGTCTCCTAAATCAATATGGTAATGCGTTGTAAATGCTATTTTCTTCATCCCTAACCTCACTCCTCTACCTCTCCTGATTCAACCTCCCCAATAATCCCCCTGGAGTATATATACTCCAGTGGCTCAGCGAGGGGCTTCTCCAGCTCTTGGAGAAGCTCCTCGAGCTTCTCTCTTGTTCTCCTGAGCCCATCAAGTACAGTCTGGAGCTCGTCATGAGGTGTTACCTCGGTGCCAGTCTTGAATATGTCCTTGCAGGGAATACCGAAGCAGACATCAAGGGTGCCCAGATCCAGTCGCACAGTAATCTTCACATCGGAACCACCAGGGTATACAGAGATCTTGAAGGGGACTTCCTGAAGAGCGTCATAAACCTCTAACATCCTCTCAACTGCCTTAATAGCTTTGTCCAGAACTTCATCCCCCATCCCATTAACAATGAGGATAACCCCCTGGGATGGTGCACCATCTGCTGACCTTGATAAGAGCTCTTTTGAGAGAATAGCCGTAACTACGTCCCTAACCATTCGACATCCCTTTTCAGAGAGGAGACTGACGGAGAACCTCCTATCCCTCCCCCGCATGACCCGCTCCAGGAATTCCTTCACAGTCGGAACCATGTTTTTTCCTCCCATGACCACTCACCTCCTAAAGAACTCGTGGGTATCTCTACTTTGAGATACCCACCACCTTTTTTCCTCACTATCCCGTGTGCCTTCATCAGATGATGAAGGCACCGTGCCACGTAATTCCTTGATTCCCTGCCATCCAGTCCCATCATTGTGGCCTCCATGGAGGCCACAATGATTTCCTGTTGCAGGTCTTCGCACAGCCCATATTTCTGGGCTGTGCGGCTAAACACGCTCATCCAGTTCATAAACACCGTCCTCCTTTATCCTATTACGCGTAGTCCCAGCATCTTCACTATCCCTGCTGGGACTACTCTATAACCTTCAACGCACACGAGTCTTCCATCCACGGAGGCCTCTACAGCTTCTTGCAGGATATGCCTGCAAGAAGCCCTAAGCTCAACCTCTTCCATTCCTTGGAAGGCCGGGATGACTAGCAGGGACCTTACCTTTCCGCAGGTGCCGCAGTAAACCCTAACTGCGGCACCCGGGACAACCGCGTAGTTGAAGGCACGACGCGCGAATGGCGTCGCTCCATTAATCTTCATCACATATGTGAACCTTGACGTTTGGTACATGTGATGGATTAGAATACGTCTACCCCTTTTGATGAGTCCCTGAACTACCTCAGGGACTCCCTCCCTATCCAACAGGACCTCAATGCTTTCCATGCTCATCCTATTCACCTTCCTTTTTTTCTTTTTGTCAAAATTATAAGCGAAAAGATTGTTTTTGTCAATTGTCAACAATAAAAATTGAGAAAATTTTTGGAGAAATTTTTGTTTCTCGCTTTTCTTTCTTTTCTTGTTTTTCTTTCTATTCTTATTGTAGAGAAGAAAGAAGAACCGAAAAAAGAAAACCGAGAAACAGCATGAAAGGATAACAAATACTCGAATGAAGGCTCAATGAGCAGAAAGGGTATTCAGGAGGGATGAGAAAAGATACTCAGTAAGGATAACAGATGAGAAAAAAATCAGGAGGAAAATATATTCTCCTCCTGATTTTTTTTGAAAACCGCTATATGAGCTCCAGGGTTATTATAGATTTTCCAGTTCTATCTTCATTCCTACAATTCTTTTAAATCCAATAAACCTATAACATCTCCCACCCACTTCAGTATCCCTGTCTTTATCCTCTACCTTGTCTATCCTCTGCATATCTGCAAAGAGTGGTTTTACTCCATATTCAATGACTTTTGATATGATTGATAGTGGAGCTACTATAACGACTTCATCATATCCTTCCATTCTCTGAACCACATCTTCTGCACTGGCTAATGGTTTATCATCAATTGTGATATTTACATCACCAAATAACCTCTGTAACTCCAGAACCTGTGCTGGTAATGGATTGTGTCTTGATAACCACAATATCTTCTTCAAGTATCACACCTCCTCATGTGGTTCGATATTCAATATCCTGCATATCTTGTCTTCTATAGGTTTTGATAATTCCTTGTAACTCTTATCCATTATTTCACTCAGGAACTCATGAATCTTAGAGAGCTTTTTGTCGCCTATCTTCCTTGCTACAGGCACGACAATGTCTCTCTTCCCATAGTAGAAATACTCATCTGATAATACTGTATCTGGTAGAAGTATTATCACCGAATCAACCTTTACTGCTTTCATGGTTTTTCATCCCTCCTATCAACTGGAGAAACTTCTCTAACCTCATTACCACAACAGGATTATTCCTTCCACCACCTATAACAACACCCATACCACCATCTCTTTCGGTCTTCTCAAGCCAGGTGAATAACGATTTCAACCCAGAGCTCCTGTATTTACATTCAAATCTCATTCCTGCTATTTCAACATCCAGCTTTTCCTCTGTGCTTCCCGAGAGCACAATTCTCTTTGCAGGTATTTTGTATGCTTGTGCTTTATGAACAACCCTATATTCAAATCCTCTTCCAATCATCTGCTGTCTCTTTCCCATCTCTCCCTCACAGCATAATTCCACAAATCTGCATGCATCTCTGCAAGCTGTTTCTTCGTATCACCTATTCCTTTTTCCAACCTGGTCTTAACATCCAGTTTCAAACCAGCTTTTGTATCCAGTATTGGCAAGAGTTCATATAGATTCGAAAGTCTTAAGTAAGCATTAGTCAATCCATGAAGTATAGAGCTTAATTCAGCTGGTATGCTTTCAATAAGCTCACTGTAACATCTTTTGCATACATAATTGCCACATACTATTTTCATGTCCTCATGAAATACCATTTCTCCACACCGACCACATTCTACCCTAATCATTCTTTCTCTCCCATACCGTGTCTACGAAATAATTCCATAGGTCCATGTATATCTCTACAAGCTGTCTTTCCGCAAATCCGATATTTCTCTCCAGTCTTCGTTTTGCATTTTCACCGATATTTGAATCTGGCTGTATAGCCTGAAGAACCCATTGAGACCCAGCTATTTTGAGCTGTATCTCTGTCAATCTGCTCAGTATAGAGGAAATAGCTACGGGTATACTTCTTTTTATGTCACTGTAACACTCTTTACAAACATACCTACCACTTATCATTCCAGCCTCCTCATAGAGTATCTTTCCACCACATCTCTCACATACCATTTCATAATGTTCCATTTTTTCTCACCTCCAAATGAAAGAGTGGGAGCATATGCTCCCACTCTCGTATTTCTTCATTCCTCTTTGGCTTCCTTTTTCTTCACTACTTCATTGAGGGTATCAATGATGTTCGAGGCCTCATCCTTGGAACACCAATCTAAGCTATCTTTACCCGTTAACTGCTTTATTAACCTATTCAATGCTTCTTTCCCTAACCCTGCCCTGTTAGCAAGGGCAAAAATGTATTTCCTTTGCTTATCACTTATGGCAGAAGTTGTTTTCGTCTGCTGTGTTTCAGATTCTCCCTTAGTTGCCTGTAGCTGTAGTAAAGCACTCAGTTCAGATACAAGTTGCTCAACAAGCTTAGCGTTCATCCTCATCATCCTCCTTTTTGAGCTCCTCTTCTTTCTTGAGAAGCTCTACAATTTCAACCAGCTCTGAGGTGTTGTCAAACGACACCATCACTTCTAACACCCTTCTCAGATTATCAATGAACCTTGATAACGCATTTGTGGTGTTCTCTATTGTTGATATTGCACTCTTCAGCTCTGTCACTGTAACGACTTGGCATGGTCTTACGAAATAGCAGTAAATGCGATTATCACCATAGCTTATGTCTCTCAATATAGCCCTCATATATCTTTCACTCTTTCCTACAATATACTTCGCTATTGCATTGGCTATCGTATTTCTTAAGTCTCCTGGAAGCTGCACTTCATAGGTAGCAGATACATGGAGCTCTCCTACACTAATAGACATATTGACTTCCTTTAGACTTAATGTAATGAAGTTATCCAATATCATCCCTCCCTCAGAAGTTTATTGACAATTTCAACCTACCTTCTTCACCACACACTACCCCTGACTTCTGTAATCTGTCAAGAGCTTCCGTTACAACCGAAACGTCATAACCGTATCCTTTTAAAAGCTCCTTTACTGTTCTCTCACCTCCCTCTAAATCCTTTATTATCTGCATCATTACCATATCGATATTGTTGTTTCTATGATTCTCAAAGCGTATCATCTGGTTATCAAATCCGATGGTGAATATCCATGGTTCAGGTTTTACTGTATTAGACTTTCTGCATGCTAATACAACCGAGAGCTCTTTCCTAACCTTGTTGTATTCTCCTGACATCCTCCAGACCAACCTGGGAATATTCTCGTAGTAGATACTCCCTATTGGTGTTGCATCTGCATTCTTCAGTTCTGCTTTTGAAATATGGGATAGAATGAGCACTGTTACATGGTTTGCTACGATGCTTCTTACGCAATCAAAGAAGCCGATAGCCATAGAGGAATCTGATACATCTCCTCCTGAAGCAGGAGCAGCTGAATCAATAATGATGTAGTCATAGTATGGAGCAATCTGCAGTATTCTTCCAATACTGTCACGGAGAGGAGTAGTCATCAGCATATACCTGGGAAAACGTATGTTCTTCTTCACGGTCTTGAGGAAATTCCCTATCTTCGTAGCTCTTCTGGATGCTTCAAAATAGTCAACCTCCCAATCAAGATACAGTGTTCTTCCTTTCTTCTGCTGTGTATCAAATGCTGGAATACCATTTTCAATAACCATAGCTGTGTATAGAGCAAATAGACTTTTTCCTACTCCTCCAGGAGCACAGATGAGGTTAATACTGTTTTCAAGAAGTAAGTCCTGTATTAACCATCTGGGTTCTGTATTCTTCCTCTTTGTTAACCTCAATGGTGTAGGCACAGAGAGTATTTCTGCAACTGCTTCCTTTATGCCTCTCCTAACTGTTTCTTGTAACTCAGGTTTAATACTGGATACATCATCACTGAGAAGATTCAACCTTGCTCCATCTATTACATTACCACCTTGACGTAGAATTACTGTTGCCTGTAGTCCAGTTCTGGTGAATGAAATACCTGTAAATTCTATTGAATAATCTCCTTCATTCAATATTACGTTTCTCATCTTACGACGGCATCCTCGTTGAGCGGCTTGATAAGATTTTCAAACACATCACCGTAGAAATCTTCAATCTTCTTCCTCAACTTCAAAGATACATTCTGTACCTCTCCTCTCTCAATTTTGTGTAGATACGTTTCCGTAATGTGAAACTTTCTTGCTACTTCCCATGCTTTAAATCCACCTAATAATCGTAGAAACCTCATTCTGGTTATTGCCATGTTGTTTCACCTCCTATTCTTTTTCTTCTTTTTTCTTTTTCTATTAAAAGAATAGAAATTCTTGTATAGAAAAATCAAGTTTTTTAAAAAAAAATTCTATTTTCTTTTTAGAAAGAAAAAATAACTCATAAAAAAAGGAGGAATAGAATGAAAGAATACCTTATCATCTCTCTTTATTTCCTGAGGGTATTTCTCGTAATATTCTTATCTCTTCTTGGAAAACAACCATACTCAGGAATATCTATGTTCTTTCTCCTACTCAGTCTCTTCATTACTACAGACGTAGAGAAACCACAACCGTATTTTATCCACATCCTTGAGGTTTCTGCAATAGTATTCGCTTGTTTATCGGTGGTACTATGAGAGTTTACTGGTTGTCTCAATACAAACCATTAGAAAGTCAGATGAAAGAACTGAAGAAGCTTTTTGACCAATTAGAGCTCATAGAAGATAAGAATCCTTTTGATAGTGTAGAAGTAATAGCAGAAAGATATGCAAAATCTGGTGCTCTAGATATTGTGGCAGTAGTTCCACTATCTGTTCTTGCAAAGCTCTATGAGAG
>Ga0209809_1001461_pt1 | contig 18862 bp, 17 predicted proteins | sample YNPMSTMetaG_FD_186172 | JGI IMG/M metagenome (GOLD analysis project Ga0209809, IMG submission 186172) | Anoxygenic and chlorotrophic microbial mat microbial communities from Yellowstone National Park, USA - YNP MS-T MetaG (SPAdes) (version 2) ...
GTGCTCCGGGTGGGTCCCCGCGTCCTCAACCGGCGGCTCCTCGAAGCCCTCGTCCAGGCCGGGGCCCTCGATTCCCTGGATCCCGTGCGGCGGCGGCTGTTCGAGGCGATCGAGCCGGCCTTGCGTTGGGCGCAGGCGGCGGCCGAGGCGCAGGCGAGCGGCCAGGCGAGCCTGTTCGGCGGCCCCACCGCGCTCCCCGAAAAGCCGCCTTTGCCGAACCTCGCCGAGTGGCCGTCGAGCGAGCGGCTGCAGCGCGAGCTCCAGGCCCTGGGCTTCTATCTCTCGGCCCATCCGCTCGATGCTTTCCGCCCGGTGCTCGAGCGGATGGGTGTGGTGCCGGCGGTGCGGCTCGTCGAGCAGGTCGAGACGACCGGCCGGACCCGGGCCCGGATGGCCGGGATCCCGCTCGGCCGCCAGGAGCGGGCGGGCGAGCGCGGCCGTTGGGCCTTCGTCCAACTCTCCGACCCGACCGGCCAGTTCGAGGTGACCGTCTTCGCCGACTTGCTCGGCCGGTCGCGCGATCTCCTCGACGCCCAGGTTCCCCTCCTGCTCGAGGTCGAGGTCCGGGTCGAGGAGGGAGCGGCGCGGATCACCGCGCAGCAGATCGAGCGGCTCGAGGACCGGCTCGAGGCGCAGCCGTCTGGGCTCGTGGAAATCCGCCTCGCCCGCCCCGGCGTCGCGGCCGAGCTCCTGCCCTTGTTGGCGACCGGCGAGCGGGGCGCGCGGATCCGGCTCGTCGTCCCGAACGGCGACGAGGAGGTCGTGCTCGCCCTGCCCGAGCGCATCGTCCTGCCTTGGGCACGGCGACCGGACGTGGTACGGCTGCCGGGCGTCGCCGAGCTGCGCGAGCTCGGCCTGCGGTGATGCCGCCCACGGCCTCAGCCGATGCGCTCGACCCCGACCTTGATGGGTCCATGGGCGCGGCCGTGGACGAACTGGTCGACGTACGGGTTGCCGCTGTCGTCCAGCTGTTCGACCGGGCCTTCCCAGATGATCTTGCCGTCGTAGAGCATCGCCACCCGGTCTGCGATCTTGCGCACGCTCGCCATGTCGTGAGTGATCGAGAGCGCGGTCGCGCCGAGTTCGGAGACGAGGCGGCGGATCAGCTCGTTGATCACGTCGGCCATGATCGGGTCGAGCCCCGTCGTGGGCTCGTCGAAGAACAGGATCTCGGGCTCCGCGGCGATCGCCCGGGCGAGCCCGACCCGCTTCTGCATCCCCCCCGAGAGCTCGGCCGGGTACAGATCGGCCGCCTCGGGCCCGAGCCCCACCTTGGCGAGCGTGGCGATCGCCCGCTCGCGCGCGGTCTTGCGGTCGACCAACCGGCGAGCCAAGAGGCCGAAGGCAACGTTCTCCCACACCGGCAGGCTGTCGAAGAGGGCCGCTCCCTGGAACAGCATGCCGAATTTTTTGCGCGCCTCGTCGAGGGTCGACCGCGAAGCACCCACGAGCTCCTCGCCGTCGACCCGGATCGAGCCGGCATCGGGTGTCACGATACCGAGAACGCATTTGATGAGCACGGATTTGCCGGTGCCGGAGCCGCCGATCACGACGAGCGAGCGGCCCTCGGCGACGTCGAGGTCGAGGCCCCGGAGCACCTTCTTGGTGCCGAACGATTTCACGAGGCCGCGGATCGCGATCTTGGCGGGTGGTGTCGGCACGGCGGCGGGGCGCTCGGCGAGGGTCGGGATGGTCGGGGTCCGTGGCACGGCGGCTCAGCGAGCGAAGAAGAGTTCGGTCACGAAATAGTTTGCGATCAAAATCAAAATCGAGGCCGAGACGACCGCTCGGGTGGTCGCCGCCCCGACACCTTGAGCGCCGCCGCGCGAGCGGTAGCCGTGGTAGCAGCCCATCAACGTCAAAAGGAAGCCGAACACGGCCGCCTTGACGAGGCCCGAGACGACGTCCTGGGTCTCGAGGAACTCGAAGCTCCGGTTGACGTATTCGATCGGCCCGAAGCCGAGCTTGTAGACCGAGACGAGATAACCGCCCATGACCCCGATCACGTCGGCGACCAGCACGAGTGCCGGCAGCATGAGCGTGCCCGCGAGCAGGCGCGGGAAGACGAGATAACGCAGCGGATCGGTCGCAAGCGTGGTGAGCGCGTCGATCTGCTCGGTCACCCGCATGGTGCCGAGCTCGGCCGCGATCGACGCCCCCACCCGGCCCGCCACCATGAGCCCGGCGAGGACGGGTCCGAGCTCGCGGGTCATCGACAAGACGACGATCGTCGGGATGGCGTTCTGCGCTTCGAACCGGGAGAAGCCGGTGTAGCTCTGAAGCGCCAACACCATTCCTGTGAAGACCGCGGTGAGGCCCACGACGGGCAGCGAGAAATAGCCCATCTCGAGCATCTGCCGGCCGAGCTGGCGCCAGTAGAGCCGACCCGTGAGCCCGCTCGCGAGGGCACCGAGCGCGAACAGCACGACCGCGCCCACGGTGGAAAGGAGGGCCAGGGTCGCCCGCCCGACCGCGGCGAGGACGTTCATCCGACCCCCTCCGCTCCCACCCAACGGCGCTCGAAGCGCCGGCCGAGCCGGGTCAGGACCTCGTAGCCGATGGTCGAGGCCGCCGCCGCCAGATCGTCGACCCCGAAGGCTTCGCCCAACAGCTCGACCGGGGTGCCGGGGCGGACGAGTTCGCTCGGCAGGCCGGTCACGTCGAGGGTCAAAAGGTCCATCGAGACGCGGCCTGCGACCGGCACCTCCCGCCCGGCGATCCGCGCCCGGCCGCGGCCCGAGGCGGCGCGTGGCCAGCCGTCGGCGTAGCCCACGGGTACGACGGCGATACGCGCCCCCGGGCGGGTCGGATGGGTGGCGCCGTAGCCCACCGAGCCGGGCTCGCGGACCTCGTGGACCTTGAGCACCGGGGCCTCGAGGCGCACCACCGGGCGCATCGGGTTTGGCCGGCCGGGGGTCGGGTTGATCCCGTAGAGGGCGGCCCCCGGGCGCACCTGGTCGAAGTGGAAGGCGGCGCCCAAGAAGATCCCCGAGGAGGCGGCGAGGCCGGCCGGTGCCGGCGGCAGCCGGGCCCGCATCGCCGCGAAGGCCGCGCGCTGGCGCTCGTTCATCGGGTGTGACGGCTCGTCGGCGCAGGCGAGGTGGCTCGCCACCAGGACGAGCTCGAGCCCGGCGAAGGCCGTCGGGCCGAGCTCGGCCACCTCGGCGGCCGACAGGCCGAGGCGGGTGAGGCCGGTGTCGAGCAGGAGCGCGGTCGCGAGCCGCTGCTCGACCGCGCGGGCGGTCCGCTGCCAGAGGGCGAGCTCTCCCGGCTCGCCGATCACCGGGACCAGCCGGGCGTCCAAGAGGCGGGCCGGCGGCCGGCCGGCGAGCCCGTCGAGCACCAGGATGCGGGCCTCGGGCAGGATGCCGCGCAGCGCCTCGCCCTCCTCGAGCCGGGCCACGAAGAAGGTTCGACAGCCGGCCCGCGCGAGGGCCGTGGCGACCGGCTCGAGACCGAGCCCGTAGGCGTCGGCTTTGACGACGGCGGCGACCTCGGCCCCCGGTGCGCGCCGGCAGAGGGCCCGCCAATTGGCGATCACCGCACCCAGATCGACGGTGAGCCGTCCCCGCTCGAGCCGCTCGGCACGATCCGAGGTCAATAGCAGCCTTCCGCGTATACCTCGGACTCGAGGTTGCGGAAGCGGCCGTAAGCCGCGTCGAACTGCAGCGCCACGTTGCCGATCGGCCCGTTGCGTTGCTTGGCGATGATGACTTCGGCCTTGTTGTGCACCTTCTCGCAGCGCTGGACCCATTCTTGGTAGCGGAGCTGGAACTTCTCGATCGGCTCGCCCTCGCGCTGGGTCGGTACCGCGCGCGAGAGATAATATTCTTCGCGGAAGACGAACATGACGACGTCGGCGTCCTGCTCGATCGACCCCGATTCGCGCAGGTCCGAGAGCATCGGCCGCTTGTCGTCGCGCGCTTCGACGGCGCGCGAGAGCTGCGAGAGGGCGAGCACCGGAACCGCGAGCTCCTTGGCGAGCGCTTTGAGGGCCTGGGTGATCTCCGAGACCTCTTGAACGCGATTGCCCGGCCCGTAATGGCCCGAGCCGCGCAACAATTGGAGATAGTCGACGACCACGAGGTCGAGCCCGTGCAGCCGCTTCAAGCGACGGGCACGCGTTCTGAGCCCGGCCACGGTCAGAGCCGGGGTGTCGTCGATCCAGAGCGCCATCGAGGCGAGCCGCTGGCCGGCCCGGGCGATCCGCGGCCAATCCTCGGCGCCGAGCTGGCCGCGGCGGAGCTCGTCGGAGGGGATCTGCGCCTCGGCCGAAAGCAGCCGGAGCGCGAGCTGCTCGGCCGACATCTCGAGCGAGAAGACGCCCACCCGGTAGCCGGCCGGCTCGCCCGGCCGCCGCTGGGACTCGGGCCTCGGGGTCGAGGCGGCGTTGGCGGCGATCGTGATGGCGAGGGCGGTCTTCCCCATGCTCGGCCGGCCGGCGAGGATCACGAGATCCGAAGGCTGCAGGCCACCGAGCTTCTGATCGAGCCCCTCGAGCCGGGTGGGCACGCCGGTGACGTGGCCGGCCTTGTGGAAGGCACCTTCGACGTGCCGGACGGCCGCCGCCAGAACCTCGGGGAAAGCGCGGAACGTCCCGCCCGTGCGTCCCGTCTCGGCGAGTTGGAAGAGCTCTTGTTCGGCGAGCTCGACCTGCTCGGGCCCCGACAGCTCGCAGCTCCGGTCGAAGGCGCGGTTGACGATCTCCTCGCCGACCCGGATCAGCCGGCGGCGGATCGCCAGATCGCGGACGATCCGCCCGTAATGGGCGGTGTCGACGATCGCCTCGGCGGCGGCCGCGAGGCGGGCCAGATAGCGCGCCCCGTCGAGGTCCTTGAGCGCGGGGTCGGTCTCGAAGAGATGAAAAAGGGTCTTGTGGTTGGCGATCCGGCCGTCGGCGATCCACTGCGCGCAGGTCGCGTAGATGCGCTGGTGGACGGGCTCGTAGAAATCCTCGGCCGAAAGGAAGGTTTCGACCTGGTGATAGGCTTCGTTGTTGACGAGGATCGCCCCCAGAACGGTCTGCTCGGCCTCGAGATTGTAGGGTTGGGTCCGGAAGGTGGACTCCGCCTCCACGGTCGGAGGCGGCGCACGCAGAGCCTCGGCGATCGGCATGGATCCCTTGGTCGCGACGGTCGGCACGCGGCAACCCTAGCAGCGCCCGCCCCGGCCGGCGAGCCGGCTGCGGCACCTTCCTGTGGGTGGCTCTGTGGAGGACGCACCCGGCCTGTGGACCGCTTGTGGAAGCCGGCCCGCCTCGGCCGTCGGGCGGGGGCTCGAGCCGCCTTCGGCGACCGACGCCGCCCCGCACGGGCTGCGCCGCTCAAACCGCGCAGAGCTCGGCCACGGCATCCGGCCGCGCCTGGAGGCGCTGATATTGCTCTTGCAGGAAGCGGATCGTCTCGGGCCCGTACTCGGTGCGCGGCGGCTTGCCGTCGACCGCCGCCTCGGCGAACTCGATCGCCATCCGGACGAGGACGTAGTGGGCGACAGGGAAGCCGGCGCGGATGCAGATCGCGGCGAGCCGCCGGCGGTCCGCGTCGTAGAGCAGCTTGCGGACCCGGGCCACGGGCTCACGGGCGTGCAGCGCCACGCCGATCTCGAAACCGGCCACGTCGCCGTCGCGCAGCATCGCCAAGAGATCCTCGTGGCCGAGCTCACCCGCCTGGAACCGCTCGCGCAAGTGCCGCTCCCGCTGGCGATCGCCGTGGTCGCGGGCGACGAGGTCGATCGCCGAACGCTCGCGCGCCGCCCGGACGATCGCCTGGGCCTGTTCCATGGGCAGACGATGGGTGGCGACGAGCTCCCATTCGAGCCGCTCGGCGATCACCCGGACCAATCGATCGACGAGCTCGAACGAGAGTTCGGGGCGGCGCACGAGCCGGTCGCGGACCGCGCGCTCGTCCGCGAACTCGGTCACCACCCGACGCAAGGTCTCCTGCCGCAAGCGGGCGCCCGCATTGCCCACGAGCCGGGCCACGACCGAGCTGTCACCGGTATCGACCAGGACGTCGCTCACCGCCTCGGACAGCTGGCTGCGGCCGGCGACCGCGAGCGCATATTGCATGGCATGGGTGCGGACGATCCGGATCAGGTCTTCGTCCGTGAGGAGCGGGCTCTGCTCGAGCACCGGCTTCGCCACCTCGATCTCGTCGCTCGCGAGCCGACGGACGATCGAAGGCGGCACCTCGCTGCTCGTCGCGATCGCCTCGGCGAGGGCTTTGCGAACTTCCTCGGCGACGTCGCGGACGAGAAGTTCGAGCACCGCCTCGACCAGCCGAGCATCCGCTTCGCGGTTGAGCTCGGCGAGGCTCCGGCCGAGTTTCTCGGCGATTTTCGCCCGCTGCGCCGGCGAAGGGTCGCGGCCCAAGGCGGCGACGTCGGCCGGGCCGAGGCGGGTCTCCGGGCAGGCCGGCGGTGCCGGCTGGCCGAGCAGCATCTGGCGGCGCCGGCCGCCCGCCGGCGCCTCACGGGTGAGGCTCTCGTTCATCTCCGACCACTCCGCACACCCGCGTTCGACCACGCCACCCTCGGGTCGGGCGGCGTGCTCCGGTACCCCTCGCCCTTCTTCGCACCTTTCGGTTAAGAAATCCTTGTGCTCGCTCCGCTCCCCTCCCCCGGCCGCGAGGCGGTGACCGCCGAGGTCCGCCGCGGCACGATGCGGCTCTTGGCCGACCTCGCCCTCGCGCCTCTGGCCGAAGTCCCGCTCGTCACGGGCCGCCGGCTCGACCTCTTGGCGCTGGCCGCCGACGGCACCTTCTGGGCGGTCGAGATCAAGAGCTCGCTCGCCGACTTCCGGGCCGATGCGAAGTGGCCGGACTATCTTCCCTGGGCGGATCGCTTCTTCTTCGCCGTGCCGCCCGACTTCCCGATCGAGCTTTTGCCGGCCGGGGAGGGCGTGGTCGTGGCCGACCGGTTCGAAGCCTCGATCCTGCGCCAGGGCCCGCTCCGCCCCCTGCCGCCCGCTCGCCGCCGCGCGCTCCTCTTGCGCTTCGCCCGGCTCGCCGCGGCCCGCGCCCACGGGCTCGAAGATCCGCGCCCTTGAGCGGTGGCCGCGAGGAGCCCGACTAGCCCTCGGCCAGCCACTCCTCGATCAAGAAGCGGGCGATGCTGTCGGGATTGGGCAGACGTACCGGCCGGTTCGCCTCGTCGAGCAGCTCGGCACGGTGGAACCAACGGGCATCCTCGAGCTCGTCGAGTTCGATGGCGAGCGTGCCGCCGACCGCCTCGGCGCGGAAACCGAGCATCAGGCTCTGCGGGAAGGGCCAGGGCTGCGAGGAGCGGTAGCGGAGCTCGCCGAGCTCGAGCCCGACCTCCTCGCGGACCTCGCGGCGGACGGCGGATTCGAGCGATTCGCCCGGCTCCACGAACCCGGCGAGGGTCGAATACACGCCCGGCGGGAAGCGCGGTGCCCGGCCGAGCACGCAACGATCGCCGGCAGTCACGAGGACGATGACCGCGGGGTCGGTGCGCGGGAAGACATCGGCGCCGCAGCCGGTGCAGCGACGGACGTGGCCGGCTTCGATCGCGGTCGTGGGCGCCCCGCAGCGGCCGCAGAAGCGGTGCGTGCGGTGCCAGTAGGTGAGCGCCCGGGCATAGGCCAAAAGCCCCGCCTCGGCGGCACCGAGGAGCGGGGCCAGGGCGCGCAGCTCGACGAAACGCCCCTCGATCCCCGGCCACTCGCCCTCGAGGTCGAGGGCGAAGATCGCGCGTCCCTCGTGCAGGCCCAAAAAGACCGCGCTCTCCGGGACCGCCCCACCCAGGAGCGAGGGCTCGAGCGGGAACGGGTCGGGGCCGCTCGGGCGGTCGACGACGAGGAGCTCGAGGTCCTGCAGCGCCACGACCCGGCTCGTGGGATCGCGCCGACGGGCGGCGAGCCAGGCCGGATCGCGGCGGCGCGCAGCGGCCCGGTCGAGCTCGACCGTCGTGTAGAGATGCGGCGGCGGATTGGCGATCGGACGCAAGCGGCGAGCCTCCCGGCGCCGGACCCGACCGACGCCCGGCCGCCTTTTCCGGCGGCGGGCCATCTTGCGCAAGCATCGCGGGCGCTCGATATAGCGCGTGGAAGGCTGGCGGCGGACGACACCCTCGCCAACCCGGTCAGGTCCGGAAGGAAGCAGCCGTAACGAGTTCCGTGCCGGGTCGTTCGCCAGCCTTCCACCGCGGCTCCGAGTGGGTACCCGTCGCCGAGCCGCTCCCCCGCGAGCAAGGATCGAGGTGAGGGTGCACGGCACCTACCGTGTGCTCGCCCGGACCTACCGGCCGGGCCGGCTGTCCGAGCTGATCGGCCAAGAGGCGCTGGTCCGCACCGTGACCAACGCCTTCAAGACCGGCCGGATCGCGCACGCCTTCCTGCTCTCGGGGATCCGCGGGGTGGGTAAGACGACGACCGCCCGGATCCTCGCCAAGGGCCTCAACTGCACGGGGCCGGACGGCAAAGGCGGCCCCACGCCGGAACCCTGCGGGATCTGCCCCTCCTGCGTCGCCATCGCCGAGGACCGTTCGCTCGACGTCGTCGAGATGGACGCCGCCTCGCAGACCGGCAAAGCCGACGTCCTCGACCTCGTCCAGGGGATCCAGCTCGCGCCCGCCGCCTCGCGCTTCAAGGTGTACATCCTGGACGAGGTCCACATGCTCTCGGAGAAGGCGTGGAACGCCCTTCTCAAGACGATCGAGGAGCCGCCGCCGCACGCCAAGTTCGTCTTCGCCACGACCGAGATCCGCAAAGTCCCGCTCACCGTCCTCTCGCGCTGCCAGCGCTTCGAGCTGCGCCGTGTCGACCCCGGCCGCCTCGCCGCGCATCTGGCCGAAGTCTGCCGCAAGGAGGGTGTCGAGGCCGAAGCCACGGCCCTCGATCTCTTGGCGAGCGCCGCCGAGGGCTCGGTGCGGGACGCGCTGTCGCTGCTCGACCAGGCGATCGCGGTCGGCGAGGGCAAGGTCGAGCTCACCCTCGTCCAGGAGATGCTCGGGCTCGCCGACAAGGGCCGGCTTTTCGATCTGCTCGAGGCCGCGACGGGCCGTGAGCCGGGCCTCGCCCTCGATCGGTTCGGCGAGCTCTACGCGCTCGGCGCCGACCCGCGCATGGTCCTGCAGGACCTCCTCCACCTCGTCCATCTCGCGAGTCGGCTCGCCGCCGGGGTTCCGACGGACCGGCTCGGCGAACCGCTCTCGGCCCCGCTCGTCGAGCGGCTCGCCCGGCTCGCCCGGGCGAGCGATCTGCCGCGGCTCGCCCGCGCCTGGCAGATCCTCCTCAAAGGGCTCGACGAGGTCCGTACCGCCCCGGATGCCGCGGCCGCCGCCGAAATGGTGCTCTTGCGCCTCGCTTGCCTCGCCGACCTGCCGCCACCCGCCGAGCTCGCCCGGCTGTTGCGGGCGAGCGCGAACGCAGCCGCCTCCGCCTTCCCGGCGAGCGCGGGGACGAGCCCGGCCCCGGCCGCGGCGACGATCGGCCGCCGTGCCCCCGACCCGGCGACGGCCGCGGCCGGTTCGGGTCCGCGCCGTGCGCCGCCGCCGACCGCCCGGCCGGCCGACGGAGGGGCGGCGCGCGCCGCCGTGGCCGAACCGGCTCCGACGACCCCGGCCGAGACGCCCACCCGCTTCGCCGACCTCGTGGCCCTGCTGCGCGAGCGCGGCTTCGCCCCGCTCGCCGGCTGGCTGGCCGAAGGGGTTCATCTCGTCCGGCTCGAACCCGGCCTGCTCGAATTCCGGGCGAGGCCGGGTCTGCCGCCCGATCTGCCCGGAAAAGTCGCCGAGGCGTTGCGAACGCTCACCGGCCGGCGGTGGATGGTCGTGACTTCGAGCGAGGCGCCGGGGGAGCCCACCCTCGCCGAGCAAGCCGAGGCGGCGCGCGCCCGGCGGATCGCCGAGCTCGCCCGAACCGGACCGATCAAGGAGCTCCTCGAGCTCTTCCCGGGAGCCGAGATCGTCGACGTGCGGCCGGCCGTGCGCGGCGCAACCCAAGAGGAGGGTCGCGGATGAAGAACATCACCGCCATGCTGAAAGAGGCGCAGAAGCTTCAACAGCGCATGGTCGAGATGCAGCAGCGCCTCGCCGAGACCGAGATGACCGGTCAGTCGGGTGGCGGGCTCGTCACCGTCGTGCTGAACGGCAAAGGCGAGATGAAAAAGGTGAAGATCGACAAGAGCCTGGTCGATCCGAACGAGGTCGAGATCCTGGAGGACCTCATCGTCGCCGCGACCAACGACGCCAAAGCCAAGATCGAGGCGCATCTGGCAGCCGAGATGCAGAAGGTGACCGGCGGCCTGCCCCTGCCGCCGGGCATGAAGCTGCCGTTCTGAGCCCTTGGCCGCGGCACCGATCGACGAGCTCGTCCGGCTCCTCGCGAAGCTGCCCGGGCTCGGTCCGCGCTCGGCCCGGCGGGCGGCTTTGGCGCTCTTGCGCCGGCCCGACACGCTCTTGGCACCCCTCCTCACGGCCCTCGAACTGTGCGCGCGGACCGTGCGCCGCTGCTCGCTGTGCGGCAATCTCGACACCGCCGATCCCTGTGCGCTCTGCACCGATCCGAACCGGGATCCCGACCTCGTCCTCGTGGTCGAGCAGGTCGAGGATCTCTGGGCCATGGAGCGGGCCGGCGCCTTTCGCGGTCGCTACCACGTGCTGGGCGGCACGCTCTCCGCACTCGATGCGGTCGGCCCCGAGGAGCTCGGCGTCGACCGGCTCGTCCGCCGGGCCGCCGAACGGCCCGGGATCGAGGTGATCCTCGCGCTTTCGGGCACGGTTGCGGGCCAGACGACCGCTCATTATCTCGCCGAACGGCTGAAGCCGACCGGCGCCCGGATCACCCGACTCGGCTACGGCCTTCCGGTCGGCGGTGAACTCAACTATCTCGACGAGGGGACGCTCGCCGCGGCCCTCGCGGGCCGCCGTCCGGTCGGCTGAGCCCACCTCGTCCCCGGACCTACGCGACCATGGCCGTCCGCCGTATCCTGATCGCCCCGCACCCGCTCCTCAAGCTCAAGGCTCGTCCGGTCGAGCGGATCGACGACGACATCCGCCGGCTCATGGACGACATGCTCGAGACCATGTACCGGGCGCCGGGCATCGGCCTCGCGGCACCGCAGATCGGCGTGTCGCTGCGGGTCGTGGTGATCGATCTCGCCAAGAAGGACGAGCCCCCGGCACCGATGCGGCTCGTCAACCCCGAGATCACCTGGCGATCGGAGGAGCAGGTGGTCATGGAAGAGGGTTGCCTCTCGCTCCCCGAACAGTTCGCCGAGGTGACCCGCCCGGCGGCGGTCAAGGTCCGCTTCCTCGACGAGCGGGGCGAGGAGCGGGAGATCGCGGCGGACGGGATGCTCGCCCGCTGCCTGCAGCACGAAGTCGACCATCTCGACGGGATCCTCTTCGTCGACCGGCTCTCGCCCTTGAAGCGCAACATGATCATGCGCAAGCTCGCCAAGGCGCAGCGGGCACGCGCCTGAGCCGGACACACTTCCTTGCAGCTGCGGATCGTCTTCATGGGCAGCGGCGGTTTCGCCGTGCCGGCGCTCGAGGCGCTGGCCCGGAGCGGGCAGGCGATCCCACTCGTGCTCACCCAGCCGCCGCGGCCGGCCGGGCGAGGGATGAAGACGAAGCGGACCCCCGTCCACGAGGCGGCCGAGAAGCTCGGCCTCCCGGTCGCCACGCCCGAAACGCTCCGCGACCCGGGCGAGCAGGAACGGTTGCGCGCCCTCACCCCCGACCTCGTGGTGGTCGCCGCCTACGGGCTCCTTCTGCCCGAGCCGGTGCTCGCGATCCCGCCTCTGGGCTGCCTCAACCTGCACGCCTCGCTCTTGCCGCGCTGGCGCGGGGCGGCGCCGATCCAGCGGGCGATCCTCGCGGGTGATCGCGAGACCGGGGTTTGTTTGATGCGCATGGAGAAGGGGCTCGACACCGGCCCGCTCTACGCGGGCCGCACGACGCCGATCGGACCGCGTGAAACGGCGGGAAGCCTGCACGATCGGCTCGCGACGATGGCGGCGGAACTCCTCCTCGAGATGCTCCCGGCGATCGCCGCCGGGACGATCGTGCCCACCCCGCAGCCGGCCGAGGGCGTGACCTACGCCGCCAAGATCGGCGCCGAGGACCAGCGGCTGGACTTCGCCCGCGCCGCAGTCGAGCTCGATCGGCAAGTTCGCGCACTCTCACCCGCACCCGGAGCCTGGTGCAGGGCGCGCGGCGAGCGACTCCTCGTGCTCGAGGCCGAGCCGGTCGATGCGCCGGCCGGAGAGCCGGGGGAGATCGTCGTGCTCCCGCTCACCGTCGCCTGTGGAACGGGTGCTTTGGCGCTGCGCCGGGTCCAGCGCGCCGGCCGCAAGGCGATCTCGGCCGAGGAGTTGCAGCGCGGCTTTCCGCTCCCGCTCGGCAGCCGACTCGACTGAGGCGCGCGGTGCGGCGCTGGCGCCTCCTCGTCGAATACGACGGCGGCCCGTTCGTGGGCTGGCAGCGGCAAAGTTCCGGGCTGTCGATCCAAGCGCTGCTCGAGGCGGCGGTCGCGCGGCTCACGGGCGAGACCGTCACCGTGGTGGGCGGCGGGCGGACCGATTCGGGCGTCCACGCGCTCGGTCAAGTGGCGCATCTCGACCTCGAGAAGGACCTTTCGCCCGAGCGGCTCATGGGCGGCCTCAACGCGCATCTGCGGCCCTATCCCGTGGCCGTTCTCGAGGTGCGCACGGCGGCACCCGACTTCCACGCCCGCTTCTCCGCGCTGCGCAAGAGCTACCTCTACCGGATCCTCGACCGACGGGCGCCGCCGACGCTCGAGCGCGGCCGGGTCTGGCACGTGCCGCTCCGGCTCGACGCCGAACGGATGCACGAGGCCGCGCAAGCGCTCGTGGGTCGGCACGACTTCACGAGCTTCCGGGCGAGCGAGTGCCAGGCCAAGAGCCCGCTCAAGACGCTCGATCTCCTTCACGTCCGGCGGGCCGGGGCGATCGTCGAAGTGCGCGCGGTGGCGCGCTCCTTTCTCCACCACCAGGTGCGCAACATCGTGGGCACCCTCGTCGAGGTGGGGCTCGGCAAGCGGCCGCTCGGCTGGCCCGCCGAGGTGTTGCGAGCACGCGATCGGCGAGCGGCCGGCCCGACCGCCCCGGCACACGGGCTCTACCTCGAGCGGATCGACTACCCGCTCGGCTAGCCGAGGGCTGCGGGCTCGAGCAGGGCAGGCGCGGCGAGCCAGGCGAGGAGCCGGTCGGTCCCGGCGTTCACGAGCATGCTCGCGACGACGTCCAGCAGCACGAAGCCGGCGGCGACCTGGCCGGGTGCTTCGAGGGCGGTCTTCACCACGAGCCATTGGTAGGCGAGGGCCGCGAGCGTGGCACCCGTGACCAGCACGGCACCCGTCGGCTGCGGCAGAACGGCGGCCAAAAGCACGGCCGCCAGGAGAAAATGGATCTGCAGGAGTGCCGATCAATTGTTGGCGACGACGAGCGGCACGAAGCGCCGGCTCTCACCCATGGCCCGCAGCACGAGGGCCGCGGCGAGCGGGAAGGCGAGCCAGCCCGCGAGATAGCCCCCGGTCTCGACGAGGAGGAAAAGCGGGAAGGCGAGCGTCGCCGGCCCGTCCGGCAGGCTGTGCAGGACGAGCACGAGGTAGGCCGGAAAGGCCAGAAGCGCCGCCGAAAAGGAGCGCAGGAACCCCTCGAAGGAGAGGTCGAAGAGGGCCATCGCCGCGGGCTCGCGCCGCAGGATCGCGAGGGCGCCCGCGAGGCCGCGGCGGATCTCGGGACCGGTCGCGATCACGCGGCGAAGAACCGAGCGAGGAACGCCTCGTAGACCCGGGCGAGGCCCTCGATGTCGGCGGTCGCGACCTGCTCGTCGACCTGATGCAGCGTGGGACCGGGCAGGCCGAATTCGACGACCTGGCAGACGGGCGCGAAGAAGCGGGCGTCGGAGGTGCCGCCCGAGGTGTCGAAGCGCGGCTCGATCCCGGTGATCTCCGAGACCGCTGCCGCCAAAGTCCGGGTCAAGGGTCCCTCCTCCGTACGGAAGGGCTCGGCGCCGATCGTGGTCTCGAGCGACACCTCGCCGCCCAGCGTTTCGAGAAGGCCGCGCAGCCGCCGCTCGAGCGACGCCCCGCTGTGCCGGTCGTTGAAGCGGATGTTGACGACCGCGCGCGCTTCGCCCGGGATCACGTTGCTCGCCGGGTTGTCGACGTCGATCGAAGTGATCTGCAGGCTCGAGGGCTCGAACCAGGGTGTCCCCTCGTCGAGCCGCAGGGCGAGGAGGGCCCCGAGCAGTCGGACCATGCGGTGGGCGGCGTTGTCGGCCCGTTGGGGGTAGGCGGTGTGGCCCTGCCGGCCGCGCACCGTGAGCCGGGCGGTCAAGGAGCCGCGCCTTCCGATCTTGGCGAGATCACCGAGACGCTCGCGGCTCGTGGGCTCGCCGACGAGGCAGGCGTCGGGGGGCATCCCACGCTCGACGGCCCAGGCGACGAGCTGGGCCGACCCGTCGATCGCCGGGCCTTCTTCGTCACCCGTGAGGAAGAGCGAGAGCCGACCCCGCGGCAGCCCGCGCCTGGCGAGGTGGCGCGCGGCGCCGGCGATCATCGCCGCCACCCCGCTCTTCATGTCGGCGGCTCCACGGCCGAAGAGCCGGCCGTCACGCACCACGCCCGCGAAGGGTGGCACGCTCCAGCGGGTCGGATCACCCGGCGGGACGGTGTCGAGATGGCCGCTCAAGACGAGATGCGGCCGGCCCTCACCCACGGTCGCCACGAGGTTCGGCACGCGCGGCCCGGCGCTCGCGAAGTCGAGCCTCGTGCAGGCGAAGCCGGCCGCTCCCAGGACCCGCGCGCAGAGCTCGAGCGCGGGCCCGGCGTCGGGTGTCACGCTCGGGCAGCGCACGAGCTCGCGCGCGAGGTCCACGGGATCGACGTTCATGTCCCTCGTTCCGCTCGGGATCTGGTGACCGCGGTCGGTCCGGCGCCGGCCGAGGCCGCCGCTCTGTCGAGCCAACGGACCCTACGCGCGAGCCCCGGCCTGTCAACCGAGCCGCGCGCCGACCCGCCGCTCCTTGCCGCCTCAATCCCGCAAGAGCTCGTTGATCGCGGTCCGGGCGCGGGTCTTGGCGTCGACCCGTTTGATGATCACGGCGCAGTAGAGGCCCGGGCCCGGTCGGCCGTCGGGCAGGGCCGTGCCCGGCAGGCTGCCGGGCACCACGACCGAGCCGGCCGGCACGCGACCGGTGAAGATCTCCCCGGTCGCCCGGTCGACGATCTTGGTCGACGCCCCGATGAAGGTGCCCATGGCGATGACGGCACCTTCCTCCACGATCACCCCCTCGACCACCTCGGCACGCGCGCCGATGAAGACGTCGTCCTCGATGATCACCGGATTCGCCTGCAGGGGCTCCAACACACCGCCGATGCCCGCTCCACCCGAAATGTGGCAGTTCTTGCCGATCTGGGCGCAGGAGCCGACGGTCGCCCAGGTGTCGATCATGGTGCCGCGCTCGACCCGCGCACCCACGTTGACGAAGCAGGGCATCAGGACGACCGAGGGGGCGATGTAGGCGCTGCGGCGGACGATCGCCCCGGGCACGGCGCGGAAACCCGCCTCTTCGAAGCGCGCCGCGTCCCAACCCGCGAACTTGAGGGGGACCTTGTCCCACCAGGAGGTCTCACCCGGACCACCGGGGATGGTGCGCATGTCCTCGAGGCGGAAGGAGAGCAGCACCGCCTTCTTGAGCCATTGATGGGTGATCCAGGCCCCGTCCTTCTTTTCGGCCACCCGCAACTCGCCCTTGTCGAGGCGCTCGAGGACCTCCTCGACGGCGTCCCGGATCTCGCCTTTCGTGTGCGGGCCCACGGTCGCGCGTTCGTCCCAGGCCCGCTCGATGATTCCGGCGAGCAGGTCGTGGTCCATGGTTGCTCTTCCCTCTTCCCGTTCCCGAAGCGTGTTCCTGTTGCGCGAAGGCCGGAAGCTAGCCGGGAGGTCCGGCCTGTCAATTCGGCCGGGCACCGCCTCGCGTGGGGCGTGGCGCGGCCACGCTTGTCGGCAGGCGGGACGGAACCTAGGGTTCGCGCATGAGTGCCCTCGACCTGCCCTCCCTGCCTTCGCGCTTCCTCGAGCGCTGCCTCGCGATCCTGGGGCCGGCCGGGGTCGTCCTCGAGCCGCCATCGATCGAACCCTACGTCACGGACTTCTGGCGGCAACATCGCGGGCGAGCCGCCGCCGTGCTCCGACCCGCTTCGACCGCGGAAGTCGCAGCCGTGGTCGGCGAGGCCGCCGCCCTCGGCGTGCCGCTCGTGCCGCAATCGGGCAACACCGGGCTCGTGCGCGGCGGGGTCCCGGACGCGAGCGGCCGCCAGGTCGTGCTCTCGCTCGAGCGCATGACCCGGATCCGCGAGGTCGACCCGCGCGGTGAGCACATCGTGGTCGAGGCGGGTTGCGTCCTCGAGACCGTGCAGCGCAGGGCGGCCGAGATCGGCCGGCTCTTCCCGCTCTCGCTCGGCGCTCAAGGCTCCTGCCGGATCGGCGGCAATCTCGCGACCAACGCGGGCGGGGTCACCGTGCTCCGCTACGGCATGATGCGCGACCTCGTCTTGGGCCTCGAAGTGGTCCTGGCGGACGGCCGGGTCTGGAACGGGCTCAAGGTGCTACGCAAGGACAATACCGGCTACGACTTGAAGCAGCTCTTCATCGGCTCGGAAGGCACGCTCGGGGTGATCACGGCGGCGGCACTGCGACTTTTCCCGGCCCCCAAAGACCGCCAGACGCTCTGGCTCGGCATCGACGGGCCACGGATCGCCCTCGACGTCTTCGAACTCTTCCGCGAGAAGGCGGGCGAGGTGATCTCAAGCTTCGAGCTCTTGACCGGCTTCGGCGTCGAGGCGGCCTGCGCGCACCTGCCGGAGGTGCGCCGACCGCTCCCCGAGCCGCATCCCTGGCATCTTTTGATCGAGCTTTCCTGGAGCTTCGAAGACGGACTTTCCGAAAAGCTCGAGGCGGTCTTGGAGCGGGCCGTCGAGATGGGCCTCGTGCGCGACGGGACCCGGGCCGAGAACGAGGCCCAGCGGGCCAACATGTGGCGGATCCGCGAGGGTCAGAGCGAGGCCACCCGGCACATGGGCTTCATCGTGAGGAGCGATGTGACCGTGCCGATCGTCAGGATCCCCGAGCTCGTCGAGCGGATGGCCGCCTGGGTGGCGGGAACTGCGCCCGGGGTCACGCTCGTCCCGTTCGGCCACGTGGGCGACGGTAACCTGCACTTCAACTTCATCGCTCCCCCCGAGCAGGTCGACGAGCTCGCACCGCTCCTGCTCGAGCGGCTCTACGACGAGGTCACGGCACTCGGCGGCTCGATCAGCGCCGAGCACGGGATCGGCCGGACGAAACGGGAGGCGCTCTGGCGCCGCCGCCCGGCGCTCGACCGCGAGCTCATGGCGCGGATCAAGGCCGTGTTCGACCCGCAGGGCATCCTCAATCCGGGCGTCCTTTTCGCCGAGCCGGAGGAGGCGGCGTGAGCGACCGTCGACCCGCGGGCTGGCCCGCCCGCGCTACCATCGTCGAGGTTGGGTTGCGCGACGGGCTGCAGGCCGAGCGCGTGAGCTTGCCCACCGAAACCAAGCTCGACCTCGCCCGACGGTTGATCGGAGCCGGGATCCGCCATCTCGAACTCACGAGCTTCGTGAGCCCGCGGGCGGTGCCCCAGCTCGCCGACGCGGAAGAGCTCGTGACCCGGCTCGGCCGGCCGAAGGGGGTCGAGATCACCGCCCTCGTGCCGAACGCCAAGGGTGCGGAGCGGGCGGTGCGCGCCGGGGTCGACGGGATGGTCGTGTTCCTCTCGGCTTCGGAGAGCCACAACCGCAAGAACCTGAACCGCGACATCGAGCGCAGCCTCGCCGACGTGGCCGAGGTCACGAGGCTCGGCGAAGCGGCGGGGATCCCGGTGCACGCCGCGCTCTCGGTTGCCTTCGGCTGCCCGTTCGAGGGCGAGGTGCCGCTCGACCGGGTGGTCGGGATCGCCGAGGAGCTCGCCATGCTCGGCATCCGCCGGCTCTCGCTCGGCGACACGACCGGCATGGCGACCCCGCCCTTGGTGCGCGAGCGGGTCGAGGCGCTGCGCGCGACGCTGCCGGGGCTCGAGATCGCGCTCCACTTCCACAACACCCGCGGGATCGGCCTGTGCAACGTCATGGCCGGGCTCGACTGTGGTGTGGATCGCTTCGAGAGCTCGATCGGCGGGCTCGGTGGGTGCCCCTTCGCGGCCGGCGCCACCGGCAACGTGTGCACGGAAGACCTCGTCTACCTGCTCGAGGAATGCGGGGTCCAAACCGGCATCGACCTCGAGGCTCTGATCGAGGTGGCGCGGGCCGTCGAGCGGGCGGTCGGCCGGCCCTTGCCCGGACAGGTCATGAAGGCGGGCCCGCGCCTTGCGCTCCATCCCCTGGACGCGGTCGCGACCGCGCGAGGTTGAGGTCGGGACCCGTGGACGGTGCCCTCGCCGGCATCCGGGTGATCGACCTCACCCGCGTCCTCTCCGGCCCCTTCTGCACGATGCTGCTGGCCGATCTCGGCGCCGACGTGATCAAGGTCGAGGGGCCCGAGGGTGATCCGACCCGGGCGATCGGCGCCCGCCGCGAGGGGCTCTCCTGGTACTTCGCCGCCTTCAACCGCAACAAGCGCTCGATCCTGCTCGATCTCAAGCGCGAGGCCGACAAGGACGTCCTCGCCCGGCTCGTCGAGAAGGCCGACGTCCTGGTCGAGAACTTCCGCCCGGGTGTGCTTTCCGCGATGGGCTTTCCGCCCGAGCGGCTCGACGTCCTCAACCCCCGGCTCGTCACCTGTTCGATCAACGGGTTCGGCAGCGTGGGGCCCTACCGCGACCGGCCGGCCTTCGACTTCATCGCCCAGGCGATGAG
>Ga0209809_1001465_pt1 | contig 18831 bp, 14 predicted proteins | sample YNPMSTMetaG_FD_186172 | JGI IMG/M metagenome (GOLD analysis project Ga0209809, IMG submission 186172) | Anoxygenic and chlorotrophic microbial mat microbial communities from Yellowstone National Park, USA - YNP MS-T MetaG (SPAdes) (version 2) ...
TTTACTGGCCAAATGGTTTCGCAAGATTCTGGCCCACACAGTATGTGTGTGGCTGAACCTCCAATACGGGAGGCCACCTTTGGATTTCGCTGGCTTGGTCGCAGTAAAATAATGTTGCACATGGCGTCCCATATTATGTTGCATCGCCTCCGATCCGACCGAGGATACTGAAAGATCATGCCCGCTGCGGCTGGGGCTGCCCACTATCCCGTGTTGCATCGCCTCCGATCCGACCGAGGATACTGAAAGTGTTTGGGGTGAACGCCGCGCATCGGCGGCGGGTTCGTTGCATCGCCTCCGATCCGACCTAGGATACTGAAAGGTACTTTCTGGCCTGCTCTTCACTCAGATAGTTCGTTGGTTGCATCGCCTCCGATCCGACCGAGGATACTGAAAGAAAGTCCACAGGCTCGCGTATGGAGGCGATAACAACCAGTTGCATCGCCTCCGATCCGACCGAGGATACTGAAAGCAACAGTTCCAGGTGGCGGACCTGAAGTACCCGCTGCAAGTTGCATCGCCTCCGATCCGACCGAGGATACTGAAAGACAACCTCGCGGAAACCCTCCGTGCCACCGGTCGGGTGTTGCATCGCCTCCGATCCGACCGAGGATACTGAAAGAACTGTACCTCATCGCGCGGCGAACGTTCCAGAACTTTTGTTGCATCGCCTCCGATCCGACCGAGGATACTGAAAGGTCTACGACGGCCAGCCGGTGCCTGACCGTTGGCGGGTTGCATCGCCTCCGATCCGACCGAGGATACTGAAAGCGTCCTTACGCCTTGCTCAGCAGCACGGGCCAGAACAGTTGCATCGCCTCCGATCCGACCGAGGATACTGAAAGGCTGATGGGCCACCGGAGTTTTGCGATTTCAAGCGTGTTGCATCGCCTCCGATCCGACCGAGGATACTGAAAGTATATTGGCCATGTATTGGCCGTATATTGGCCTTAAATAGTTGCATCGCCTCCGATCCGACCGAGGATACTGAAAGCTGTAGCTGGTGGCGGTACTTGGGATTCCCGCCATTCGTTGCATCGCCTCCGATCCGACCGAGGATACTGAAAGTCCACCGGGCAAGGGCCCCAACAAGGGCGTCCTGCTCCGTTGCATCGCCTCCGATCCGACCGAGGATACTGAAAGGCATCCAGGCCGGAGGCTGGTCCGGGACGGGCTGGGGTTGCATCGCCTCCGATCCGACCGAGGATACTGAAAGGCATCCAGGCCGGAGGCTGGTCCGGGACGGGCTGGGGTTGCATCGCCTCCGATCCGACCGAGGATACTGAAAGCTGTAGCTGGTGGCGGTACTTGGGATTCCCGCCATTCGTTGCATCGCCTCCGATCCGACCGAGGATACTGAAAGCTGCTCTGGGCGGATATGAGCTTTTGGCAAACTGGTGTTGCATCGCCTCCGATCCGACCGAGGATACTGAAAGCTGTAGCTGGTGGCGGTACTTGGGATTCCCGCCATTCGTTGCATCGCCTCCGATCCGACCGAGGATACTGAAAGACCAGGTCTCCTCCGGAAAGCGACGCTAGACAAACTGTTGCATCGCCTCCGATCCGAACGAGGATACTGAAAGGGGGAGGTGGCTACCTCCGCCGTGCCGGGGGAGGTGGGTTGCATCGCCTCCGATCCGAACGAGGATACTGAAAGGCAAGCCAGCCGCAGACGGGGATGGGGGCAGGAAAAGTTGCATCGCCTCCGATCCGAACGAGGATACTGAAAGTCCAAATCAGATATTGTGGTCTGCTTCACTGCGCCAGGTTGCATCGCCTCCGATCCGAACGAGGATACTGAAAGGGTGGCTTCGGGTTCGGGAGGGTGACGCATCTCCCGGTTGCATCGCCTCCGATCCGAACGAGGATACTGAAAGCCACGACCCCGCCAGCGCTTACCAGCGGCGCGACAGCGAGTTGCATCGCCTCCGATCCGAACGAGGATACTGAAAGCTGGTCATCGGCCTGACGGCGGCGCTGGGGCAGGGAGTTGCATCGCCTCCGATCCGACCGAGGATACTGAAAGAGATATTCGCCTTGCTATTGCCGTTGCCGCGGCGGTTGTTGCATCGCCTCCGATCCGACCGAGGATACTGAAAGTTATTGGTGAGGTTATACGTCTGGCCGCTGGCGGTGGTTGCATCGCCTCCGATCCGACCGAGGATACTGAAAGTTTTTGTGCGCCAAATAATCAAGATACTGTAGAGCACGCAGTTGCATCGCCTCCGATCCGACCGAGGATACTGAAAGCCTGAACGCTGAGACTGGCGATTGCTCCCACCAGGCGGTTGCATCGCCTCCGATCCGACCGAGGATACTGAAAGGGAGCAAAACGAACACAACCGCTGCCTGTCCCTTCTCCAGTTGCATCGCCTCCGATCCGACCGAGGATACTGAAAGGGTTAAAGACGTCGGTCTTCTCCAGCGCAGCGAAGCGTTGCATCGCCTCCGATCCGACCGAGGATACTGAAAGGGCGCGCGGTGTTCCTGATGCCCTGGAGGTCAATGAGTTGCATCGCCTCCGATCCGACCGAGGATACTGAAAGTGGTGGTAGGAAAGGGCCACCAGGACGCGAAAGTCGGTTGCATCGCCTCCGATCCGACCGAGGATACTGAAAGCTGGATTCTAGGCGGCGCAGGGAGCGCCGAATAGTGGTTGCATCGCCTCCGATCCGACCGAGGATACTGAAAGACCGTTGGGCCAGGCTGACAATCTGTCTCCGACTGAGTTGCATCGCCTCCGATCCGACCGAGGATACTGAAAGAGAAGGGCTTGCTCTGCTTCTATGTCTTGGGGCATTGTTGCATCGCCTCCGATCCGACCGAGGATACTGAAAGCACCAGCACGTACATCCAGCCCTCGTAGGTGGCCAGGTAGTCGCATTGCCTCCGATCCGACCGAGGATACTGAAAGACCGTTGGGCCAGGCTGACAATCTGTCTCCGACTGAGTTGCATCGCCTCCGATCCGACCGAGGATACTGAAAGAGAAGGGCTTGCTCTGCTTCTATGTCTTGGGGCATTGTTGCATCGCCTCCGATCCGACCGAGGATACTGAAAGCACCAGCACGTACATCCAGCCCTCGTAGGTGGCCAGGTAGTTGCATTGCCTCCGATCCGACCGAGGATACTGAAAGATATAGATCTGTCTCGAGTTTAGACAAATGAGCCCCATGCAGGCCAAAATTGATTTCGGCTCACGACAGATGGCCCATATATGGTGCATAAGCGCCGTGTTAATCCCATATATGGGCAGTCACACTACCGGTTTCCGGTTTGTCTAAACTCGAGTCTATAATTTCTGCAAAAATCCGGCCCGGCAAATTAGCTCAAAGTTACAAGTATGTAAGTTAGAAAGGAGGTACAAAATGAAAAGGGTTATTCTATCAACGGCCATTCCTGTTCTTGCTGTCTGCTTCGTACTGTGTGCTCTTAATAGCGCCAACGCCCTATCACCCACCTCTCCTGTTACCGCAAACGTATCACCTGCCCCTTCTGTCACATATACCCTTACTGCTACCCTCCTGGGGCACGTCGAAATTGAACCATGGGACTTTTATGCTGTTGTAGGGAAGAAGGTCCTTCTGGGGAGGTGGCCTTACATTACAATTGTTTCCAACTGCAACAACCCCTGGCAATGCCAGATAACCACTACTGCTGTTTCCACCGATGTTCCCCGTGTTTACGGAGGGATAGATGTCGGAGGGGGGAAACTGTATGAACGAACCTGGGGGACAGTAATATCTGTCACAGAGAGCGGTACTATTACGGTGCTATATCAGCCCCCAGAGCAATGGAGGTCAGGATGGAGTAGATGCGAAGGAGATGGCACATATGCGTATTGCTGGAAGTCCGTGCAAGGCACACTGGGTGTGCTGTCATTTGACACCAATACGCCAACAGTTGTTTATTCAATAACAACATCATACGTGTGGACGGCCAGAGACCTGCTTGTTGCTTCTTTGAATTCTGAGTGGGTCAGCGGCTCATGGGAATATACTGTTTGTGTTTCCGATCTTCGCTCTGGTTTGCAAACATGCAACTACATAGGACAATACCCCACAGGAGAAAAAGAAGGATTGGCCATTTTCCCGCATCTCAATACCCTCTATGTGCAGATTGGTTCTCACTTATATACTTATTCTGTCCCAACACTAACGCTGCAACTCGAAGAGGAGATAACGCTGCCTCTCGGGTCCTATATACAAGCATATGGTCGCGACTGGCTACTGGTTGGTGCGGGTTCATACGACCCCAACGTGAGCAGGTTATACGTTTATCGCCCACAGAGACTTCAGAAGGCGGTTTTTCAGAAAGAGTTTTTGGTGCCACTTTATCTCTATGTGCAAGGATACAACGATTCCCTGGCAATAATCGGCCTGGCCCAGGAGGTGGGATTTGTGGATTTCACTCGGCCGGAACCACAATTCTACCTCTATTCCTATAGAAAATATGGTGGTCTGGGCACCAGAACCTTTCGTTTTGGAGATCGTCTGATATTTGCCTACCCCTATTATCTTTCTGCATATAGCCTGACAAATATGGCCGAAAGTGGGAGATACCTGTTGACGCCAACAGAAATATACACCCCTGTCACCGACTATGATCACCGGCTGTTGATGATGGGAAGCCGCTACTATTATCTGTTTGACTTCTCGTCCTATCCTCCCGAGGTTGTCTCCGGGACTGTTTCCCCTGAGGTGGCTTCCTGCTGGTGGAAGGCTATACGCGGGAATTATGCATATGGCACGTGTTCTCCCCGGCGAGGATGGCCGAGAGATCTTAGTACTAGCCCCGACGAAAATGTTGTTTACGGCTATCCGGCAACACTAGACCTGTCCTCTATGCAAATTGCATCCACAATGAATTCCCGGATGTTTGGCCCATTTGTAACCAACGACAAAATTTATGCTTTTGTGACACAAACCGTGGGGACAGGGATAGTCATTACGGTCTCCGTGCTTTCAAACGACCCGAACAACCTGTTTGTCTCTCGGGTTCTTCCTAACAGTGTATCATTACCGAACTGGGGGTGGATGCAATCTGGTAGATACGAACACAGCCTGTTTGTACAGATGATAGACACAGATAATTATGGTTGGCGTCCGTATTTGGTAAAACTGGATTTAGGTGTGCCACAGGTTATAACCACACCGATCGGCTCAAACGACCAATTGGCGGGAGCGGATGACCTATACGTATATCTACACAACCTGACAGGACAACACCATGGTTTTTCACACGATTTTACACGGCACTACATCTTTGATCTCCCCCCAGCATTTGGGACCTTGCTGGTTGCGCCGCGGCTGCTGATTGTGCAATTCTCTGGTTGCTGGATATATGCCAGGCCCGAAATCTCTTTCCCATATAAGGCATACCTGCCATTGGTTATCAGGTCGGGAGGGAATTAGCCGGTCATGGTGATTAAAGAGGCACGGTGATGTATTGCAAAGTGGTTATCATCGGGGCATTTGGCGCTGGGAAGAGTTTATCCGATTAGCACCCTCCGGCAACGCTGTTGTCAGCACAGAAAGATGCGGGGACTATATATAAAGCCTCTTCCTTCGCAGACAATCTCTGGCTAAGAAGGTGTGTAATGACGACCACAGTTGCCCAGATGGCCGGAACGGGCTCAGAGAGATGATAGAGACTTTTAGTTTCCGCTAACTTTGCCTGCTACAGGCAGGGGAAATCCCCCTGGGCCAGCACCCGCCGCAGCCGTCCCGGGCTCCGTTGGGGCTGCCGATCCCAGAAGCCGGTCGGCACCAGCGGTAACACCGCCGCCAGGTAGAGCAAGATGTTCGCCAACAGCAGGGCTAACTCCGGCAGCCGCCAATGCTCTTCGGCGCGTAACTGTTCAGCCCCACCCCTCCCCCAGCGGCTTCGCCGCTACCCCCTCCTCTCTCCTGAACGAAGTTCAGGAGAGGGGAAGAGGTGCCGCCACAGGCGGCGGGGGTGGGGTGAGGAAGTCTGAATAGTTACTCCGGCGCAAACACCCACTGCCGTTCCCGCCCCAGGAGAGGCTTGGTCACGGGTGTGTCCCAAAATCGTCGGAGCCCGGTGGGCCAGGCCGTAAACGGCCTGGCTGAGGCTGCATAGGGCGCTGGAAGCGCCCTCTCCCGGTTGTAGGACAACTGCTTGCAGTTGTCCTACAAACGGAACATGGGTTGCCCAGGTGGAGAGGGCGCTTTAGCGCCTCATCCTTGCCTGAGCCTGGCCGTTTACGGCCAGGCGAAAAGGCCAGCAGCCCAGCCCGACAAAACTGGGACACACCCGAAAGGCACAGCCTTTTCCGGCCAACGCCAGAATTTTCCGCCTGATGCGACACCGTCGGGCGGATTGCTCTTGCCAATCCGGGCGTTCTTGGGTATCCTTACTCGTGCCCAGGAGCCAAAATGAAACCGCGCATCCGACTGGACCGGTTGCTGGTGGAGCGGGGGCTGGCGGAGAGCCGCACTGAGGCCCAGCAGTGGATCCGCGCGGGCCAGGTGCGCGTCGCCGAACAGGTGGTGGACCAGCCCGGGGCGCTGGTATCCCCCGACGCCCCGGTCGCGCTGACCGCGCGGCCGCGCTTTGTCAGCCGGGGCGGGGAGAAACTGGAGGCCGCGCTCATCGGCTTCGGGGTGGATGTGCGGGGATGGGTGGCGGCCGACGTGGGCGCGTCCACCGGCGGCTTCACCGATTGCCTCCTCCAGCGCGGCGCCGCCCGGGTCTACGCCATAGACGTGGGATACGGACAACTGGACTGGCGTCTGCGCAACGACCCGCGCGTGGTGGTGATGGAACGCACCAACGCCCGCTACCTGGAGGGGTTGCCGGAACCGGTCCACCTGGTGACGGTGGACGTCTCCTTCATCTCACTGCGGCTCATCCTGCCCCGGGCGGTGGGATGGCTGCACCCTCAGGGGCAGGTCATCGCGCTGGTCAAGCCCCAGTTTGAGGCCGGACGGCGGGATGTGGGCAGAGGTGGGGTGGTGCGGGACCCCGCCGTCCACCGGCGCGTGCTGGTGGAGGTGGTCCGGGCCGCCGCCGACCTGGGCCTGACCCTGCGGGGGCTGATGGTCTCCCCGCTCCTGGGGCCGGCGGGGAACCGGGAGTTTCTGGGGTGGTGGAGTTGGGGATAAAAAAGGGGGATTTTGCGGCGGCCGAAGGCCGCCGCAAAATCCCCCTATCCCCCTGCCCAGAGGTTATCGGGCCCGCAGAAGCGGAATCTGCGGGAAGTCGTCCGGGCCCAGGGTGGCGATGTCCGCCTGGCTGGACGGGTACCGGGAGAGAATCTCCTCCTGGGTGGGCATCCCCGCCCAGGCCAAGTCTATGATGCGGGTGTGGTTGGTGTCGTCCGGGCCGCCGCCGAAGCGCCACTGCTGGGCCTGCGCCAGCACGTCCCGCACCCGCCAGACGCCCGTGGAGGGGAAGCCCTCCTGGCTGAGCACCGCCGCGACGTAGCCCCACGTCGCCGGGTCCCCCTCGCCGAAGGCCTCCCGCGGCACCCGCAGCGTCACCGTCCGCGCCGCCGGGTCCACGATGATCTTGTAGGGAACCCCCGTCACCTGCTTCGGCGCGCCGCTCTGCGGGTCCGGCGCCAGAATCTGCGGCGTCCACCCTTCTGCCCAGACCGCTACCTCCCAGCCGTTGCCCGCCTCCAGCGCGGCGTTCCGCCCGGGCAGGAGCAACCGTGCGCCCGTCCCGGCGCCGGGGTCTTTATCCACGTAGACGTCCAGCGTCTGGAGGGCCAGATTGTTGGGGGAGCCCCACGGGTTGGGGATGGGGCCGTAGAAGGCGAACTTGAAGACCAGGTTCTTCTCGTCGTAGGCGACGGTGAAGGACTTCAGGTCAAAGACCTGGGGCTTGAACACACCGTCGGTGGGGTAGGTGTAGGGGCCGGGGCCGTGGTCGTCCCCCTCCGGGTCCTCCACCTGCAGGACCGTCGTGTAGCGGCCCAGGTCGGGCAGAACGACCTGCGCGGGCCCGCCGACGGGGAGCATCAGGCCGGAGGGGGCCAGAACCACCACCAGCCGCAGGTCGTCCCCGGGCTCCAGGTCGCCGATGGCGTCCCAGGGGATGGCGGCCTCAAAGGCGTCGGCGCCCATCGCGGCCTCGCCCACCGGCCCGGCGGCCTGCCACTGGGATCGGGAGACCTCGTAGGCGGTCAGCACCTGCCCGTCCCATTCCAGGAGATGGGTGGCTCCAATCCCCAGGGGCTGAGGGGGCTCCCCCTCTAACGCGCGCGCCAGGGGCCAGGTCTCCAGAATCCGGGGCGAAGCGAGGTAAATCCCTACACGCGTCCCCGCAGGCTTCGGCCGCAGGAAGGCGAACCGAACATAGAGGTTCCGGGCATCGTAGACATAGGCCAGGTCCGCCCCTATCTGAGGGGCCCGGTAAACGGCCGCGGAAGCCCACTCCCCCGGCCCCAGACGGCCATCCACCCGCGGAGAGGCCAGGCCCTGCACTTCCTGGTCGGGCTGAACCGCCCTCTTCGGGATAATCGGCGCATGCAGGTAGGCCGGCACCGGCTCGCCCAGCGACTCGTACACTTTCTTCAGCAGGGCCCGGAAGCCCTCGTCAAAGTACTCGTCCTGCCCGGAGTCCTGATCCGCGCCGTACCACCAGAACCAGTCCGAGCCTTCAGCCAGGTACATATAGTCCAGCGCTCGGGCCACTTTCTCCGATTCGGCCCCCAGCGTGCGGATGAACTCGGCCAGTTTATAGCGGGTCCGGGCCAGATAGTTCCAGGCCTGCCGCTCTTCCGGTTCGCCGATCCAGGTGTCGTAGTTGGCGCTGAACCAGGCGCCGGGGAAGAGGTGCTCCAGCGTCCGCTGCTCCGGGAACATCGCCAGGTACTCGGACGGCGTCACCGTCTTGATCGTCTGGCTCTCGGAGAGGAGACGGTACAGGGTGTGGAGGAATTCCTTGCCGTCGTTGTCGTAGTACTCCCAGGCGTTCTCGCCGTCCAGGATGATGCTGACGATGTGGGGGCCCGGGGCTCCTTGTTCTTTGAGACGGGCACGGATGTTCTCCAGCCGGTTCATCAGGTCCTGCGCGGCCTTTTCGCCGGGCATGCCGGAGTAGGTGAACCCGATCTTGTCCGAGAGGGTCCAGTCCCGGAAGAAGACAGCCACACGCTTCCCCTCCGCCTCCACGTAGTAGGGCCGGTAGAGGGCATCTGCTTCCTGCACCGTCTCTTTGAAGTCCCGGGTGAAATCGCCGATGCCCAGGGACTGGGCCAGGACCGGCTCGCCGGTGGCCATCCACTGGTATCCGGCCTTCGCCACCAGGGGGACGATTTCCTGGGCGACGGCCCCCTCGCCGGGCCAGAGGCCGCGCGGCTTCCGCCCGAAGTAGGCTTCATAGATCTCCCCACTCCGCTGCAGGTGCGCCACCGCGTCCTCCGGATAGGCGAAGGGCAGGGGCATCAGAGCGTCTGGATTTCCCACCAGCGCCAGGTTCGTGTTGTAGATGAGGGGCAGGATGGGATGCGCGTAGGGGGTGGTGGTGACCTCTATCTGGCCCTTCTCCTGGAGTTCCCGGTGGATGGGGATGACCTGGGCCAGAATGCGGCGGACTTCGTTAAAGAGGACCCCTTTGTCCTCTTCGGCGAAGCCGTGGTCTTTGGCGACCAGGCTCCGCAGGGGCTCCTTCGCCAGTTCATCGGGGTCTATCCAGGCCAGGTTGAACCAGACCTGGAGGTCGCGGAAATCCTGCTCGGTGAAGGTCTCCAGCGCGCGGGCGATGGCCTCGTCGTCGGTGCCGCCCCGTTTATCCAGCAGCGCCCTGTAGCCGGGGTAGCGCCGGATGATGTGGTCCCAGTTGGCGTCAAAGAAGCGGCGGAGGATGAACTCTTTCTCCTCGGTGGTCAACTCCGCGGCGGGTTTCTCCGCCAGCACCCAGTACCGGTCCCTGGCGCCGTTCTGGACGAAGTCGTCCAGTTGGCGGAGGAGGACCGGGGTGAGGTTGAAGGTGACGTGGACGTTCGGGTACTGGGCCACCGTAGCGGCCATGTCGTAGTAGTCCTTAGTGGCGTGGACGCGCACCCAGGGGCGGGTGTAGACGCCGTCGGCGTCCTTGTAGTAGAGGGGCTGGTGCTGGTGCCACATCAGGTTGAGGTAGAGGACCTCTTCCGTCGGCGGCGCGGTAGTGGGCGTGGGGATGGCCTCGGTGGGTGGGGGCGGGGTTGTCGGCGACGCGGCCGGCGCGCCGCAGGCGGCCAGAAGGGTAGATAGCAGGGTCAGCATGCCAATCGCTGAAACCAGTTTGCGGTTCATCGGAACTCCTTTACTGTGCAGGCGGATTGCGGCGGCCAGGCCGCCGCAATCCGCGTTCTCTATCCCTTCACTGAACCCAGGGTCAGGCCGGAGATGAGCCACTTGGACGAGTACAGGAAGAGAGCCATGACCGGGATAGCGATGAGCACCGATGCGGCGGCAAACTTGCCCCAGGAGACGGTGAACTGCTGGGCGTAGGTCCAGATGCCCAGGGGCCAAGTGAAGAGATCGTTCTTCTGAAGCACCACCCGCGCCACCAGGTACTCGCTCCAGCCGCCCATGAAACTGAACAGGAAGGCAATCGCCAGGGAGGGGCTGGAGAGCGGCAGGATAATGCGGGTGAAGGTCATCATCCGGGAGGCGCCGTCAATCAGCGCCGCTTCTTCCAGGTCCACCGGGATGGTGTCGTAGTACCCCTTCAGCATCCAGATGGTCAGCGGGACGGAGGAGACGGAGTAGGCGATGATCAACCCCAGGGAGGAGTTGATCATTTTCAGTTTTGCCAGCATGATGTAGAGCGGAAGCAGCAGCATGCCCGCCGGAATCATCTGGGTGGTGAAGAGAAAGACCAGGCCGGCGGACCGTCCCCTGAAGCGGAAGCGGGAGAAGGCGTAGGCGCTCACCGCCGCCAGCGCGACGCTGATGAGGGAAGTGACCATGACCACGGAGAAAGAGTTCCAGAGCCAAAGGAAGAAATCGGACTTCCGGTTCTTCTCCGGCGCGCCGAAGATGACCTCCCGGTAGTTGTCCAAAGTGGCGTTCTCCGGAATGATGCGCAGACTGGTGGTCAGGAGGGTGTCATTGGGACGCAGGGAAATGGTCACCACGCGCAGGACCGGGTAAACGGAGATCGCGCAGGCGATAATCAGAAGCAGATGAATCAACAGCCGCTTGAAGGGGCTGTCGCCGCGCGCTCGGAAGAAGAACCAGCGGTAGAAGCGAACCAGAGCGTTTTGTTTCTTCATCGTACCCTCCCCTCTATTCGGTGGCCGATTTCAGCCCACCGGTGACCCGCAGGTATACAATGGTGAAGCCCAGCAGGATGACGAAAATGACCAGCGCGAACATGGCGGTGAAGCCGTACCGGTAGAACTGGAACGCGGCCTTGTACATAGAAGAGACCAGGATGTCCGTCTTCTCCTGCGGACCTCCCTGGGTGATCAGCCAGATGACGTCAAACTTGTTGAAGGTCCAGATGACGCCCAGGATAACGGCGGGGGTGAGCACCGGGCGCAGGAGCGGCAGGGTGATGTTGCGGAACATCTGCCACTTGTTGGCCCCGTCCATTTCCGCCGCCTCGTAGTACTCGTGGGAGATGCTCTGCAGGCCGCCCAGGATGATGACGGCCATAAAGGGGATGCCCAGCCAGATGTTGGAAATCAGGATGGAGACGAAGGCCCAGAAGGGGTCCTGTTTCCAGGAGACCGGGCCGATGTTCGCGGCCAGCCAGGAGAAGACTGGCGATAGCAGGGCAACTTTGGTGCTCAGGCTGGCGAAAAAGTTGTGGATGTTATTCAACATAATGTTGAAAAACCCGTAGCGCAGGTCAAACTCGTTGCGCAGGGCCATCGCGGCGATGGTGGTGGGGATGGCCCAGGGGAAAACCAGCAGGGTCCGGTAGAAGCCCTGCAGTTTCATCGGTCGGTGCAGGAGCAGGGCCAGCACCATGCCGCCCGTGACGTGGAAGGTGACGTTGATGACGGTCCACAGGACCGTCCGTCCCAGGACCTCAAAGAATTTCGCGTCCTTCGCGACGTTGCCCGTGAACAGGGTCACCAGGTTCTGCCAGCCGTATTGCAGGCCGTAGGAAGCGTTCTTCGTGGCCTGAGTCCCCAGCGACGCGTTGGAGAAGGCCAGTTTGATCTCAAAGAGGAAGGGGTAAATAATCAGGAACAGGACGCCGACGAGGGCGGGAATGACCAGAAGGTACGCCAGCCCGACCCGGCTGACGCGCGGCTCGGTGATACGCTGGATGAGGAAGAAGAGCAGGCCCAGCACCACCAGAAGAAGGACCGCCGCGCCGAGGGGGGCCTGCCCGGCTGCGACCAGTTTTGTGCCTGCCAGGAACTTCTGGAAAGCCGCGAACCCACTGACCGGCAGAAGGACGAAATTCTTGAACGGCCCCTCGGGCAGGCGGATGAGGTCGGTCAGGTCAAAGAAGGCGATGATGAGCAGGACGGTGATCAGTCCGAGGATGCCCTGGATGAGCCGGACGATGACGGTCGTGAGGGTGTGGGGAGGACGGCGGAAGAAAATCTGGTAGAAGTAGACTTCAATCACAATCATTACGGCCGCGATGGCGCCCAGGAACAGGGATATTTCGCGGATGCGGGCCAGGATCATTTTGGAACTGAGGTTAATTCCGCTGGCGTGGGGTGCAAAAAGGGCCCGCAGGATCAGGTAGAGGACAATCAGGCCCCCAATCCACAGGGCCGTGGGAAGGTATTTACGAAGAGCGCCCATTTTCTCGCCCATTGCTCCTCCCAGAATCAGGTAGCGAAAGGGGGGAGCGGGATTCCCGCTCCCCCCTTGAGGACTCCAGAACTACTTCAGGGTAGCGACGCACTCATCGGCTGCCTTCTGGGCCGCCTCAGCCGCTGCCTCTGGCGTGACGGTGCCAGCCATCACGCCCTCCAGGTTGGGCCGCCAGGCATCCCAGGCGCAGCGCATCTCGGGAGCCGCCGGCATACCCCGACCGTTGGCCAGGGCCGCCATGGAGCCAGCCAGGATGGGGTCGCTGGTGATCGCCGGATCCTTGGCGACCTCTTTGTTGGAGGGCAGACGCTTGAACTGGTCCAGCCAGCGCTTCTGGACGTCCGCAGAGGTCATGAAGGTGACGAAGCGGACCACCGCGTCCTTCTTGACCGGGTCGTCCACCACGCCCTTGTAGACCATGAAGTACTTGCCGCTGGTCATCTCGGTGTAGGGGTTGCCCTTGATGGGCGGGACCGGGGCGACGCCCAGTTTATCGCCCAGGGCTTCCACGTAACTGCCGAGGGACCAGTCGCCGTTGATGATCATGGCCGCCTTCCCCTCTTTGAAGAGCGTGTCGGCGCAGTTGTAGTCACACTCCTGCGGGACCACGCCCTCGTCCTTGAGGCTCTTCACGAACTTCAGGTAGTTGATGAAGGCCTCATTGTTGAACTGGGGCTGGTCGTTCTCGTCCAGAGGCCAGCCGCCGAAGGCGCCGTAGAAGCCGGCGCCCCAGAAGGGCTCGTTCAGGTTGTAGGCGAAGCCCTGAATGTCGCCCTGGGTCAGTTCCTTGGCCTTCTGGATCAGTTCCTCAAAGGTGGCCGGCGCCTGGGGGATGAGGCTCTTGTTGTAGAGGAGCATCAGGTGGTTGCCGTAGTTATCCGGCACACCCCAGAGGACGCCCTTCACGATGGCGGGCTGGAGGGACCCGGGGAAGAACTGGTCCAGGAACGCCTGGTCAAACAGTTGGTCCACCGGGGCGATGATGTCCAGCGCGCTGAAGGGACCGGCGAAGTCGTTGGGCACGCGCACCACCTCGGGGGCCGCCTCGGCCAGCGCCGCAGTCTGGAACTGGTCGCGCAGCGCCTCGTTCTCGTAGTGCGTCCGCTCCACGTTGATGTCCGGGTTGGCCGCCTCAAACTCGGCGATCAACTGGTCCAGGAAGACATCCACTTCCTCGCCCTCCTGCTCCCAGAAGGAGAGGGTGACTTTCTCGGGAGCGGGCGGGACCGTCGGCTGGGCCGGCGGCTGAGCCGGCGGCGTGGTCGGAGTCGGGGTCGGCCGGGCGCACGCGCTCAGGACGAACGCGGCCGCCAGCATGACGCTCAACACGAGCCAAAGGGTCTTCTTCATTTTGCTTTCCTCCTGTCAGATTTGATTTGAATGGTTGGAATGGAACTGTTCAGGATAGGGTTGGTTTGGGGTTGAGTCATCGCTTTTTCTTCCAGGCATCCCTCCTTTCTGCTCCTCGCCCCCTCTGGGAGGGGGAGGGGTTTGCGGCGGCGACCGGAGGTCGCCGCCGCAAACCCCGCCGTGCTCTCCGGCGGGAGCCAGACGAGCATCACACCCGGCACGGCATTTCGCTGATGACGGCAATGAATTCGGCCGTCCGGCGGACCAGCGCCTCCACGGGCATCGGATCCGAAAAGGTCTTCTCAAACATCGCCTGCAGTTGGCGGGAGACTTTGACGTAGTCCGGGATGGACGGACGGGCCCGGCCCAGCGAGACCACCTCCGAGACCCAGGCCAGCAGCGGCGCGCCGTTGGAAGAGACCAGGCGGTTGAAAGAGGGGTTCGGCAGAATCTGGAGCATCTCCCGATACCACGGACCCACCTGGGCCGGATCGGTGGCGAACCGAAATACCTCCATGACCTGCTGGGGCCGGGAACTCTGGCGCAGGATAACGTAGGATGTCCCACCGATGGTCGGGGCCGGTTGACCGCCGGGGGCGGCGGGAGGGAGAACGTACCCCACCCGCTCCTCAAACGCTCCGTCCTCCCAGCCACTGGTGTGCCGGATCAGGTCGGCCTCGTAACTCCCGCCCAGGGCCATCGCGGCCTTACCGCTGGCGAAGAGCCGGAAGGCGGTGTCCTCCCGGTAGCGAACCACGTCCGGCGGCGCGACGCGGTGGGTGACCACCAGGTCCCGCAGGAACCGGAGCGCCCGCACCGTCGCCGGGCTGTCCAGGACGACGGCCCCGTCCTCCAGAACATCCCCGCCCGCCGACCAGAGGAAGGGCATCAGCATGTAGACCGTCGCTTCGCCCCCCGCCGTGCCGCCCGGGAAGACGAGCGGGTAGGCATAGCCGTACCGTTCCTGCACCTGGGGCTGGAGAAAGTGACGGGCCACGTCCAGCAAATCGTCCCAATCCCGGGGCGGGGTCAGGCCCTCCCGGGCGAACCAGTCTTTGCGGTACCAGAGCAGCGAAATATCCGCCTTGACCGGCAGGCCGTAGAGTTTGCCCCCGTAGGAGTTGGCGCTTACGAAGGCCGGGTACAGGTCCTTGCCGAAGGCGGAATGGTTCCACTGGGAGTTCAGGTCTTCCAGGGGGTAGAGAAACCCCGCGCGGGCCAGCCCGGCCACCCAGACGCAGTCCACCATTGCCGCGTCGGGGGCGGTGCCGCTACCCACGGCCGCGCTCAGCAGGTCGTAGAACCGGGTGTGGTTGACTACTTCCACCTGGAAGGAGACGGGCGGGTGGTCACAGGCGGCGTTCCAGGCCCGGCGGACGTGCTCCAGCAGTTCCGACCAGCGGGTGTCGGAGCACATCAGGTGGATGGACGTATCCGGGGACCCGGGGCGAGGGGAGCATTCGTTGACAAAGGTGCCGGCCCCGGGGCGGCGGACCAGCACCCCTTCGTACACCAGTTCCTTGAGCGCCTGACGGACGGGGGAACGGCTGATGCCGTAGAGCCGACAGAGTTCATCCTCGGTGGGAATCCGGTCCCCCGGACGCCACAGGCCGCTCTCTATCTGCTCCCGGATCAGGGTCTTGAGTTGATGGTAAATGGGGACGGGTGAGTCCCGGTCAATTTTTGCCATTTCGGCCCCAGGATTTGATGTACTGGTATAATATTACACCAAAGTGTTCGTTTTGTCAAGTGCCGCGGAACCTGAACTTGACAAAAAGTGCGAGGAGCGTATAATTCTGAATGAACGTTCATTCAGGAGCGTGGTGTGGCCGAGCCGCAGGAAGTGCAGGACCGCCGCGAGCAGATTCTGGAGGCCGCCGTTGCGGTTTTCGCCGAACGTGGCTACCAGCGGGCGACCGTCAAAGAGATCGCCGCCCGCGCGGGTATCGCCCCTGGTACCATTTACCTCTACTTCCGCAACAAGCGAGAACTTCTGCTGGCCCTCGCCGAAACCCTTATCCGCCGGGCCGCCGAAGCCCTTCTGGCCCCCGGCGACGACCTGGATGTGCGGTCGCGCCTGGCCCTCATCCTGCAGGACCGGCTCCAGTTTGTCCGGGAGAACCAGGGGCTCCTGCGCGCACTGGCGACCGAAATCTGGACCGACCGGGAACTGGCCGCACGGTTCTTTGGACAGGTCATTCTCCCGGTCATCGGCGCGGGCTCTGTCTACACTCAGGAACGGGTCGCCCGGGGCGAGTTGCGTCCGTTCCAGGCCGAGGTCGTCTTACCGGCAGTGGTCGGTGGGATTCTCCTGATTTCTATTCTCCGCCTGATGGCCCCTGATTCCCCCGCCGCCGCGCTCTCTGAGGAAGAAGTGGTGGAGGAACTGGTCCGCCTCTACCTTCACGGGCTCTGCTCTCATCCGGAGGAGGAATGGGACGCACGCTGACGGTAGCCCGGAAAGAGTTACTCCACATCCTGCGCGATCGACGGGCGCTGGTGGTGATGTTCCTGATTCCGGTGGTGCAACTCTTCCTGCTGGGCTACGCCGCCACCACCGACATCCGCCACCTGCGCACGGCGGTGCTGGACGCCGATCGGACTGCCCAAAGCCGGGACCTCATCGCGGCGTATCGCGCGTCCAATTATTTTGACATCGTCGCCACCGTGGGGAACGAGGAGGAACTGGGGGACCTGATGGACCGGGGCGCGGTGCGAGCGGGGCTGCTGGTCCCCGCTGGTTTCGGCGCCGACGTCGCCGCCGGGCGGCAGGCTTCCATCGCCGTCGTCATTGACGGCTCCGACCCCAACGTCGCCAACACCGTCTTCGCCGCGTCGCAGCAGGTGGGGCTGGCCCACAGTCTCCGGCTCCTGGAGCGCCGTATCGGGACATCCGCCGCCGCCGTGACCCCGCTGGAGGTCCGCCCGCGCGTCTGGTACAACCCCCAGATGCGCAGCGCCAACTTCATGATCCCCGGCCTGGTGGCGATGATACTGTTTCTCCTGACCTCTATGTTCACCGCCCTCTCCATCGTCCGGGAACGGGAGCGGGGGACTATAGAGCAACTGATGGTCACACCCATCCGCCCGATAGAAATGGTGGTGGGGAAGATTACGCCCTATGTGGGCGTGGCGTTCTTTGACATTCTGGAGGTGCTGGCGATTGCCGTTTTCTGGTTCCGCGTCCCCATCCACGGGAGTTTGCTCCTGCTCCTGGCTCTGCTGGCCCTCTCCATGGTCACCTCGCTGGGCATCGGCATCTTCGTCTCCAGCGTCGCCAACACCCAGCAGGAGGCGATGCTTCTGGTCTGGCTCACCCTGCTCCCGTCCATCTTCCTCTCCGGCTTCTTCTTCCCGATAGAGGCGATGCCGAAGGCCCTGCAGGCGGTCAGTACCATTGTCCCGCTGCGGTACATGCTGGTCATCATCCGGGGGATCATCCTGAAGGGAGTGGGGCTGGAGGTGTTGACGGAGCAGGTGGCGGCGCTGGCGGTCTTCGGGGTGGGGATTATGGCGGTGGCCGCGGCGCGCTTCCGGAAGCGGCTGGGATGAAGGATGTATGGCCACGAATTTCACGAATTACACAAATTTTTTCGTGAAAATTCGTGCCATTCGTGGCTATTCAATTCCTCTGCGCCCTCTGCGGGCTCCGCGATTCAGAAATGAGCACTAAAATGAGCGATTCCATCATTGAAACCCAAAACCTGACCCGCCGCTTTGGGCGGGTGGTCGCGGTGGACGGGTTGAGCCTCTCCGTCCGGCGCGGCGAGATTTTCGGCCTGCTGGGGCCCGACGGCGCGGGCAAAACGACGACCATCCGCTTGCTCTGCGGGCTGCTGGCGCCCACCGCGGGGAGCGCGCGGGTGGCGGGCTTTGACACCGTCCGGCAGGCGGAGGCGGTCAAGCGCCGCATCGGCTACATGCCCCAGCAGTTCTCCCTCTACGGCGACCTGACGGTGCAGGAGAATCTCCTTTTCTTCGCCGACGTCTTTGAAGTAGGGCGGCGGGAGCGGGAGGAGCGCATCGCGCGCCTGCTGGCCTTCTCCCGCCTGGAGCCATTCCGGAACCGCCGCGCCGCCCAACTTTCCGGCGGGATGCAGAAGAAACTGGCCCTGGCCTGCACCCTCATCCACCACCCGGAGATTCTCTTCCTGGACGAGCCGACGACCGGGGTGGACCCCGTCTCCCGGCGGGAGTTCTGGGAGATTCTGACTGAACTTCACCTGGAGGGGGTGACCCTCTTCGTGACCACGCCGTACATGGACGAGGCGGAGCGGTGCTCGCGGGTGGCGCTGATGCTGGACGGGCGCGTCATCGCCTGCGACACTCCTGACCGCATCCGGGAGGGGGTCACGGGCCACCTGCTGGAACTGCGCCCCCAGCGGGTTCGGGAGGCCGCCCGCGTGCTGGAGGGAACCCCCGGCGTCCTGGAGGTCCAGGTCTACGGGGACCGGCTCCACGTCTTCGTGGAGGACCCCCAACGGGGCGAGGAGGCAGTCCGGGAGGCCCTGGCCCGCGCGGGCATCGGGGTGGACTCCATCCGTCCCACCCGTCCCCGCATGGAGCAGGCGTTCATTTCCCTGATCCGGAGGCGGCACTAATGGAATCCTGGAAACGCCGCGCTCAGGCCCTGCGGGCCGATACCTATGCCCTCTACCTGGCCTACCGGGACCCCCGCACGCCCTGGTACGCCCGGCTGTTCGCCGCGCTGGTTGTCGGGTACGCCTTCAGCCCGGTGGACC
>Ga0209809_1001475_pt1 | contig 18739 bp, 19 predicted proteins | sample YNPMSTMetaG_FD_186172 | JGI IMG/M metagenome (GOLD analysis project Ga0209809, IMG submission 186172) | Anoxygenic and chlorotrophic microbial mat microbial communities from Yellowstone National Park, USA - YNP MS-T MetaG (SPAdes) (version 2) ...
CCCACGACCATCGGTGAAATCCAGGCCGAGCTGGAGGACTACCTGGCGTACTACAACGGCCATAGACCCCACATGGCCCTGGAGGGCTTGGCTCCCCTGGAGTTCCTGGCTAAACTACAGGCGGAGTCGGTTCCCCAAGAGTCTCAGATGTGTTGACCGATTACATAGCCTTGACGTATAACGCATATGGGTGTACAATTTCACTATAAGCCCCAAGAACGGGGACTTTTTAGTGAGCAAAGAACGTTTAGATAAAGTACTAGGCCACCTGGGTGTGGGTACCCGCAAAGAGATACACAGACTGGCTCGAGCAGGCCTGATTGCCATAGACGGCAAGATCATTAACGACGCGGCCTTCAGGTTCGACCCTACCCTCGCGCGCATCGAGGTAGCTGGGGAGCGGCTGGAGTACCAGACCCACTTTCACCTGATGCTCAACAAGCCCGCAGGCTACATCACCTCCACCAAGGACCACGACGGCATCCCCGTCACCGCATTGTTGCCCCAAGAACTGCAAAGGGACGACTGGAAGCCAGTGGGCCGCCTGGACAAAGATACCGAGGGACTCTTGCTGCTCACCACCGACGGCGAGTTGCTGCACCGGTTAACCCATCCACGCTGGAAGGTGAGTAAGCGCTACTATGTGGAGCTGGCCTACCCGGCCACCCCTGACGATGCGGCCGTGTTTGCTGCGGGGACCCTCGAGCTTGATGGCAAGCCGCTAAAGCCAGCTGAACTGCACCTGCTGCCCGAGCCTCACCGCGCCGAGCTGGTCATCCAGGAGGGCCGGTTCCACCAGGTTAAGTGGATGTTTGCCGCCCGGGGCAACCGGGTCATCTATCTGAAGCGGGTAGCTTTTGGGCCGCTGGAGCTCCCCGCTGACTTGCCCCTGGGTGCCAGCCGCAAACTGACCGCTGAGGAAACCCGGGCCCTATACCAAGCGGTAGGGCTGGTTGATCGGTGCTAAGGGGAGGATTTTTGCTACCTTTTCATTATATCAGCCTATTCAAAAATGAAAAGTGGTATGCAAGAAATAGCTCCCGCAAAGCGTAACTTACCCTGCAACCAGGGTCCCAGAGAACCAGCTCACCCCGCAGGTAGCAGAGGTTAAAGATCCACGCCAGGTAGGATTTAAGGCATGTACGACCTCCTTCTTTCCATTCACAACATCGCCCGCTGGCTGGTGCTGCTCGCTGCTTTCTATCTGCTTTACCGCAGCCTCAACGGGCTTGTCAGGCGCAGCTATGGGGCTACGGACCGCCAAGCAAGCCTGGTGTACATTGCTCTGTTGCACACCCAGCTGCTGTTAGGCATCTTGCTGATGGTTCTGAGCCCCCTAGTACAGAGCGCGCTGGCTAATCCTGGTGCCGCCGCGCAAAACAGCCAGACCCGCTTCTTTCTTGCCGAACACTGGGTGCTGATGCTGGCTGCGCTGGCTCTAGCACATGTGGGCAGTGCCCGTGTGCGCAGAACAGCCGAGGTCCTGCTCAAGCAGCGCCAAGCCCTAATCTGGTATGGCTCCAGCATTGCACTGGTGCTGTTGGGCATCCCCTGGTGGCGGCCCTTGCTCCGCCTTGGCTAAGCCCCTTACACGACAAATCAATAGAGGAGGCCGGGGCCTCCTCTATCGGAAGGGCCTGTGAGGTTACTTCTTGACGGTCTCCTTCAGGGCCTTGCCAGGCTTGAAGGCAGGGTACTTGGAAGCAGGGATCTTGATCTTCTGGGTGGTGCCGGGCTTCACGCCGGTGCGGGCCTTACGGCTGCGCACCTCAAAGGTGCCGAAGCCGGTCAGCTGCACCTTGTTACCGGCTTTGAGGGCATCCTCGATCTTGCTCAGGAAAGCGTCCACAGCAGCTTTAGCATCTTTTTTCTTCAAGCCCGCAGTGGTGGCTACCTGGTCAATCAAGTCGGCTTTGGTCTTGGTTTTCTTTGCTGTAGCTCTTGCCATAATCTTACCTCCCTTATTTTCCCTTCAGGGCGGAGTGTAGCACAGCTAATCCACAAATTGCAAGCATCAGAGCGGCTCAAAAGGCAATTTCGTTCAAAACAGAATGGCTAAACTGTGGGCTTTCTGTGGTATTCAGGGGGCAAAAGTGCCGTCACAGCAGCCTCGAGCTGGCGTGTAACCTCCTCCAGGTTCTTGTGATCGGTTTTACCCGGGGGGAGTGCTATGGGCTCACCGAATACCACCCGAACCGGTCGCCGCAGCCGCGGCCCTTTGCCTACTGGCCAGGCTTTGTCGCTACCGATGATGGCTGCTGGAACAATCACAGCACCCGTACGCAAGGCGATGGCTGCCACCCCAGTCTTGAACGGTTCAATAAACCCGGTGCGGCTGCGGCGCCCCTCAGGAAAGATACCGAAAGCCATGCCGCTTTTCAGAACGCGAATGGCTGCCTTAATAGCCCCTAGATCGCCCGACCCCCTCGAGACCGGAATCACATAAAGGCGCGGTAAGAGCCAGCGCAGGATGGGGTAATTGAACACGTCATCGCGCGACATGTAGCTCACCACCCGGGGACAAGCCACCCCCATCACCACCGGATCAAGGAAGGACATGTGGTTGGAGGCCAGGATTACCGGGCCCTCCTTGGGGATTTTCTCTGCGCCTTCTACCTTCAAGCCAAACAGCAGCTGGAGCAGGACGCGCGCCAGCACTTTAGCGATGCGGTAAACTCCTAGGCCGTACTTGTACATCTCACCCATCATAAGCAAGCCAGTGCTGAGGGCTGAGCTCAGGTTAGCTGTACCACCAGCCGTCCCCGCACCTGGCCTTGCAGGAAGGCTTGGGCCAGCCTGGGCACATCCTCTAGGCTTACGGTCTGCATGGTAGCCTCCAGAAGTGGTCTGGGCAGATCCTGAACCAGGCGCTGCCAGGCCAGCAGGCGCTTTTCCTTAGGACACATCACCGAGTCAATGCCCAGCAGATTCACCCCGCGCAAAATAAAGGGAAATACGGTGGTCTCGAGCCTCGCCCCACCCGCATTGCCGCAGGCTACCACGCTACTGCCATAGGCCATGCGCGGCAATACCCCGGCCAGCACCGCCCCGCCCACAGTGTCCACCGCTCCGCCAAAACGCTCGGACTCCAGCGGCCTGGCTGGAGCGCTCAACGCACTGCGATCTAGAATCTCGTGGGCACCCAGCAACTTCAGGTAGGCCTCTTCGCTCGTGCGACCGGTTGCGGCCACTACCCGGTAGCCCCGCCGGGCCAAAAGCGCCACCGCCAGGCTGCCCACCCCACCCGCTGCGCCGGTAACCAATACTTCCCTGCTGGGGTCTATACCATGGGCCTCGAGCGCCATCAGCGCTAGCATGGCGGTAAATCCCGCCGTGCCAATGCCCATAGCCTGCTGCAAGGTGAGCCCTTCAGGTAAGGGCAGCAGCCACTCCGAGCGCACTCGAGCCAGCTCCGCCAGGCCACCCCAGTGCCGCTCCCCCACCCCCCAACCGGTCAGGATGACCAGGTCACCGGGTTTGTACTCGGGCGAGGCTGACTCCAGCACCTTTCCGGCTAGGTCAATGCCAGGAACCATAGGGAAACTGCGGATCACCTTACCCGCACCTGTAACAGCGAGAGCGTCCTTGTAGTTAAGGCTGCTGTAGGCCACCTGCACCAGCACATCCCCCTGCGGCAGTTCATCCAGAGCAGCCTGCCGAATATGGGCGGTATAGGGGTCGCTCGATTCCACCACCAGCGCTTTGAAGCTCTGCATGGCCTACATACTAACGCGGCTCGTGGCCGACGAGGGAACTCTGAAGGCGATCCTAGCACCCAGGATGCTAAGCTTTGGCTATGCCTTCTCCACTGGTCAGCGTCGAATGGTTATACGCGCACCTCGAAGACGAGCTGCTCAGGGTTGTGGACTGCCGCTTTTCCCTGCAAGACCCCCAGGCCGGGCGACGTGCCTACGAGGCAGGGCACATCCCTGGTGCTTTGTTCCTCGACTTGGAAAAAGACCTCTCTGCCCCTAGGCGGCCCGACTGTCGTGGGGGCCGTCATCCCCTGCCCGCACCAGAGGCCCTGGCCGAAACTTTGGGCCGCCTGGGTATCGGCAACGAGCACTGGGTGGTGGCCTATGACGACCCTCCTACCGGCGGGATGTACGCCCCACGCCTGTGGTGGTTGCTGAGGTGGTTGGGCCACGAGCGGGTGACTGTGCTGAACGGCGGCATCAGGGCCTGGCGGGAAGCGGGTTACGAAGTTTCTACCTCGCCGGTAAAACACGCCCCCACCACCTTCCATCCCCACCCCCGGCCCGAGATGGTGGTGGATGCCGATTTTGTAGCCCATCGCCCCTCCGGCACGGTACTGATCGATTCTAGAGCTCCAGAGCGCTACCGGGGCGAGGTGGAGCCCATAGACCCCGTGGCTGGACATATCCCTGGGGCTATCAATCGCAACTGGCTGGACGGCCTGGACGCCACAGGCAAGTTCAAGCCCGCCGAGGCCCAGCTCGAGCGCTTCACTGGGTTGGCAGGCCAGATCATCGTCTACTGCGGCTCAGGCGTCTCAGCTACAGCCAATGTGCTGGCCCTGGATCTCATCGGAAAGCCCGCCCGCCTGTACGCTGGCTCATGGAGCGACTGGATCTCCGACCCGAGCAGGCCCATCGCAACAGGTGAGGCATAAGGGCCACGCCCTGCCTTTTCCCCACGCGGCACACATTACATCCCAGCAAACCAGGTAGATTGGGTTTAGCGATGCTGGCCGTGAGTAACCGACTGCGAACCTACCTTGAATTGATTCGCTTCGAGCACACCTTGTTTGCCCTCCCCTTTGCCTATGGCGGAATGCTTCTGGCGGCCCGGGGCTGGCCAGGCTGGGAGGTGTTTGGCTGGGTCACCATAGCCATGGTGGGCGCCCGCACCGGGGCCATGGCCCTCAACCGCCTGATTGACCGCCACATCGACGCCGCCAACCCCCGCACCGCTGGCCGGCATCTGCCCCGCGGCCTGGTAAAACCCGCTGAGGTGCTGGGGCTAGCCCTGGCGGGTATTGCGCTGCTGACCCTGGCAGCCTTCAACCTCAACCCCCTCACCGCACAACTGCTGCCTGTAGCAGTATTTTTTCTGGTAGGCTACAGCTACACCAAACGCTTTACTTGGCTGTGCCACTTCTGGCTGGGCTTGACCATAGGAGCCGCTGCTGCTGGAGGATGGATTGCCGTCACAGGTGCTTTTGAACCGGCCTTGTTCGCCCTCTGGGCAGGTACCGCCTTCTGGCTGGCCGGCTTCGACATCCTCTACGCTACCCAGGACTACCGCTTCGACCGCGAAAACGGCATCCACAGCGTACCGGCCCGCTTTGGCATCCCCGCTGCCCTGCGCATTGCCCAGGCCTGCCACGCCCTCACCTTCGGTTTCTTCCTGCTGACAGGCCTGCTGAGCGGTGCGGGCTGGGTGTACTTCATGGGGGTGCTGGCGGTAGGGGCAGTACTCTGGTACGAGCATCGGCTGGTTCAGCCCAACGACCTCAGCAAGGTAGACCTGGCCTTCTTTCAGGCCAATGTGGCGGTGAGCCTGGGGATGCTGGTAGCTATCGGTCTGGACATCTGGATTTGAATTACCTCAGAGCCTCTCAAAGACCAGCCAGCACGTCCTCGAGCATCCGCGCAACCGCATAGGCGTCGTACAGGTCAGAGTAGCCCATCAGCGAAAGGCGAAAGACCCGGCCTTTGAGCTGGCCCTGTCCCCCAATAATGGTGGCCCCCCGCGCTGCAAAGGCCTCCTTGAGCTGGGTGTAGCTCACCCCTTCGGGCAGGTAAAAGCAGGTGGTGGCTGGGCTTTTTACCTCGGGGACGGGCTTTAGGCCAAGCCGCTCACCGGCGGTGTAGAGAATCTGGTTTTGCTGCTCTTTGAGGGCGAGGTGCTCGGGCAGGTGGGGCAGCAATGCTTCCAGCACCGCAGCGGTGGCGGCCACCAGGTTGATGGCCGGTGTCCAGGCCGACTCGCCGGCGCTCTGCACCTTGAGCTCGGAGGCCAGGTTCAGGTAAAAGCCTCGAGGCTTGAGGTGTTCTATGGCCCGGGGCGAGAGGGCCGCATAGCCCAGCCCCGGCGGGCACATGATGCCTTTTTGCGAGCCACAAGCCGCTGCATCAAGGCCCCAGTCCTCCAGCGCAAACTCGCTCACGAACAGGCTGGTGATGGCGTCCACCACCACTAAGCCCTCTGGGAAGCGGGCCTTGAAGGCCTGGGCCAGGCTTTGCACATCGTTCAGGGCCCCGGTTGAGGACTCGGAGTGGGTGAGCAGTAGGCCGTCGAAGGGGCCGCTGGCCTCTTCCAGGTGCTCGCGTCGCACCACCCGGCCCCACTCGAGGTCAAGGCGCACCACCTCGAGGCCAGCCTGTTGGGCAATTTTGGCCCAGCGCTCGGAGAAGTTGCCGTGCACCGGTACCAGCACCCGCGCCCCCGGCGCAAAGAGGTTCTGCACCAATGCGTCCATGGCCGCCGTGCCCGAGCCGGTGAGCATCAGAACCTGACCCTGGGTCTTGAAGGCGGCCTCGAGGCCAGCCTTAGCCTGAAGAAAGATTTTTTTGGCGGCATCGCTGCGGTGGTGCAATTGGGGGCGGGAAAGGGCTTCCAGGGCCTTGGGGTGCAACTCAACCGGGCCAGGAGTAAGGAGGCGGGAGCGGTACATGAGGGGCATTTTACCTACAACGCAGCCAGGTCTACCCGCTCGAGCACGTCCAGACCGCGCAGCGCCTCCAGCACCGCCTCGCCGGGCCGCTCGTCAACAGCCAGTACAAAAAGGGCTCTACCACCCGGTTTATCCCGACCAAGCTGCATTCCCGCGATGTTGATCTGGTTCTCGCCCAACAAAGTACCGACCTTGCCTACCACTCCTGGCCGGTCGCGGTTGACGCAGACCAGCATGTGGCCGCTGGGCACCACCTCCACGCTGTGGTCGTCTATGCCCACAATGCGGGGTTTGCCGCCCAGCACTGCTCCACGGGCCTTGCGGGTCTCCCGGTCGGTCTCGAGGCGCACCTCCAGCACCTGGCGGTAATCCTGCGAGTGCTCTACTTGGCGGGTGATGAGCGCAATGCCCCGGTCGCGCATGAGGGGCCGGGCCGAGACCAGGTTGGTAGCCCCGGCCCCCAGCACCTGGTCGAGCAGACCTTTAGCCACTGCCGAGGCGATGGGATCGGGGTTTTTCTCAAAATCGCCGTAGTAGGAGACCTCCACCGCCTGGGGGCGGCCCTGGGTGATCTGGGCCAGCAGCTTGCCCAAAGCCTCACCCAGGGGCAGCCAGGAGGAGAACACCTGCAAACCCTCGGCGTCGAAGCCGGTGTTGAGGGCGTGGGCCAGGTTGCCCTGCAGGGTCTCGATGACCCGCTCCAGCACCGCCTCACCCACCCGTGCCTGAGCTTCCAGGGTGTTGGCCCCCAGGTGGGCGGTGTGCACCACCTTTGGGTGGCGCACCAGCGGATGTTCGGCACCCGGAGGCTCTTCCACAAACACGTCCAGACCCGCGCCCCATAGGTGTCCATCGTTCAGCACCTCCAACAGGGCCTTTTCGTCCACAATGCCCCCACGCGCCGCGTTGACCACCACCGCCCCCTTGGGCAGCAGGTATAGCTCACGGCGGCCAATCAGGCCGCGGGTCTCCTCAGTCAGGGGGGTGTGCACGGTCAGGAAGTGGCTCTGGCGCAGCATATCGGCCAGGTCGTCCAAGAGCTCGACCCCCAGGCTTTGGGCCCGGCTGCGCGGAATATAGGGGTCGTAGGCCAGCACCCGCATGTCAAAGCCCTTGGCGAACTTGGCCACCTGCCCCCCAATGCGCCCCAATCCCACAATGCCGAGGGTCTTGTGGTTGAGCTCGAGGCCCAGGTATTTGCGGTCCCACTGGCCCTGGCGAATCTTCTGATCGGACTCCACCACCCCCCGCGCCACCGCCAAAAGCAAAGCCCAGGCCAGCTCGGCGGCGGAGCGGGTATTGGCCTCGGGCACATTCACCACCAGAATGCCCCGGCGGGAGGCGGCCTCGAGGTCTACGTTATCCACCCCCACCCCGCCCCGGCCTACTACCTTCAGCCTCACTCCAGCCTCCAGCACCTCGGCATCCACCCGGGTGCGGCTGCGGGTGATCAAGGCATCGTAACTTCCGATCACCTGCAGCAGTTCCTCCCTTGTCATACCGGGCTTGTAGTCCAGGCGCACCTGGGGGTGCTTGACCTCCCCCAGCCGCATCTCGTCAGTTACCAGCAGTCTCCACATGGCTTCTCAGGGCCTTTCACCCCAATGCAAGAAACCTTATCACCTCAACCCCCTTGGCCACAACAAGGCGACAGCACGTAAAAATAGCCAGCCCAGGCCCTGGGCTTGCTTTCCTAAAGACAAAAGCCTGTGCTAGACTTACACCACGAAGAAGTACCACCTGCGCCCATCCTCCCCCAACCAGGCTGGCCAAGCACTGGCTGTTCAGATGGGCACGTGTACAGAAATAGGAGTCAAAATGAGGATAGCTATAGTAACCGACTCAACTTCCGACCTGCAAACCCGCGCCGCCGAGATGGGCGTCGAGGTAGTTCCCCTTTACGTCAACTTCCAGGGCAAGATCCACAAAGACTGGGTAGAAATCAGCCCCAAGGACATCTTCGAGGGGGTTAGGGCTGGGGCCGGGATGCCCAGCACCAGCCAGCCCTCCCCGGTCGACTTCAAGGCCGCCTACGAACAGGCCTTACAGAAAGCCGACCATGTGCTCTCGATCCACATTTCCTCCAAGCTTTCCGGCACCGTGCAGTCGGCCCAGCTGGCCAGCCAGGACTTCCCTGGCAAGGTGACGGTCTTCGATACCTTGGCTGCCAGCATGGGGATCGGCATGATGGTCGAGCGCGCCAAGGAGCTGCTCGATCAGGGAGCCGAGCTGAACCAGGTGATGGTGGAGCTCGAGCGCATCCGGGCTGACCACACGGTGCGCTTCACCCTGGCCACCCTAGACTACCTCAAGAAAAACGGACGCATCGGTGGAGCCCAAGCCCTTCTGGGCAGCCTGCTGGGCATCAAGCCCATCTTAACCCTCAAGGAGGGCCGCGTAGAGGCCGCAGGCCGGGCTCGAGGCGAGAAGAAGGCCCTGGCCGAGATGGTCGAAGCCCTCAAAGCCTGGGCCACCGGCCGCCAGAAAATCCGCATCTACTACCTCTACAACGCTGAAGAAAGCGACGTAGAGGCCTTCAAAGCGGCAGTGCAGGCCGCTGGGCTGCCCCTAGAAAGAGAGGTGACCAGCAGCATCGGTGGGGTGATCTCGACCCACACCGGCCCGGGGGTGTACGGGTTTTATGCCTACAGCCTATAGGCTAGGGGGGAGGCTGCTAAATGAGCACGGAACGCACAGCTTTTGTGGCCGACTCTACCCTAGGCCTCTCCCCACAAGAAGCCCTCGAGCGAAAGATCTACCTGCTTCCTCAACAGGTCATCATCGAGGGCCAAAGCTACCGCGACTACCTCGAGATGACCCCCGACCAGGTAATCCAGGCCCAGCTCGCAGGCAAAAAGGTCAGCACCAGCCAGATTTTGGCGGTGGATTTGGAGGTGCTTTATAGAAAGTTGCTGGAAAAGTTCGACCGCATCGTCTCGGTACACGTCTCTAGCAAGCTTTCGGGTACCTATGCCACTGCCCGGAAGGTGGCCGAAGAATTTGGCGATCGCGTCAAGGTGATCGATGGCCTGACCTTGAACGGTGGGCTTTCCTTCGTGATCGAGGAGGTGCGGCATAAACTGGCAGCTGGGGTACCCTGGGATCGTTTGGAGGAAGCCATCGCCCCGCTGGTGTAACACATCCGCGGCTTTGTGCTACCGGCCACGCTGGAGTATCTGTATCGGGGCGGACGGATCGGCGGCTTACAACGTTTCATCGGCTCGCTCCTGAAGCTTTTGCCAGTGCTGGAGGTTCGGGACGGACTGGTGCAGCCCCTAAAGCGGGTCCGGGGCTGGCAGCAGGGCCTGCGGCAGCTTGCCGAGGCCTTTCACAAAGCCTTTCCCGAGGGTGCTCGAGTGGTACTGGCCCACGCCTATAATCCCCAAGGGGTGGAGGAACTGCGCAGGCTCGTCAACCAGGAAGGTGTGGTCATCGAGGATGTACGCGAGTGTGGCCCGGCGGTGGCCGCCCACACCGGTCCCGGCACGGTAGCTTTGTTTGCTGCTCCCCGCTAAGCCCCCTCCCACTTCCCCTCCTGCCCTGCTATTGTTGGGCCGTGCGTGCCGTCGTTCAGCGAGTTTCTCAGGCCAGGGTAGAGGTGGAAGGACAGACCGTAGGACAGATTGGATTGGGGCTACTGGTGCTGCTGGGCGTGGGCCGGGGCGACACCCTAGAGGATGCTGCCTATCTGGCCCGTAAGGTTGCAGGTTTGCGCGTTTTCTCCGATGAAGAAGGAAAAATGAACCTATCCCTGGCCGAGGTGGGAGGAGAGGTACTGGTGGTGTCGCAGTTCACGCTCTACGGGGATACCCGCAAGGGCAAGCGCCCCAACTTTGTAAACGCGGCTCCTCCGGGCGAAGGCAAGCGCCTTTATGAGTACTTTTGCGCCCTGCTGGCGGAGCAGGGTCTGCATGTGGAAACCGGGGTCTTTCAAGCCCATATGGAGGTGCACCTGGTCAACCATGGCCCGGTCACCCTGTGGCTCGATTCCAGCGAGCGGTACCAACCCCGGCGGCAAACCGGTTGACAGGCCTGGGCTGCTGGAATATATTTCACTCGCTGAGCTAAATAATCAAAGCTTTTGGAGGGCACGCCATGCACCGTGCAGCACCCCTCGACAGCAAGCTGCCCCATACCGTAGCGGCCCGTTTGCCCGCGCCTCGCCAAGTGCGCGTTTTACGGAGGGAATCTTTTTGGATGAACCTGAGCCAGCGGTTCAAGCTTGGCTTTTCCGTCTGGCACACCCCGAACGGGCGTTCGGGTTTCCGCGCCTGGCCCTGCTGCTGGGCGGAACGAAAGCCCCGCCGCCTTACCGGCCAGCTAAGCTCTTGCCTGGCCGGTAAGCGCCACCCACCCTGTGCGGCGCACCCGCGCTGGCCTATGGAGGCGGTGGGCTGGGACCTGGTCGTGCCTGAGCATACCGAAGTATTTAAGCGCAGGTTTGGACATCTGACTCTGGCTACAAGCGCTGTGGTCCCGGCGTTGCAGCGCTTTTTAGCAAATGGTGGGCCCACCGATCTTCCCTGGGTGGTTGGACAACCATTGACACATCCTGCAGCAGGAGGGCACAAGTATGCGAAAACTATGGCTCACATTGATTCTGACCCTAGGTTCACTGGCTATGGCCCAGTCGGGAAAGCTAGAGATTTTCTCCTGGTGGGCTGGGGACGAAGGCCCTGCCCTGCAGGCCCTAATTGACCTGTACAAGAAACGCTACCCCAACGTCGAGGTGATCAATGCCACCGTCACCGGTGGCGCGGGCGTCAATGCCAAAGCCGTGCTAAAAACCCGCATGCTGGGCGGCGACCCCCCCGACAGCTTCCAGGTGCATGCTGGTCAGGAGCTCATTGGCACCTGGGTGGTGGCCGACCGCATGGAAGACCTAACCGCTTTGTTTAATCGGGAAGGCTGGATGACCAAGTTTCCCAAGGGGCTCATTGACCTGATCTCCTACAAAGGCAAGATATACAGCGTGCCGGTCAACATCCACCGCTCCAACGTGATGTGGTACGTTCCGGCCAGGTTGCGCGAGTGGGGGGTGCAGCCACCCAAAACCTGGGCCGAGTTCCTCACCACCTGCCAGACCCTAAAGAACAAGGGCCTCGCCGCGCCCTTGGCCTTGGGCGAAAACTGGACACAACAGCACCTGTGGGAGTCGGTGGCCCTGGGGGTACTGGGTGCCGCCGACTACGCCAACCTCTGGACCGGCAAGCTGCGCTTTACCGACCCCAAGGCAGTAGCCGTGTGGAACACCTTCGGGCGCGTGCTAGACTGTGCTAACAGGGACGCTGCAGGGCTCTCCTGGCAGCAAGCGGTAGATCGGGTGCTCGAGGGTCAGGCTGCCTTCAACATCATGGGTGACTGGGCCGCCGGCTACATGACCACCACCAAAGGCCTCAAGCCCGGCGAGGGCTTTGGCTGGGCCCCCGCCCCTAGCACTGCCGGCGTGTTCATGATGCTCTCCGACTCTTTCGGCCTGCCCAAAGGGGTGAAAAACCGAGCTAACGCAATCAACTGGTTGCGGTTGGTCGGCTCTAAAGAAGGGCAGGATACCTTCAACCCGCTCAAAGGTTCCATAGCTGCTCGCACCGACTCCGACCCCAGCAAATACAACACCTATCTGCAGTCCGCTATGCGTGACTGGAAATCCAACCGCATCGTGGGTTCGCTGGTGCACGGTGCAGTAGCTCCGGAATCCTTCATGAGCCAGTTTGCTACCGTAATGGAAATCTACCTCTCGAGCCGCAACGCTCAGGCTGCAGCCAACGCTGCACAGGCCATCGCTAACCAGGTTCGCTTAGGCCAATAAGCCTTTAGGGGCAGGCTCTTACGTTCTGTGCCTGCCCCACCCATTTGGGTTAGGCACCTGCAGGCAAAGCAGCACAAGCCCAGAGGTCAGGATGCGCTGGTTGCGAAACAAAGACAGCCTGTACGGCTTCCTGGTGATTCTGCCCTCGCTGGTGCTGCTGGCGGTTTTCGTATACGGCTTCATTTTCCAGACGTTTTATATCTCCCTCACCGACTGGGGCAAGGACCCTGCCCAGGCCCTTTCGGCCAACCCCCAGATCCGCTTCATCGGCTTTGAAAACTACCGCGAACTGTTCACGGGATTTATTGACTCCCGTTTCCGCCAGGACTTGTTCAACTCCTTTTTCTTCACCCTGTTTTTTGTGCTGGGCTGCCTGGGCGTAGGACTGGGGCTGGCCATCTTGTTAGACCAGGGCCCCAAAGGAGAGGGGTTTTTTCGCACCATCTTTTTGTTCCCCATGTCGCTATCCTTCATCGTAACCGGCACCATCTGGCGCTGGATGCTGCAACCGCAAGGAGGGGTCAACCAGCTGCCCACCCTGGTAGGGCTACCCAAAGGCGAGTTTGCCTGGCTCACCAGCCGCCAGCAGATTTGGCAGGTTAGCTGGAACGACGTACCCTTCATCACGGCCCTGCTGGTAGGCCTGGTGCTGGTACTCATCACCCTAAGCGCCTTCCGCAGAGGCGAGCAGCGACGGGGTTATATTGCCCTCGGCTCAGCAACCCTGCTGCTACTTTGGGCCTTTACCTTAGGTCGTAGCCTACAACCGCTCCCCTATGAGGAGCTCCACGGCTTCAACCTGGCCCTTATCGGCATCATTCTAGCTGCGGTCTGGCAGATGTCGGGCTACACCATGGCCCTCTACCTGGCCGGGCTGCGCGGCATCCCCGAGGAGCTGCGGGAAGCCGCCCGGGTTGACGGGGCTTCCGAGTGGCAACTCTACTGGCGCGTCATCCTCCCACAACTGGCGCCCATCACCCTCTCAGCCATGATGATTCTGGGCCACATCAGCCTGAAAATTTTCGACCTGGTCTTCGCCATGGCCGGGGCCGATAATGCCCCCACCGATGTACCGGCCTTGCTGATGTACCTGACCACTTTCCGCGCCAACCAGATCGCTAAAGGTGCAGCCATCGCGATGATTCTGCTACTCCTGGTAGCGGCAGTAATTGTGCCCTACCTGTACCGCCAGCTCAAAAGTGAGGTGCGGCGGTGATAGGGCGCATCGTACAGTATGGCATTTTATCCATTGCTACGCTGTTTTTCTTGCTGCCGGTATATCTGGTGATCGTGACCGCCCTTAAAGAACCCGCTGCCATTAGCCTCGAGGGCACTTGGCAACCACCCGAGCGCTGGTACTGGGAGAGCTTTGCCCAGGCCTGGACAGCCTTTTTACCCAAACTGCAAAACAGCTTCTTATTGACCATCAGCGCTACCATCCTCTTGGCCCTGCTGGGCTCCTTAAACGGCTATGTGCTGGCCAAGTGGCGCTTTCCTGGGGCCAACATCATCTTTCCGCTCATGCTTTTCGGCATGTTTATCCCCTACCAGGCGGTACTGATTCCTTTGTTCCAGTTCATCCGCGAGATTGGACTGGGGGGCTCCTTGTGGGGGCTGGTGCTGGTGCACGTGGTGTATGGGCTGCCCATCACCACCCTGATCTTCCGCAACTACTACGCCGAAATCCCCGAGGAGATGATCGAGGCTGGGCGCATAGATGGTGCGGGGTTCTTCGGCATCTACAGCCGCATCGTCTTCCCCCTCTCACTGCCGGGTTTTGTGGTGGTGATTATCTGGCAGTTTACGCAGATCTGGAACGAGTTTCTGTTCGCCGTAACCCTGGTGAGTAGCCCCGCCAACCAGCCCATCACGGTCGCGCTGGCCCAGCTCGCGGGGGGTGAGGCAGTCAAGTGGAACCTGCCCATGGCCGGCGCTTTGCTGGCTGCCCTACCCACCCTGCTGGTGTATATCTTCCTGGGCCGCTATTTTATCCGGGGACTTTTGGCAGGGTCGGTGAAGGGGTAATGGGGTTGTGGCCTTCAACCACTCATTGGCAAGTAAGCCGGTATAGGCAAAGCGATGGGCTCTGCTGGAAGGTTATCTCTTGATGCGGAAGGAGTCCAGCATGGGTTTGATCAGGGGGTCGTAGGTGGCTTTTTGCGAAAGGGGGTACTCGAGGTAGAGGGTGTAAAACACCCCGTTCTCGAGCCTTTTGTACTCGTAGATTACCATGTCGCCGTCCAGGCCCGATACCACATAGAAGTTGGGTCTGAGGGTTTTATACTTCACCAGCATCTTTTTCTGGGCCAGCTTATACAAATCGGGCAGCGTAAAAACGTTCACATCCAGCACCCCCGAGACCACCAGGCGGGCCGCACCCCGGCGGAACTCCTGCCCATCGCCGTTTTCGGGCGGTGGCTGGGGAACCATAAAAGCGGGTCTCTGCACACAAAAGCCGAAGCGGGCATTGCAGTAGGGCAACCATTGAGGGGCTCCTACAGCCACCGCAGTGAGCAAAAGTATAAGTAACCAGCGCATGCCTCACCTTTCTGCAAGACAAGGTCACCTAGAAGATGGAACCAGCCTACACCATCTGCCATCCCATCAGTGCACCACCCATCCCAATTGCTCAAGGCCGCCTTCCCCTGTGGCAGACAAGCTTGCACAAGCGATGCTGTGGACTGCACGAGGGTGCGCCTACTGGCACGCTAGCCGAACCTGATCCTTTTTGTGAGAATCACCGCCCAGCCCCAAGGGGGTACGGATTCCTAGGTACTCCTAGCGCTGCTGCGGGCTAAACCTCGATCTTCGCATAGCGGGCGTTCTCCTCAATGAACTCGCGGCGGGGCTGCACATCCGAGCCCATCAGGTCATCGAAGATCTGGGCAGCGTAGGAGGCATCCCGCATCTCTACCCTCTTCAAAACCCGCCTGGCAGGATCCATAGTGGTCTCCCAGAGCTGTTCGGCATTCATCTCCCCCAAGCCCTTGAAACGCTGGATCTCGTAGGGCTTGTCACCAATTTCAGCCAAGGCTTTCCTCAGGGCTTCGTCATCGAAGATATACTGCATATGTTTGTTTTTACCCACCCGCAGGCCATAAAGAGGCGGCTGGGCCACATATAGGTGGCCCTGCTCGATGATAGGGCGCATGTAGCGGTAAAAGAAGGTCAAGAGCAGGGTGCGAATGTGAGAGCCGTCCACGTCGGCATCAGTCATGATGATGATCTTGTGGTAGCGCAGGTCTTGGATTTTGAAGTGGGCCTCTTCGTTGTCCTTACCGCTGATACCCGCACCTAGAGCCGCTACCATGGCGCGCACCTCGGCGTTTTTGAGAGCCTTGTTCAGACCGGCTTTCTCTACGTTCAGAATCTTGCCGCGCAAAGGTAGGACAGCCTGGAAGCGGCGGTCACGGCCGCTCTTGGCGCTGCCACCCGCAGAGTCACCCTCCACAATAAACAGCTCGCTTTCAGCAGGATTCTCCGACTGGCAGTCGGCCAGCTTGCCGGGCAGGTCGTCAGACTCGAGGGGGTTGGCCCGGCGCACCAAATCGCGGGCCTTGCGGGCTGCCTCACGGGCTTGGGCCGCCCGCTGGGCTTTTTCGTAGATGGTTTTGGCGATGCGGGGGTTTTCCTCGAGGTACTCAGAAAACTTCTCATACACTACCTTGCTAACTGCCGTACCGGCCTCGGGATTCAGCAGCTTGCCCTTGGTCTGGCCCTCGAACTGCGGCTGGGGAATCTTGACCGAAATCACACAGGAAAGCCCTTCCAGCAGGTCGTCACCGGTGGGCTCTAGGTCTTTGACCAATCCGGCCTTCTTGGCATAGGTGTTGATGGCCCGGGTGTAGGCGGTCTTGAAGCCCGAAACATGGGTACCCCCATCCACGGTGGGAATCATGTTGGCAAAGCTAACCAGGCTAACGCTGTAGCCCTTGGTGTGGATCAGACCCACCTCCACGCCCACAGCGTCCACCTGGCCTTGCAACAGCACGGGCTTTTCGTAGAGCAGTTCCTCACCGTTGGTGCGGTATTTGGCAAAAGAGGCCACCCCGCCTTTGTCGAAAAAGACCTCTTCCTTTTGGTGAATCTCATCTTTGAAAACCAGCTTGAGGCCGGCCACCAGAAAGGACACCTCCCGCAAGCGTGCCCGCAGGCGGCTGGATTCGAACCTCTGGTCCGGGCCAAAAATCTGTGGGTCGGGCAGGAAGGTAACACGGGTACCGCGCTTGCCTTTGGGGGCCTCACCCACCAGCCGCAGGTGCTGGGTAACCTCTCCCCGGCTGAATTCAATCAGGTAATGCTTGCTTTCGCGGAAGACCTCCACCCGGGTATACACCGATAGGGCGTTCACCACGCTGGCCCCCACCCCGTGCAACCCCCCCGAAACTTTGTAAGCGCCCTCCTCGAACTTACCCCCAGCGTGCAGTACTGTATAGATTACCTCTACTGCCGGCCTTTGCTCTTCAGGCATTATGTCCACTGGAATCCCACGCCCGTTGTCCTCAACCGTAATAGAGCCATCGGGGTGGAGGGTGGTAACAATCTCGGTAGCGAAACCGGCCAAGGCTTCGTCTACCGCGTTATCCAGAATCTCCTTGAACAGGTGGTGGTATCCATCGGCCTGGGTGCCACCAATGTACATGGCCGGACGGTGGCGAACCCCCTCCAGACCTTTCAGAACCTTAATTGCAGATGCGTCGTAGCTGGCAGTGACTTCAGTGCTCACTTGAATAGTATAGCATATTTCGTTATTTACGTAAAAAGGTCGGCCAAGTTGCCGAATAGTGCGCCCCACACAGGCAAAAGGCAGGGCTATTGGCAGGCCTCGAGCTGCAATACATGCCCTCATGTAAGGCTTAAGGTTTTTTTGTGCGTTCTGGAGAAAGCTCTATATTTTGGCTGCAAGGCCCAAGGCAGTTCTAATTCCGACTAAAAGCGAAATAGGTTCTTTGTTCTGAAGGGGCTGGGGTCAGCGCTTGACCGAGCCCACCGCGCTGATGGCGTGTTCACTCGAGCCCGTGCCCAGACGTAAGCGCCTGCCCAGCTCACGCCACCAGATGTAGGCGGGGCTATCCAGGCGTTTGATGTGATCGAGGTCGGCTTCCTTGCGCCAGCTCTTCAGGCGCAACAAAAACAGATTCAGAAACAAGTCACGGTACTCCGCGCTGGTGCGCTCGGTATGAAAGTGAAAGCGTATCCCACGGTGCTGAGAGAAAGAAATGATGATGGGCACACCCTCGGGGCCCTCTACTGGAATCTCTACGGTGCTGTCGGGAAGGGTCGAGGCGGTGAACTCATATTCTTCTTGAATCATGCCCAGCTCGAGCAAAATCAGGGCAAAGGCCCGCATCTCCAGGCCGTTAATCTCGCGGTAGATTCGGTCGAAGAGGTCATAGGTAGGGCTGTAGTGAAACTGCTCCCCTGGCTCCTGAGCCCACCACATGGCGTACTGGCCTTTGGGTGCAATCAAGGAGGCCTGGATGAAAAGCCGGTCGCGATAGGTAACCGGCTCGATCTTCTCAGGATAAATAGCCAGCAGGTCGTCGGTGCTGTAGTAGATGGGCCGGATGCGCCCCCAACGCTGGGCCAGCTCGTAGACTGCCACATAATGGGCGGCAGCTTTTTCGTCCGCCACGGGATAAAAAAACAGGTCGTACTCGCCATCTTGGGCCCGCACCCGCAGGGGAATTTCCAACACCCCCTCGCGGGTCAGGCGTAGCACATCGGCCTCCAGCACCTGGATACCCGCTTTGTGAAACAAGGTCTCCACGGTGGTAGAAAAAATTAGGCGGTTGGCCGCCTTGACCTCGGGCGCGCTGCTTTCGATGAAACCCTCGAGGCAAACCTTGGGCCAGTGGGCTGGTGCGTTGGTAAAAAGTTCACGCATAGCGTTTCCCACCCAAAACAAAGCCTAACGCCATTTGTGGGAAAAGCCTGTGACGTATAGACCAGGCATTATGTTAGGCCCAACCAAGTCTCTTCCTGCAGGACAAAGCCTGCCTTGCCTGAGCTGGAGCATGGGCAGGTGGCAGCAAAGCCACAGAGGCCTTGCGGTCAAAACCACACATGTGAACCCAATCTTTTTGTCTGAAGCAGGTCACAGCCAACCGAACGAAAGGACTGCTTTTGAACCCCAAAAGAACCAATCAAAAACATTTCCTAAACGCCAATTCGGAAAAGGACTTGACACCAAGTAGAAAATAAGGGACGGGGGTTAGTTATGCGACATTACCCGTCCCTACCAGAGATTGTAGCAGCCGTAGAAGCGCTGCTGCTGCCCAGACGCAAGA
>Ga0209809_1001480_pt1 | contig 18693 bp, 13 predicted proteins | sample YNPMSTMetaG_FD_186172 | JGI IMG/M metagenome (GOLD analysis project Ga0209809, IMG submission 186172) | Anoxygenic and chlorotrophic microbial mat microbial communities from Yellowstone National Park, USA - YNP MS-T MetaG (SPAdes) (version 2) ...
TGCGTAGGAATGACACGGTGGCCCCCTCACCCGGCGGTGCCTTGGGCACCGCCGGCCTCTCCCGCGGTGGGGAGAGGCGTACTGGACTGCTGCTTGCGCAGGAAGGACACGGTGGCCCCCTCACCCGGCGGTGCCTTGGGCACCGCCGGCCTCTCCCGCAAGGGGAGAGGCGGACTGGGTTCCTGCTTGCGCAGGAAGGACACTGTGACCCCCTCACCCGGCGGTGCCTTGGGCACCGCCGGCCTCTCCCGCAAGGGGAGAGGCGGACTGGACTGCTGCTTGCGCGGGAAGGACACGGGGGGATTCCTGCTAGGGCAGGGAGGACACATGGGCCCTTCACCCGGCCAGCCTGACGGCTGGCCATCCTCTCCCACAATGGGGAGAGGGAGGTACCCTCCGTTGTTCTTCACCGCCCGGTCAGTTACACTAACAGGCAACAGGCATCTTCCGATCCGGTTTTCGTTCATGAGGTTCTCTGGCATACAGGAGTAAGGAGATGAGGGAGGTAGTCGGGGGTTGCCCGAAGCGGTTTGCCATTGGGGTGGACTTTGGGACTAATAGTGTGCGGGCGTTGGTGGTGGATGTGGAAGACGGCACCGAGGTGGGCACCCATGTCTATGCGTATCCCAGTGGCGTGGATGGGGTGTTGCTGGACCCGAAGGACCCGAACCTGGCCCGGCAAAACCCGGCCGATTATGTGCAGGGGTTGTACGAGTCGATTCGGGGGGCATTGGCGGCAGCGGGCAGCCATCCGGAGTTTCGGCCCGAACGTGTCATCGGCATCGGGGTGGATACGACCGGTTCGACGCCGATCCCGGTGGATCGGCAGGGGCAGCCGTTGGCCTTCCAGCCGGAGTTCCGAGACAATCTGGCCGCCCAGGCCTGGCTCTGGAAAGATCATACTTCCTACGCCGAAGCCGCCGAGATCACCGAGAAGGCCAAGAAGATGCGCACCGGCTATTTGGCCAAGTGCGGCGGGGTGTATAGCTCGGAATGGTACTGGTCGAAGATTCTGCACTGCAAACGGACAGCGCCGAAGGTGTTTCGGGCGGCCTATGCGTGGGTGGAATTGGCCGACTGGATTCCCGCCTATTTGGCTGGCAACCTGGATCCGCATCAGTTGGTGCGTGGGATTTGCCCGGCCGGTCATAAAGCGATGTACCATGAGTCCTGGGGCGGGCTGCCCAGTGCGAAGTTCCTGGCCAGTTTGGACCCGGATTTGGTGCCGCTGCGGGAGCGGTTTGCCATGCCGGCCGTGCCGGCCGATCATCCGGCCGGTCGATTGGCGCCGGAGGTGGCCGAGCGACTGGGCCTGCCTGCGGGCATCCCCATTGCCGCCGGCGCATTCGACGCCCATACCGGAGCCGTCGGTGCGGGCATCAAACCGGGCACCCTGGTCAAAATCATCGGCACCAGCACCTGCGATATGATGGTCGTCCCGATGCGGGAGCAGTTGCCGGATATTCCAGGACTTTGTGGCATTGTGCCGGGTTCGATTGTGCCGGGCATGTATGGCCTGGAAGCGGGGCAATCGGCCGTGGGTGATATTTTCAACTGGTTTGTGCGGTATCTGACGCCTGCGGAATATACCACCGGCGGCGATCCGCACGCGTTGCTTAGCGAAGCGGCGGCCAAACTCCGGCCCGGGGAAAGCGGACTGCTGGCCTTGGATTGGAACAACGGCAATCGCACCATCCTGGTCGATCCGCTGTTGGTGGGGCTTCTGGTGGGCCAAACCCTGCATACCACCGCCCCGGAAGTCTATCGAGCCTTGATCGAGGCGACCGCCTTCGGCGCTTTGACCATCATCGGCCGATTCGAGGAATACGGCATCCGGGTCCGCGAGGTGATCAACTGCGGCGGCATCGCCGAGAAAAACCCTCTGGTCATGCAGATTTACGCCGACGTATGCAATCGGCCCATGAAACTGAGCCGATCCAGCCAAACCTGTGCCCTGGGAGCGGCCATTTTCGGCGCGGTGGTCGGCGGGGCCTATCGGAAAACCGAACAGGCGCAGAAAAAGATGACCGGCGTGAAACCGACCGTGTATCAACCGGACCGGAAAGCAGCCGCCGTGTATGCGGAATTGTACCGGCTGTACCGCACCCTGCACGACGCCTTCGGCACCGCAGGGTGGAAAGGCGCTTTATACCATGTGATGAAAGACCTGATCGCCATCCGAAACCGGCAACGATTGGGAAAATAGGTTGACTATATCCACCGGAAGGAATTACCATAATCGGTGGGGTTTGAGCCGATTTTTACACCCCCTACCAGTGGGCGGGATTGGCCGGCTGGATACAGTCAAACTACTGCTTTTTGAGATTCCTGCTTGTGCGGGAAGGCCAGGCTGGGTTTAGCCCGCCAGGGAAAGGCCAGGGACTTCGTTCGACGAAAATGGTACAAATGTTACGGTATGTCTCACTTCTGAGGAGGTTGCTACGATGCATGGGTTGAGACGTGGTTGGGCAACGATGGTGGTGGCGGTGGGTTGGGTCGGTGTGGTGCTTACAGGGCCGCACCGGGTCTGGGCCGGAGAGCCGTCGAAAGGAACCAGTGCTATGTCCTACGGCGAAGCGTTACAGGAGTTAAAAAAGTACACCGAGGTGATTGAACTGGTGGGCGAAGGGGGAGCACGGGTGGCCGTGTGCCCGCAGTTTCAGGGCCGGGTCATGACCAGCACCTGCGCCGGGCCGGAAGGGCTGAGCTTCGGGTTTATCAATTGGGATTTCCTCCGGGCCGGCAAATCGGACAAACATTTTAACAACTACGGCGGGGAGGACCGATTCTGGCTTTCGCCGGAAGGTGGGCCGTACAGTTTGTGGTTTGCGCCGGGGGTGCCGCAGACGCTGGAGCATTGGTTCACCCCACCCGCTTTTAACGAAGGGGCCTGGCCGGTCGTCTCCAAGCCCGAAGACCCCTTCTGCCGAATGCGGGTTCCCATGAAACTGCAAAATACGGCGGGCACCCGGTTTGAGGTGGAAGTGGAGCGGACGGTCCGCCTGCTGAAGAAGGAGGATTTGGCCCAATTGTTCGGTCCGGAAGCCGCTGGGCAGATTGCCGGCCAGGGTGTCCGATGGGTCGGCTATGAAACGATGAATGTGCTGACCAACAAAGGGGAACCGATGACCCAACAAAAAGGGCTGATCTCCATCTGGATTGCCGGCATGATGAACGCGGGGCCGCAGACGGTGGTCATTGTCCCCTATAAAGCCGGGCCGGAAAGCGTGCTGGGACCGGTGGTCGAAACCAGCTACTTCGGCACCATTCCGCCGGAACGGATCAAGATTACCCCGCAGGCGGTGCTGTTTTTGGCCGATGCGAATTATCGGTCGAAGATCGGCACCTCGCAGCGGCGGGCCAGGAATGTGGCCGGTTCGATCGACTTCCAAAACCAGGTGCTCACCTTGGTCCATTTTTCCATGCCGGACAACCCGGCCGAGGTGCCTTACATGTGCAATCTCTGGGGCGAGCACAAGGGGTCTTCGTATGAGGGCGACGTGTTCAACTCCTATACTGACGGGCCGCCCGGCGAAGGCAAACCGCAGATGGGCAAGTTCTACGAATTGGAATCCCTCTCGCCGGCCGCCGAACTCCGGCCGGGCGAAAGCCTCCGCCATGCCCACCGGACCGTCCACATCCAGGCCGACCTGAAGGTGTTAAAACCGATTGCCCGACAGGTGCTGGGCGTGGATCTGGACGAAGTCCGTCAGCAGATGTTCGGCGGCAAATAATCCAGCCGGGCAGGCCTGGCGGCACCCGAAACCCGGTTCGTCCGTATCGTGTTCCCCGGATGGCTGCAGGCGAAATCCTGGCCCGGCCCGGCACCAAAGCCCCGCTAGAGCCGGCCCTGTGTGCGGAGGCTACTTTTTCCGGCCGTGGGCCGTTTTGATCCATTCGGAAAGATGAGTCTTTCTCCGTCAGAACCGATCGGGCCGACCAATGCCGGCTCGGATTTCCAATCTGTTCCCCTACCGGACCTCCGGGCCGATGAGCCTGCTTCTGCCCAAGCCGGGAAGCAGCCAGACGGTTTGCCGGAGCAGAAGAAGGGGGAACCTTTCTCCGAACCGGTAATGGCGCCGATGGCAGAACCGGCAGCCGGACCAAGTGGAGAACCAACCACCGGAGCGATGAGGGAACCCACACCGGCGCCGATGGCAGAATCGGCAGTCAGCCCGGTGAGGGAATCAGCAGCGGGGCCGATCCCAGCACAGCCACCAGGGCCGATGGGAGAACCGGCACCTGCGCCCATCCCAGAACCGGCAGCCCGCCCGGTAGCAGAATCGGTACCGGGACCGACGACGGAACCGGCACCGATGGCCCAACCGGCACCGCCTGCGCCCATTTCCGAGGCCGAACTGAGCGAAGAAGAGTTGACGGAGGCGCAGCAGTACGGTCGGCTGCAGCGCCAATGCATGTTGGCCGATCGGGCCATGGATCTTGTCTATTGGGGGCTGATGGGAGGGTGCCTAGCCCGTCCGGTGGACGCCTTTTTAGCTTCGGCCGACTTGTTGGCCCGAGCGGAGACGCTTCGATTGGCCGGGCTGCTAGGGCTGTTGATCCTTGGACATGCGGTGGTCTGTTTGCCGCTCAGTTTCTACGCCGGATATGTGTTGGAGCATCGGTTTGGGCTGAGTCGGCTGACGGTGCTGCGTTGGGCATGGCGGTATGGCAAGCAGTTGGCCTTGGCGGTGCTGTTAACCCTGCCGGTGCTGCTTGGGCTATTTTGGATCATCCGATGGACGGGGCCTTGGTGGTGGGTGGTGGGGGCAGGGGCCTTTTTCCTGTTGAGCGTCGTGTTGGGACAATTGGCCCCGGTGCTCATCCTGCCGATGTTTTACCGGGTGGAAAAATTGGATCGGCCGGAACTTTTGGATCGGCTCCGGCAATTGGCCCACTCGGCCGGTCTATCGGTCGAAGGCGTCTATCGGCTCGATCTGAGCGTGGAGACGGTCAAGGCGAATGCGGCGTTGGCCGGGCTGGGCCGAACCCGACGCGTGCTCCTAGCCGATACCCTCTTGGACCACTTCCCGGCCGACGAGATCGAAACCATCTTCGCCCATGAATTGGGCCATCATGTACATCGGCACATTCCGAAGATGCTGCTGCTGGGCTTGGCGGCCAGTGCCGGGGGGTTTTGGCTATGCGATCGGTTGCTGGCCTGGTGGGTGGGCCTGGGCCAAGCGGCCCAGCAGGCCGAAGCAGCCCTCTCCGCTCGGACAGAAGGATTCCCCGACCGTCTGGTACAGGCGGCGCAGCTCGCCTACGAGCAGTTTCCCGCCTGGGCCATGGCACTGGTCGTTTTCCTGTTGGCCCTATTGAGCACGCTGATGGAACCGTTTTTGAATGCGTTGAGCCGACATCACGAGCGTCAGGCCGACCGGTACGCCCTGGAGCGAACGGCCAATCCGGCCGGGTTTATCCGGGCGTTTCGGCGGCTGGCCCGCCTGAACAAAGAAGACCCTCAGCCGCCCCGGTGGGAAGTCCTGCTTTTTTACACCCATCCGCCGATCCAGGAGCGGATTGCCCAGGCAGAACAACACACCCTCTTCCAGGAACCCCAAACCTCTTCCCACCTACCGGGCTCTCGGCAAACTTAGAGGCTGTCCTGAAATGGGTACCCGGAAGAGGTCCCCGAACCGTTTCCCCACCTTGCCGGTTTGCCAGAATGCACATGGTATTGTTTTCTTAAGGTTTTTGGCAGTCTAGGGGTGCCTGTTGGTTGTTCCTCCGGAAAAACGGCATTTCGGGACCGCCTCTTAGGACGATCCTTGGCCTTTGAGTTTGGCCAGTTCGGCTTCGGCAGCGGCCAGTTGGGCTTGGAGGGCCTGAATTTCTCTGGGGTCGTCTTGTTGTTTTTTGGCCCCGGCCAATTGCTGTTTGAGCCGTTGGATACGTTGCTGGAGGGCCTCGATCTTCTTTTTGACCTTTTTGTCCATAGGACAATACCCCTTGAAGAGAAAACCGGGAAACGATGAATTTTTGTGTGTCATTTCCGGAGCATTCGGTGTCATTCCTGTGCAAGCAGGAATGACACTTTGGCCCACGCATCCGGGTTGGCGGACGCCCAACCGGCCTATCCCACAAGGGAAGAGGCGGGAGGCCTGTACTCCCCCTCACCCGGCGGTGCCAAAGGCACCGCCGGCCTCTCCCGCCAGGGGAGAGGCGGAGATTCTGGATTCCTGCTTGCGCAGGAATGACACTTTGGCCTCGTCAGCGGGCCTGGTCTTCGGCACTGCCTCAGGTCGGCCTCTCCCGCTGGGGGAGAGGCGAGTGGGGCCTTCGGCTAAAGTGGTTCCGAATTTTTTTCATTTTGGGCGATTTTTTGGGCCAGCTGAAGGGCCTGGTCGGCCGATTGGATCAGGCCGTCCAATTGGGCCGAGCGGACCTGATCCAGGATTTTTTTGTAGATGGGGCCTTGGGGGATGCCCAAACGGATCAGATCGTCGCCGGTGATCAGCGGGGGCGGATTGAGTAGTTCCGGCGGCAAGGCCAGCTTTTGTCGGCAAAAGCGGACATCCTCCGGCGCCACCCAGCCCAGCAGCACTTTGGCCTCCATGAGGGCCAGCAGTTCCTGGATGCCCGGATGGATGAGGATCGGTTGGAGTTTGGACCAGGGTTGGTCGGCTGGCTGATGGAGGCTTTGGTGATGTTCGACTAACCAGGCGGCCCGCTCGGTTACCTGGTTGGACAGTCGCCATCGTCGGCCAACGGCCAGGACCTGCCTAGGAGTGCAAATCCCGGCCAACAGAGCCGCCAAGGCTAGAGGAAAACTCGGCCTCTCCAATCGCTCCAGGAGGTGCACGGAGCGGTCCCATTCCGGGTTCGGCTGGCCGTCGGGCAGAAGGATTTCCGGCAAAAGCGGCCGGGCCAGTCCGGTGGCCACCAACAGCCGAACTCCCTGGGCCCGAAACGGCGCCGTCAGAAGCCGCTGCATCTCCCCGGCAATCCGCTCTGCCGAAACTTGCAGGATTTGGTCGGCCATTTGGGTGATGGCCTGGAAGGTCGCCGGTTCGATGGTAAAACCTAACTCAGCGGCAAACCGGACCGCCCGAAGCATCCGGAGTTTGTCTTCTTGGAATCGGAGCTGGGGATCGCCGATGGCCCGAATCTGCCGACGCCCGATGTCTTTCTGGCCGCCCACATAATCGATATATTCCTGCCGGATCGGATCGTAAAAGATGCCGTTGATGGTAAAATCCCGGCGCTGGGCGTCTTCCTGGGCGGAGGTGAACCAAACCCGGTCCGGATGCCGACCGTCGGAATATTCCGACTCTTGCCGAAAGGTGGTAACTTCCACCTGCCCGGCGCCCCGGGGACCAACCACCGTGATGGTGCCGAAGGCGGCGCCCAGGTCCAGGGTTTTGTTTTTTCGGAATAGCCGGCGGATTTGGCCCGGGCGGGCGTTGGTGGCCACGTCGTAGTCTTTCGGAGTCCGGCCGAGCAACTGGTCCCGCACGCAGCCGCCCGCCCAATAGGCGATAAACCCGGCAGTCTGGAGTCTGCGCACGACATGGAGGGCAAATTGCCGCTGTTTTTCGGGAATCAATCGGGCCACGGAAATACTGCCTCCACATTCCTCCTAGCCGAAACCGTAACATTTTAGCCGAATGGAGGGCGATGTTTTCCCCTCTCCCCTGGCAGTCGAGAGGGTAGGGTCAGGGGGCAATGATAAGGGGACGGGCGGCTTCTTTTTTGCCCCCTCACCCGGCCTGGCCGAAGGCCAGGCCGGCCTCTCCCACCAGGGGAGAGGCGGTTAGCTTCATTCGGCTAAATAGTTACCCGAAAACTTTCCTATTCTGGGACCGGTGCGGGAACGAATTAGAAATCTTTCCTAAGGGCCGAACTTTCTTACTGTACCGGATGTTCGCCCACTGGCCAATCGAGGTTTTCCAGGAAAAGGAGAGAAGGACTCTCGCATCCGTCTAAAGATGGGGGTATATTAAATCTATAGGGGTATGTAAAAATTACCCCTCAATAGAGGGGATGCTTTGGCCCGGAACACGTTGGCCGAAAGAAGCAACCGGCCTCTCCCTCGGCGGTTGAGAGGGGCAGGGTAAGGGGCATCCTGGGAGGGCGGAGTGCACATGGGCTTTTTATGCGGCCCGAAGGCTCGCACGCCCCGCCGCTCCCTCTCCCACGGCCGTCCAGAGGCCAATTTGGGATTGGTAAGCTGGCTGCGAGGTTCTTGCCCGTGCCATGAAAGGGGCAGTTCGGTGATTTTTCTTGGGTTCCTGCTTCCGAAGACGCTCAGGGCAGTGCTTCGGCTGGATCAGCCGTCGCATGGTGCGCCAAACACCCGGAACATATTCGGAACATATTTCAAATGGTGCCCGATCGTCCGGCCGGAGGAAAATCCGATCCGTGGTACGGCCCCCCGATCCGAACATAGTTCCAATGGCCTGGATCGGGCAGCCGGGCAGGTTTGCCTTTGCCATCGGGAAGAACTATTATTAAAGCGTAGGAAAGCCTGATCGTTTCGGTAAACCCATTTCTGTTTTTCTGGATACCGTTACCGGAAGGACCTGAGAAGATGGCCGATTCGTTGGTGACGCCTGCTGGGATGAAGATTTTGAAAATTTTGGTAGGAAATACGCCGCAAACGGTTTCCGAATTGATCAAAAAGACGGGAGTTACTCGGACCGCCATTACCGAACAACTGAACGAATTGCTGGCAGCGGGGTTCGTGCAGCGGAGCCTCCAGCCGCTGGCAGGCCGAGGCCGACCCCGATATCTGTACAGCGTTACCGATCGGGCCTTGATGGTGCTGTTTCCGGGCAGTGCCCATCTGGTGGTGCCGGCCATGTGGAGGGCGATTCGCAAAATCGGCGGCCCAAAACTCATCCAACAAATCATCCGAGAAGTTACCCGAGAATTGGTCGCTTACTATAGCGAAAAGATCACCGCGCAGCAGCCGGAAAAACGCCTTCGCCAATTGCTGGACCTATGGCGACAGGAAGGCTGTGTGCTGGATGTAAGCGAGCGAGATGGACGGATCCTGTTCCAAAAGCGAAGTTGCCCTTTCCTGAGCATGTACGAAGCCGCCGGGGACATCTGCTATGTGGATTTGGAACTGATCTTGGCCATTGTGGGCCATCCGGTCCGGCGGATCACTTCTCGGCATGAAGGGGCCCCATGCTGCAGCTTTGAACTAGATGTTTCCGCCAAGAAACGGGGCACCCGATAGGGCTTTCCACCGAAAGGAGTGCTGGGAAACATCGTGGCCCTGCCGGGGCTGGGAGTGCGGGCCTTTGGCCGGCTTGGGAAAGGCCAGCGGCACCTCCGCCCTCTCAGCGAGGCCAATGGGACGTTCGTGTTCCAGACGCCCCCTTGTATGTCATTCCCGCGAAAGCGGGAATCCAGTTATTTTTTCTGGATTCCTGCTTGCGCAGGAAGGAGACGGTGCCCCCTCACCCGGCCAGCGGGCCGCTCCCTAGCGTCGCGGCTCGGGCTGGCCTTGCCCGCAAAGGGGAGAAGCGGGCTGGATTCCTGCTTGCGCAGGAAGGACACGAAGGAGCGGAAAGGAGACGCTGGGGGTAGCCCACCAGGCCAGAGGCAAGCATCGGACCTGTGAAGCAGGTCTCACCAAGGGCATTTCCATTCGGCTACCGTGTTACCGAACCAGAGCCCAAGGCATCGGCGATTTGCTGGGCGGCCAGAAGAAGTTCCGGGGCCTGGTCAACGATGGCTTTTCCCGCCTGATCGGCTGCCAAGGCATTGGAACTCCATGGCAAGCAGCCCAGCAGGGGCAGCGGCGGCCCATGCTGCCGGATGAACCCTTCGTCTTCCGGCCCCCGGACTTTGTTGGCCACCAGATATAATTTCTGCACCCCGATTTGGCGGGCCAAGTGCTGAATCTGCTGGGCGGTGCCCAGGCTTCGTAAACCCGGTTCGACGACAATCACAAAGGCATCCACTGCCTGGGCGGTCCCCCGGCCCAGGTGTTCCACCCCCGGTTCCATATCCAAAAGGAGTGTCTGGCCCGGCCGGAGGAGCAAATGGGTTACCAACGCCTTCAGCAAGGCGTTTTCCGGGCAAAGGCAACCGGTGCCTGCTCCACGCACGCTGCCGAGCCGAAGCAGCTTGATCCCCCGGTGCACGACGCTTAAGGCCTCGGGCAGGTCGTCCACTTTCGGATTCAGCTTGAACCAGGTGCCTATGGTGCCGGGCCGGGCGCCGGTCCGCTCATAGATCAACTGTTCCATCTGAGCAATGGGCCGAAGACGCTCTTGCAGTTCTGTCGGCACCCCAAGAGCCAGGGCCAGGTTGCCCGCCGGGTCCGCATCGATAGCAATGGTATCTTCGCTTCGCTGAGCATACACCCAGGCCAGCAGGGCGGTGAGAGTCGTTTTGCCCACGCCCCCTTTGCCGGTGATGGCGATTTTCGGCATCGGCCGATCCTTTATGTTATGCGGCAGAGGTTCTTCGCTCCGCTTTGGGTAGGATATAGCTTGCTTTTGCCGGGATATAGCTCCCTAGGGCAGCAGATGGGCCGGAAACGTCCGGTTAAACGCGCAGGTAGGCGTCGCTATAGATGACCTTGTTGAGGAGTATCTGAACAGTTTTCCATATATCCATCTGCTCCGGATCGCTCTGATCCACATCCTCCAGCCGAAGCTCTTCCATCTGGGCTACTGCATCGTGGAGCTTCAAAATCAATCGGGCCACCGGAGTGCTCTGGTCCCGCTGCTCTACGATGCGGATCCACTCCATGAGCTGGCGGTCCAAGGGATCGGCAATGACCATATCCACCCCCGCCCCCATCAGCATAACCATGTAGGTCCGGTTCAGCAGCGGGCGCAATTCCGTCGGCACCTGGTTGGAGACATTCGATAGCCCCGCGTTGGTAAGCGGCTGGGGGTCCCAAGCCGCCTTCAGCGTGCGAATGGCTTCGATGCATTCCGGGCAATAGGGCTGACAACCTTTGACCGTCAGCACCAGCGGGTCCAAAATCAGATCGGTCATCGGAAAGTCGATTTCCACCATGCGGGGAATGATCTTCTCCAGGGCGATGCTCACCCGTTCTTCGGCGCTAACGGGGATCATGCCTTCGGCCATGGTAAGGGCAATCAGCCGGGTGTTGTACTTTTTGGCCAGCAGAGGCACGCTTTCCAGTCGTTCGGCCCGTGCGTCGGTGGAGTTGATAATCGGCTGGGCCTTCCGCACTACCTGGCAGGCCGCTTCGATGGCGGCCAGATTCGTGGTGTCGAAACTGAGCGGCACATCGACCACCTCCTCCAAGATTTGGACCAACCAGGGTAGAATCTCATGGCCCTCTTTCTTTTGCGGGCCGATGTTCAGATCAATCGCATTGGCCCCGGCTTCCACTAGCCGGACCACCAAATCCTGAAAGAATCGGGCGTCCCGATCGGCCAGGGCCTGTTTGACCCGAGGCGAAATTACATGAATGTTCTCCGCAATAATGTACATGGCGCCTTCCTAAAAAAGAGGTTCACCGAACCATACCCTTTCTGCCGAAGAAATGAATGCTCAAAAATCCGGAACATTGTAGCCGATGGGTGGACAACGAAGTGTCGTTCCTGCGTAAGCAGGAATCCAGGACTCCCTTGGACTGCCAAAATTCCCTGTGGACCTGGTTTCGGTTTCCCCTCCGCCGGCCTCTCCGCCGGGGGATGAGGAAAACACGCCTCTCCCCTTGTGGGAGAGGCCGGCCAACCGACAGGTTGGCCGGGTGAGGGGGGCCACAGTGTCCTTCCTGCGCAAGCAGGAACCCAGAAAAAAACAACTGGATTCCCGCTTTCGCGGGAATGACATACCAGGGGGCCTCCTTGGGAGAGCGAACGTCTGGTCCGCTCCTCTGCGGGCCGAAGGCCTGCAGTCCGGCCAGGCCACCCTCTCCCGCCGGGGGAGAGGCGAAATGGTTCTCCTCCGTTCGGTCGAAAGGTTCCGAAATCCTTTTTTCTACCGAAAACGGGAGCATTCTGCCAACATGTTCTGGACAGTCATCGTTCCATCAGTTGTGGGGCCATCTGACGGACTGCCTGATATACCGGCGAGTCCGTAGGCAACTGGATGAGCGGTCGGCCCGTCATTTCAAACTCCGCCAGAGTCGGGTCTTCCGGTACCAGGCCCAGAAGTTCTAATCCTGTGTGGGCCACTGCATCGGCCAGGGGGTTGGCCAACGGAAGCCGAACCCGATTCATGACCAGATAGACTTTTCCGATGCGGATATCGAGTTGGGCAGCCAGATGGGCCATCTGTCGGGCGGCGGCAAGGCCTCGCTGGCTTGGGTCCGACACCAGCACAAGCCGATCCACATCCCGGGTGGTCCGCCGGCTTAGATGCTCCATTCCCGCCTCGTTGTCGATGACCACATATTCATAGGCACTGCTGAGTCGATCGATAATGACCCGCAGCATCTGGTTGGCCGCACAGTAGCAGCCCGGTCCCTCCGGGCGCCCCATCGCCAATAGATCCACCCGATCCGTTTCGACCAACGCCCGTTGGACTTGGTAATCCAAGTACTGCTGTTTGGTCATTCCGCCGGGCAGTGCGGTGGCACTCATGCTGCCTGCCGCCTGAACCAACTCCCGCAAATCCTCCCGAAGCTGGCCGACGGTCTGTTCCACCTCCATCCCCAGGCCGGAGGGGAGGTTCATGGCTGGGTCGGCATCAATGGCCAACACCGTCCCCCGCCGCTCCTCCACCAGATAGCGGATCAGGCAGACGGCCAGAGTGGTTTTGCCGGTGCCCCCTTTGCCGGCTAGGGCAATGGTCCAGCTCAACAAGGTATCTCCTTGGTAATTTGGTAATACTGTAGCCGAATGAAAGGGGCGACGTGTCATTCCTGCGTAAGCAGGAATCCAGTGCTGCCCCTTGTATGTCATTCCCACGAAAGTGGGAATCCAGTTGTCTCCTTCCTAGATTCCTGCTTACGCAGGAATGACACTTCCGTTTCCCCTCACCCGGCGGTGCCGAAGGCACCGCCGGCCTCTCCCGCGGTGGGGGAGAGGCAGGTTGCTTCATTCGGCTCCCATGTTCCGAGGTTACTGTTTTAGTGCCATGTCGGCTACGGAGGGAAAGAGGCGTAGGTTGGTATGGGGCAAAAACAGGGCCGCATGAAATTCCTCAAAAAAACTATTGTCGGCCGACAGTTCCCAATAGGTGATCTTTTGGGCAATTTCGGTCAGACGGCGCCGCATCCGCCGGGATATCAATCCGTAGTAGGCGCCCCGGACGGCGGTATTGCCGAGGAATTGGAACCGGTCCCAGGGCAGATCGGGCAGCAGGCCGATCTGGATCGCCTTTTCCACATCCATAGATTGTCCGAACCCCCCGCCGATGAGCACCTGGCCAACCTCCTCTAATCGGACTCCCACTTGGCGGGCCAGGACCGTGCAACCGGCATACATGGCCGCTTTGGCACGTAACAAATTTTCAATATCCACTTGGGTGATAACAATATCTTCTCCATGAGCGGTTTCCGGGGCCCAGGCCACCACAAATTCTCCGCCATGTCGGCCCCGGCGCAGGCGAGGGGTAGGTGTCTGGAAGTTCAGATTTCCCGCCTTGTCGATCAGCCCAGTAACCAACATCTCCGCCAACAGGCAGATCAAGCCGGATCCGCAAATCCCGCGGGGCCGGCCCTGCCCGATCACCTGCCAGGAAGGCTCATACGTTTGGCCGGAAATCCACAGCTCTTCGATGGCCCCGTCGGTCGCCCGCATGCCGCATTGGACGCCCGCTCCCTCAAAGGCCGGTCCTGCCGACGCCGCACACGAAATCATCCATTCCCGGTTCCCCAAGACCATCTCCCCATTGGTGCCGATGTCCAAAAAGAGCGTCAGTTGCTCGGTATCGGCAAGTCCGGAGCTGAGCACGCCGGCGGTAATATCGGCTCCCATGTAGCTGGCCACCCCAGGCAGGCAATCCACCGTAGCTTCCGGATGGATGGCTAAACCCAACTGGTGGGCCTGCATGGTGGGCCAATGGTTGACCGTCGGGATGTACGGTGTGAGCCGAATCCCCTCCGGCGGCGCAGCCAAAAACAGATGCATCATGGTCGTATTGCCGGCAACGGTCATTTTGTACACCTGACCCGGATCGGCCCCAACTGCCTGGCAACACTGGGCCAAAAGCCGATGGATCGTCTCCCGGACCAAGGCTTGCAATTCCTCCAGTCCGCCGGGTTTACTGGCGTAGATGATGCGGGAGATGATGTCTTCGCCTCGGGCGATTTGGGCGTTGTAGTCGGCCGCTTGGGCCGCCACCTGGCCGGTCTGCAGATCCACCAGGTAAACGGTTACCGTGGTGGTACCGATGTCCACGGCGGCGCCCCACAAGCCGCCCGGCGCCTCGGCAGGCCGTAGGTCCAGCAAGCGGGCCGGTCCGTCCGGCCGATCCCAAGCGTCCCATTCGATCACCGCCCGCACGTGCCAATTGGCCTCCCGAAGCCGCTGGCTTACTTGGCGCAAAACCGGCAGGCTGGCCGTCAACCCTCGCAGCCCGAACTGGCGACGGAGTTCCCGTTGCAGTCGGCTCCAATCGTCCGTCTGATCCTCCAGTGAAGGCGGTGGAAGTCTGAGCACATATTGTCGGATCGGCTGGTCGGTCTGGGGATCATAGGGGAAAGACACTCCCGGCGAAGCCGCTTGACGCTGGGCAGCCGCAGAAGGACGGGCGATCCGTTCCTGCGGCGGAATGGCAATGAGGGTATCCTGTTCGATCAGGGTTTGGCAGGCCAAGGCCCAACCGGCCTGGATTTGATCGGGCAGAAGCCGCTGCGTAGATCGACGCCGCACCGCCCCCTGTTGGACGACGACCAGGCAGCGACCGCACCGGCCTTGTCCGCCGCACGGCAGAGCCAGGTCCAGACCTGCCTGCCGAGCCGCTTCCGAAATCAACGTCCCCGGAGGCACTTCCACCACCGTTTCCCCAGGTTGAAACCGTACCTTGGGCATGATCGCTTCCGGACTGGTATATCCGAACATGGCGCTGTTTTGTGGCTCCAGGCCACCACCCTGCGAGGCTTCCACCTTCCCGTCAAATTAGGCATGATCGCTTCCGGACTGGTATATCCGAACATGGAGCTGTTTTGTGGCTCCTTTTGTTTGGGAGGGAGTCCTGGCGCCTACGCCCAGGCGCCGGCCTTGAGATAGGCGGGCAGATCCACGGCTTCCCGGGGGCCGACTCGGATATGCCAATCGGGAAGTTGTTCTTCCAGTTCGCCCGAAAGGACCGCCACATGGCCGGGGATAATGACGTTGCGATGTTTGACCTTTTGGGCGATGCCGGTGGAACGAACGGTGTGGGCGATTTTTTCGGCGTCGAACTTTCCGGCGGCCCAGGCCGTCAGCACGCTCATGCCTTCGGCATCGGCCACCAAAAGCCAGCCGGGCAGCCCGCTACTGCTCAGTTCGTTGGCCACCGAGAAATAGGTGATCGAAAAGTTCGTGGTTACCATCACCGGCGCATCTTCATTGGGGGCGTTGAACTCATAAATGCCCGGCTGGACCTGGATCGGTTTTTGTGGATCGGTATAGAGGTTGGTCCGCAGGACCAGCAGGGGATACACCATGGCCGGATCGAACCGATCCAGCACAATAAACCCAGCGTATTTGGCAATCGCCTGGGCCGCCGCAATCAGTTCCATCCCCTCGTCCGGAGCGCATTGGCCGGGGAAACTGAGAATCGGATACCCCAAGGGGCGGAAGTTCTTTTTGATCGCCATCCGGTGGATCAGCGTCTGCATGAGCAGCATGGACCGCAGGTCCGCCGTGGCCGGCTCCAGCACCATATCGACCAGGCCAGCCGCCTTGAGTTTTTCGGTCATGTCGGCCAGGCCGCTTAGCGAATCGGCCCGCACAGCCAGCGGCGTCTGATACTCTTTGGCAAGCTGGGCAAACGGTTCCCAACGTTCCGGCGTAGCCCGGCACACCAATGGCCGAACCCCTTGGCAGACCTTCAGCCCCTGGGCCAACACATCCGGATCTTCGGCAATGAGGATGAGCGGCCGTTTGGCGACCTGGAGGATTTCGGCCACTGCGGCGGCAAATCGGCTCCCATCGCCGGTGGCTTGTAGGGCAAAGCCGTCCACCCTCAGCCGCATCCCCACATATTCCACCTGGTAGGCAGCGATCTGGCCGACTTGGGATCGCAGATGTTCTAGGGGTTGGTCGTCCCAAAGGCGGATAAATAGCCCCGGCGGATTGTAGAAGGTTTTTTCATGGCGGAAAAGGACGAGTTCGTTGCCTACCTTGAGTTCTCGGCCATTGGCCCAGAGGCGGACCAGTCGGACGGGCGGCCCGGCGGATTCGGCCAGTTGGGATCGGACTTCTTCCGAAAGGTAAGGACATTTGTCCAGTTCCACCTGCTTGGCCGCCAACTTCATCGCAAACGCCAAACACGTCGGAAACCCACACTCTTTGCAATTGGTCTGCGGCAACAGCTTGTGAATCTGAATTCCCGAAAGCGCCATGGTCTGCCTCCTGGTAGTTAGGCTCTTTCCGCCCACTGATGAAGGCTATCTGCTTTTGGCCGAAAAAGCCGTACCGTATCTTTCCTCCAAGCGGAAGATTCGAAGATTTGTCTCTCTCCAGGCCATCCGGACGTCCTTTGAACCGAATGCGAACCTAGGGAGTGCCAACCGGACCGGAAACTTCCGGGACGGTAACATGTTAGCCGAATGGAGCGGCGTGCTTTTCCCTCTCCCCTGGCGGGAGAGGGGAGGATGAGGGGGGGCAATAAGAAGGGGACGGTCGCTTTGTTTTTTACCCCCTCACCCGGCGGCGTCTTTGGCGCCGCCGGCCTCTCCCACGAGGGAGAGGCGGTTTGTTTCATTCAGCCAAAATGTTACCCGGCACAACGCCCAACAACACCTATCCTCATTAGCCTCCCATGATCCAGTTGGTTTGTCCCCATGGGTCCGGTTACTGTTCCTCCGTCAACTGGGCGATCATGGAGCGGATGCGGCGGAGGGTTTCTGGATGTCGGAGGACCACGATGTCCGCCCCGGCCTGCAGGAGACTGGCTGCGGTTACCGTTTCCCAGTGGATGGCCCGTTTGGTCCAATCGCCCCAGGCTTCCGGCACCCCTTGGCCCACCCGACATTCCTTCTGCCGCCAGGCCTCGTAGCCTACCGTTACGATCATCGGCAACTGGGTCATGCTGTCGCCCTGCAAGGCGGCCAGGCGCAATCGCTCCATAACCGAATAGCCGTACTCCATCCCATAACCTACCGCCGCACAGGTTGGATCCATGAGGATGCGGTCGGGGGGCAGGCCCATATCGCTGATGAGGATGTTCAGTTGTTTGGCCAGGTTGACGTCCATGGCGGTGCGAGCGGTAACTAAATGTCCATGGGCCAGGGCCGCTGCCACGATCGTCCGATAGTTCTTCTCCTCACAGATGCCCAGGGCAATCCGCTCGCCTGCCGCCTCCTCGACAACGGCTACCAGAAGTTCATTATCCGCATCCGCCTGGCCCGGTCCCAGGACAATCAGCGGTAGCCCGGTGGCCTGGAGGACCTGGCGAACCACCCGGCGGGCATTGGCGGCGGTATTCGGCTGGCCCTGGGCGTCGGTCAGTGTCAACTGCAGGAGCACTAGATCGGCGCCGGCATGTTCGGCCGCCTTGGCCCACTGGGCCGGGTCCTGCACCACCGTCCCCCAGGCCTCCCAAAGCACGGGCGACCATTCCTTGGGCGGGCGATCCAGAATTTCGATGGCCAGGACGGGCCGATGGGGAATCTGGCCGTCCAGCCGGAGGAACGGCATGGCGGCCTGCCCGCCCACGGTAACTTTGCACCGACGGGTGCCGCCTTCGGCTGGCGTGGCGCCCAGGGTAACCTGGCGGACTCGGCCCGGCCAAGTCTCTTTAAGAATTTCCAACGTTTCTTTCTCTTCGGTCCAGGGCGGGATGGGGGGTGGGCGGCGTTCGACTGCGGGGGGAGGTACCGGCGGAGTTTCGGCACCCGGGGCCACCGCCACTGCCCCAACCGCGCCTGGAGCACCGGTCGGGCCAGGCGGAACCAACCGGGCCAACTCCCGAAGGGCCGCCTCCAGGGCTTCCCGAACCCGCACCAGTGCGTTTTCCCAACCGGGAGGGATCTGCTGACCATCGCCACCTGCCGGCGTCAGAGCGGCTGCTGCCCCAGCAAGTCCGGCAAGAATTTTCTCCGCTTCTTGGCCCCCGAGGGCGGATGGTCCAAGGGGTGCCGTCGCTGAGCCGCTCACCTCGGCAAGAGCCGGGGCCGGAATTTTTGCCGCAGCTGGAATTTTTTCCGGCGCTGAGGCAGGGGCCGGAATTTCTTCCGGGGCCGGAATTTTTGGAGGCACAGGGGCTGAAATCTTTTCCGGAGCCGGAGCAGAGGCCGGGATTCTTTCCTGGGCGGTGGCTGGGATTTTTCCCGGCGGCAGGATTTTTTCCATTGCGGCCAAGCGGGCCGGTTCGGCCGCCGGGGCAGGTTCTGCTCTCGGAGGGGTTTCGGCCGCCGGGACCGGTTCGGCCGGGCGGGTGGGCAAAGGTTGCTCCGGAAGCCTGGCCGGTTCGGAAACCTTGGCGGGCGGTGGTTTTTCCTCTTTGGGTTTGGCCGGGGGGGCAGCCCCAGCGGCTCCGACCGGAACGGCTTCCGGCGCCGCCGTCGGTTGCATCGGCCCCATCTGAAGCACCGGATGCTGGTGCTCCTTCACCCATCGGACCAGCTCTTCGAGGCTGGTAACACTGCGTTCATCG
>Ga0209809_1001481_pt1 | contig 18683 bp, 13 predicted proteins | sample YNPMSTMetaG_FD_186172 | JGI IMG/M metagenome (GOLD analysis project Ga0209809, IMG submission 186172) | Anoxygenic and chlorotrophic microbial mat microbial communities from Yellowstone National Park, USA - YNP MS-T MetaG (SPAdes) (version 2) ...
GCGCGCCTTCAAGGATGCAATCGGTGCCGATACGCACGCCTTGAAGGAAGAAATGCGCGCCCTCAAGATCGAGATGAACAAGCGCTGGGGCGACTTGTCCGCCAGCCTTGGCCTGCTGGTCGAGAACATCGTCGCCCCCAGCATCCCGCGGGTCTTGAGCAAAGTCTTTGCCTGCCCCGAGGAAGCTGTCGAGTCCCTGGGCTTGCGACTCCGGCGCAAGCATGCTTCCCTGCCCAGCCGCAACCGCGAGTTTGACGCTGTGGCCACTGGCTGCGGCTACGTCCTCATCGCCGAGTGCAAGGTTCGGCTCAACTCCCGCGATGTCGCCGCGTTCGCTAAACGGCTCCCAGAAGCCAAGGAATACTTCCCCGAGTTCGTGGCCAAAGGCTACCGCTTTGCCGGCGCAGTTGCCAGCTTGAATGTATCCCCCAACGTAGTCGCCTTTGCCGAGAAGCTCGGCCTGATTGTGCTGGGCAGCGCCGATGACTTGATGGAAGTGCTGAACTCGCCTGGTTTTACCCCCAAGACATATTGAACGCACGTGTGGCCAGTGGATGATCCCGCTCAATCAGCCTGTTATGCCGAGCACAATCAGGTGGCTAAGCGGGTGAGTTGGTGAGTGGCTGCTAGCAGCCCGAAAAGGGGCTGCTTGGAAGCGATTGAACGGCGTGAGAAGCGCAGATTAAAGCGCGAATCGCTTGGTGCGCTTCTCATGCGTAATGCACTGCCGCGCCTTGGCGATTGAGATCGCCTAGCCAGTCGAATCGTTCTGAAGCAGATTACTCTTACCCCGTCATGGATGTGTTCACCAACAGAGGCAACCACTGGCAGGCTGCCAACTGGCAAAAGCTCGCTCCTCAGAGATAGGCGACAGCACTGCCGTTGCCCACCCAGCGTTCTGCTCCTATCCATGAATGCACCCCCGAACAACCTCGTGCACAAGCGCGCCCTATAATCGCCCTTCCCATGGTCCGCTCACTGGCCATTGGATTATTCGTGATTGGGTGGCTCAGCGCGTGTGCCGGCTTTGTGAGCGACCAGATCCCAGGGCCGACGCCGACGCCGGCGCTGCCAACGCCTAAGCCGACCTTCACCCCGCGCCCTACGCCGACATCGGCAGTGGCCACACCGCTCCCCATCCAGCCGCTGGCTACACCCACAGCGGTGATCTACGTCGTCCAAGCCGGTGACACCCTCATCCCGATTGCCAACCGGTTTGGGGTGAGCGTCGCTGAGCTGATCGCCGCCAACGGCATTCAGGACGCCACACGCCTGCAGGTCGGCCAGCGTTTGGTGATCCCCCAGCCCAAAACAGGCACCGGCAGCACTACCGGGGAGAGCACCCTGCTCCCCTCGCCGACTCCTGTAGCGATTGAGATTCGCGGGCTGAACGCGGTGCGCTCGCCGGCGGGTAGTTTGGACGTGATGGGCGAGGTGTTCAACCCTGGGGCCAGCGCCGTCGGCAACGTGAAGGTTCAGGTAACACTCCAAGATGACGCTGGCACGCCCCTGCAGAGCATTGTCGCCACGATCCCACTTGATGTGCTGCCGGCTGGTCAGGCGTCACCCTTTCGCGCGCTGTTTGCCGATCCGCCCAGAGCCTTTAGCAGATACATCGTCTCTCCACTGCGCGCGGAGCGCAGCGATCCGCGCGCGCTGATTGTCCCGCTGACGGTCGCGCGCGTCACCGGTCGCCTTGATCCGCCTCAGTTCCGCGTGATCGGTGAGATTACCAACGCCACAGCCGAAACTGTTCGCCAGGTGCGCCTGCTCGTGACGCTCTACGATGCTGAACGGCGCGTGGTCGGCTATCGCTATCTCACGATCAGCGAAGCGCCGCTGACGCCGAATGCGTCGTTGCCTTTTGATGTCTCGCTCACCACAGCGACGTTCAACATCGCCAGCTTTGCCGTCTATGGTGAAGGAGTGCGCTGATCAAGGGACAGGAGTAGGGGATTGCGTGGCCTCCGGCGTGGGTGTGCTCGTCTCGGTCGGTGGCACTGGGGTTGGCGAGGGGGAAGCTGTGTCGGTGGGCGACGGCGTAAACGTGGGCGTCGGCGTCGCCGTCGAGGTGGGCGTGGGCGTCACCGGCTGGGGGGTTGGTGTTGGCGTAGGTGTTGGCGTTGGGGTGAACGTGGCTGTGGCTGGTGGTGTGACCAGTGCCCAAACCAGGCTTAGGCTAGCCGGGCCGGTGTAGTTGGCATACTGGACCTGGAAGGAATGCGGGCCGGCGCTGAGCGCGCGGGCGCCCACCAGCGTCTTGGAACCAACTGAGAAGTCGTCTATGCCGGGCACGATCTGCCCATCTATCAGCAAGCGCGCCCCATCATCCACGGTCATGGTGAAGACGTAGCTGCCGGCCACAGCAAAGTCCACGCGGCGGCGCCAATCTACAGAGAAGTTGAAAGGATTCACCCCTTGCGGCGGCCAACTCGCAAACACTGCTGTGTTCAAGAAGCCGGGGGGATTGGGCGGCGCCGGCGGGTCATCGCGCTTCACGATGACCGGGCCGGTTAGATTGGGGGTGTTGTAGTAACGCGCTTCCCAGCCGCTGTAGTTCACCCGCCAGTTCAACGCCAAGCGCGCGGTGGCGCTGGACTTGTAATACTCGATCCGCACATTGTGTGAGCCAGCGGTCAGCGCGACATCTGCTGTGACGGTGCGCAGCCCGGAGCTAAACCATTGGTTGATGATCAATTGCTCATCCACAAACACGCGCGCACCGCCATCCACGGTCAAGACAAACTGATAGTTGTCAACTGAGGGGAAGTTGACCTCTGCGTTGAGGATGGCTGACCAGTTGTTGCGCGGCACGCCCGAGCCGGGTGCGTTCGTCCCCCAGTTCACGTTTAGGAATGGTCCAGCCAAGTTCTGGTCTAACAGCACGGGAGGTACCAAGTCGGGATTGCCAAAGTACTGCACGTACCATCCTCTGGTTGGGTTTGGATTAGGGGTGGAGGTGGCGATGATGCCCACAGGCGTATTGGTGGGGGGCGGGGGGGTGCAGGTGGCCGGCAGCGTGGGGATCGCCAGCGGCGCGTTGAATTGATTGTTGTCACGCCGGCTCTCGTTGACCAGGCCGGTGGGATCGGCAACGATCAGATTCGGGCCAGAGGCGTAGCCGGCAAACCATTTGACGACGGCCTCACCGGGCAATAGCCCATTCGGGACGAGCTGCTGCTGATTATTCACTTGGATCAAGAATGGGCCGGCAGGTGCAGGCCCAATGTTCCTGATGACGACGCGGACGCCGAGTTGGGTGGAAACATAAGCGCAGCTCGACCCGCTCTCCAGCTCGATCGCAACGCTGTCTATGGCAAGGTCGGGCAACGGCCCTTCTGGCGTCGGCAGCCCGGTGGGCAGAGACGCGGCCTGCTCGATGACCGTGACCGGCGTCAAGCGGGCGAAGCCGCTGCCGCTGCCGCGCGCCGTGAGATAGTACTGCCCTGTTGCCGCAGGCGCGATGAGATCGTCCTTCTGAAAGTTGCCGTCTGGGCCGGCGAACGTCTGGCCCAGTTTCTGGAGTGTGCTGCTGGAGAAATCGGCAACGGGTGAGATGAAGATCTCAACCACTTCGTTGGGCTGGAAGCCCTGGCCGCGCACGCTAAACGCAGCGCCGGCGGTCAATGGACCGCTCAACTCCAAACGGGCAGTGCTGCCCGGCGCGCGCGTGGGTAAAACCTCCTGCCTGCCCAGCGTCTGGGACAGCACGAAGAACGTAAGCGCGCACAGCAGCACAATCCCCACTACTACGCCAACGCCAACCAGTACATAACGTGAGGACGAGCTGCTGTCTATCAGGCTCGCAGACGCACTTCCTGCCGATCCATCTTGTGGTACTGGCCTGTAATCGTTCACCCTTGCGTTCGTTTAAGATTATAGAGCGTTCACCATCCATGCTGCCTTACGACGCCTTGGCGCGCATCTACGAGCTACAGCACGCCCATTTCCTTGACGACTTGACGCTGTATCTGCGGTTGGCGCGTTCGATCGCACCGCAAGCCATGATCTTGGAGTTGGGTTGCGGCAGCGGTCGCCTGTTGCTGCCGTTGGCCGAAGCGGGCCATCGCGTGACGGGCGCGGATGAATCGGCTGAGATGCTGCGGATAGCTGAGCGTAAACTGCGCGCCAGCCGTCACATCCCCGCCGAGCGTTGGGCTTTGGTTCGCGCTGACGTGCGCACGATGCGCCTAGATGAACAGGGGAGCTTTGACCTGGTGCTGATCGCGCTAAACACGTTTCTACATAACCTTAGCCGCGAAGATCAACTGGCCACCTTGCGCGTCGCCCGCCGGCACCTGCGCACAGGTGGGCTGCTGGTCGTTGATCTGCCACCCAACGACGAGATGGCCTATCAGCCCGACGACGGGGTGTTTCAGCTCGAGGCGACGCTGATAGACCCACAAGCCGGCAGCGAGATACACAAATACGTCGCCAGCCGAATCTTCTGGGCCGACCAAGAGCAAGAGCTGACCTATCGGATCGAAGAAAGGCGCGTCGGCGGCGAGATGCTGAGTGAGCAACTGGTCACGCTCCGCCTGCGGCATGTCTTCCGGCATGAGATGGAGTTGCTGCTGATGATGTCTGGTTTCGCCGAGCCGGCCTGGTATGGGGACTACGAGATGCATCCCTACGGAGAGGGCAGCCCGCGGATGATCGCGCTCGCCCAGGCGATTGAGTAAGCGGGCCGGCGATTAACGCGCTCTCAGCGATTTAAGTTAGCCTTAGCTGAAAGCATGTCCATTCGCACGCGCCTCACCATCTGGTATACGGCCATCCTTACCGTCATTCTTTTGCTGTTTGGCACGGGAGTCTATTTTTATGTCACCTGGCAGACCATTCAGAACCTGGATTCCCGCTTGGTGCAGGTGGCTGAAGCAACGCTTAACCTGGCGCTTGCGCGGCGTCCGGTGCTCGAACAGCGGAATGGCCGGCAGATACTTCGGTTGCAGGGCCTCAACGCGCTGCGCGCCTCTCAGATTTATGTTCAAATCATCGGCCCCAGTGGCCTCATCCTCGTAACGTCGCCTAACGTCACGGATGAATTCTTGTTGGTGCCCCTCGATCCAAAGACGCTGAACGAGATGATCCGTTCGAGCGATAAGATGCCCATATTCAGCGAGGCTGAGCATCGCAATTCGCCGCCCATCCGCGTCTTCACAAAGGCGCTGATTACGAACAGTGGGGACTTGGTCGGCTACCTTCAAGTGGCGACCTCGCTGGAGGAATTGAAGACCGCGCAGAACAACCTCCTGTTCGCGCTTTCAATCATGGGGGGGAGCGGGATCTTCTTCTCGGCGATCGTGGGCGCGTGGATGGCGCGCAGAGCGCTGCGCCCTGTGGATGAGCTGACCAAGACAGCGATGGCCATTTATCGCGCCGAGAACCTGGATCGGCGCGTGATGGTGCCGAAGACCAACGATGAAGTCAGCCGCCTCTCGCGCGCGTTCAACGAGATGCTGGAGCGATTGTCTCAACTCTTTCGTGCCCAGCAGCGCCTGATCGCTGATGTGTCGCACGAGCTACGCACGCCGCTCACCGTGATCCGGGGCAACGTAGAACTCTTGCGCATGCAGAGCGAATGTTGCGACAAGGAGATGCTGGATGCGATCACGGATGAGAGTGATCGGATGGCGCGCATGGTGAAGAATCTCTCGCTGCTTTCTCAGATGGACGCCGGCGTGTTGCAGTTGCGCCTCCAAGAGATTGATATCAAGGAGTTGCTGGGCACCATCCTGCGCAGCGCGCAAGTAATCAGCGCTGGTCGTGTGAAAGTCTCGGCGAGCGCGGAACAGGGCTTAAAAGTTGAGGCTGACCTCGACCAGCTCAAGCAGGTGCTACTCAACCTGGTTGAGAACGCGATCAAATACACCCCCGAAGGGGGGCAGGTCAACATTGACGCCACCGCCGGCTACAGCGACCACGTGCGCATTTCGGTGAGCGATAACGGGCCGGGCATTCCCGAGAAAGATTTGCCGCACATCTTCGAGCGCTTCTATCGGGTGGACAAGTCGCGCTCGCGGGCGCTCGGCGGGTCTGGTCTTGGTCTCTCAATTGCTTATTCGATCGTGCAGGCGCATCATGGTCGGATCGTCGTGCACAGCAAAGAGGGCGTCGGCACCACCTTCGACGTCTATCTGCCGATCAAGCAGCCCGGCAAGAACGGCAACCTACCGGCCTAGCCGATGCCGCTCAGGGCGCTGCGCATCCGCTCCAGCGCTTCGAGCATCTGCGCGCGCGGGCACCCAAAGTTAAAGCGGACAAATCCCTGCCCGCCGGGACCAAACGACGCCCCGTCATTGAGCGCGACATGCGCCTTCTCCAAAAGGAAGCGATGCGGGTCATCCAGACCGGTTGCGCGAAAGTCCAGCCAGGCCAGATAAGTGGCGTCTGGAAACGTGGTTCGCACGGCTGGCAGATGGTGCGCCAAATAATCCAGCAGGACGTTGCGGTTCTCCGTTAGGTAATGCCGGAGCGCGTCGAGCCATTGATCGCAACAGCGATAGGCCGCCGCTGCGGCGGCCAGGCCCATGGCATTCGGATATGGCAACACGCCATTGTTGGCCGCGATGAAACGCCGGCGAAGGCTCTCGTTCTCGATCACTGCGAAGCCAAAGCCCAGGCTGGGGATGTTAAAGGTCTTGCTGGGCGACATCAGGGTGATGCACTGCTGGCCGATCTCCGGCGCCAGGCTGGCCAGCGGCGTATGCCGGATGCCGTCCAAGGTGAGGTCGCCCCAGATCTCGTCGGAGCAGATCAGCACGTTGTGCGAGAGACAAATATCGGCCAAGCGCTGAAGCTCATCGCGCGTCCACTCATGGCCGGTGGGGTTATGCGGATGACAGAAGAGGAATAGCGACGTGCGCGGGCCGATGGCGCGCGCGAACGCCTCATCATCCACTTCGCCGCGCAGGTGTTGGCCTTCGGTCTGCCAGCGCAACGTGACCGTCGTCGCCGTCATCCCTTGATTGGCCGGCACGGAGAAGAACGGTGGATAGATCGGCGCAAGCATCAACGCTGAATCGCCCACTCGCCCAAAAGCGCGGGCGACCAGGTTCATCCCGCTCACCAAGCCGGGCAGGAAGACAATTGCCTCTGGCTGAACCGGCCAGCCATGCCGCCGGGCCAGCCAATCGCAGATCAGTTCAGCCAATTCGTGGGTGGGAAATTCATAACCGAAGAGTCCCAGCGCAACGCGTTCTGCCAGGGCATGACGCACGGGCTGCGGCGAGAGAAAGTCCATGTCGGCCACCCACATCGGCAGCACGTCGTCCGGATAGCGCGTCCATTTAACGCATCCTGGCCGGCGGCGGTCAATAATGCGGTCGAAGTCGAATGCTGAAACTGTCTCCATACCACTGCGATTGTAGTGATTGCCATGCCGCGCCAAAGGTGCAGGCGCATTCATGATTTGGGGCAAGTATGCTTGGCATAACCAGCATTGAGCGCGCGCAAGGCCATCAGCACCTTGCCTCGCCTTGTCATTCTGAGCGCCGACGAAGAATCTAAGCTCAGGGTGGCCGAGGCCGCAGGCCGGCGGATGCCGCTCAGGATGGCAGCCCCCTTTCATTCCCCTGCGCGCAGGGACGCCCCCTATGGTCCCCCGCACGCGGGGGACGCCCCTGGCCTTTGCCCATCCTTCTCGGCGATGGTGAGCAATCCACGGAGGACGGCTCCTCAGTTGGGGAATGTACCCTTATTGCGGCCTTGAGAACGACGCGCAGCATGCTTCACGCAAAGTGCGACAGCAGACCCGTCGCCTCATGCGCCGCAAGCAGGTCATCCACCAACGCCTGAATCTGCTCCAAGTCCAGCTCAGCAGCCGTGTGCGGGTCCAGATAGGCTGCTTGATAGACGTGCTCTCGCTTGCCCGTCAACGCGGCCTCCACAGTCAGCTCTTGCACGTTGATATTGGTGCGCATCAGGGCAGCGAGCTGAACAGGTAGCTTGCCTATTTTGGTGGGCTGTAGGCCATTCTTGTCCACCAGAATAGGCACCTCGACGCAGCAGCCCGGCGGCAAGTTGTCAATCAAGCCATCGTTCGGCACATTGCCGTAGATCACCCTGGGTTGGCCGGTTTCCAGGCTGTGGATGATCAGCGCAGCATATTCGTGGCTTCGGTTGACCTCTGGCATCTCGCCAGCTTCCAGCCGCGCACGCAGCGCCTCCCAGCCGGCGATCTGTGCTTCGCAGCGGCGCAGGTATTCATCCAGCGGGATGTTGTAGCGCGCGATCAGGTCTGGGCGGTCACGCTTGATGAACCAGGGCACATATTCGCTAAAGTGCTCACTGGATTCGGTGACGAAATAGCCGAAGCGCTTGAAGATCTCATAGCGAACCAGGTTCCAGGCCGGCTGACGGCCCTCTTCGAGCACGCGCCGAATGTGCGGATAGAGATCCTCGCCGTCCTGCTCAAACCGCAAGTAGAAGGCCATGTGGTTGATGCCGGCGCAGAGATAGTTGATCTCCTCGATTGGCACGCCGATGTCAGCGGCGAGCTGCTCTGCAGTTCCCTGCACGCTGTGGCATAGCCCAACCGCTTTGATGCGCGACGCTCGGTGGATAGCCCAGCAATTCATCGCCATCGGATTGACGTATTGGAGCAGCACAGCGTGCGGACAGACCGACGCCATCTGCCGGCAGATGTCAAGGAGGACAGGAATGGTGCGCAACGCGCGCATGATGCCCCCTACGCCCAGCGTGTCCGCAATCGTCTGACGCAATCCATACTGCTTGGGAATCTCAAAATCAATCACCGTGCTGGGCCTATAGCCACCGACTTGAAACATGGTGATGACGTAATCTGCGCCATCTAACGCTCGGGTTCGCTCAAGCGTTGCCTCAATAGTTGGATGGGCACCGAGCGCCCTGGCCACCTTTTGCGCGACCACTTCTGATGTCCGCAGGCGTGATTCGTCAATATCGTGGAGGCTGATGTGAGCAGTGGCCAGTTCGGGGAAGCTCAGGATGTCCGTCAGTAGGTTCTTAGCAAAGATAGTGCTGCCGGCGCCAATAAACGCGACCTTGGGCATAACGCTTCTATCTTACAGCGGATGCGGTCACCGATAGGGGCAGGGTACGTTCACGAAGTCTGTTCTGACGCGGGGAACGCAGGAAATCGGCACTCGCCCAAAGGCAGTGTGCCCAATTCGCACGTCGCCTTAATTGGTGGGGAGTGCTCAACTTTGGGGTGACTTGGCTCACCGAGATTTAAACCGCAGAGAGCGCAGAGGATATGTAAAAATCTCTGCGGTGCGTGTATTACCTTCAAGTGGCGCACTCCCGGGCGAACGCCCCTTTAGAAGTTGTGGTATAGTCTCATCTCGCAGACGCAATCAGGAGGCGTGGTGTAGAGGCCTAACACGCTGCCCTGTCAAGGCAGAGAACGCGGGTTCGAATCCCGTCGCTTCCGCAACAAACATGCCGCGTTCGAGCGCGGCATTTTCTTTGCTCGGTGCTCTCGCTCCTCTAGGCCGATGAACCACGTGCAGGTGCACCAAGGCTCGACACTGAGCGTTGAGCGTGTTGCCACCCTGACGGTCGCCTTCGCCCAATCTCTGCCACCGGTGGCGGCGATTGCGCTCTTCCTCGCGTATGCGCTCCGACAACTCCATCTGCCGGGGTTCTATTACGACGAGGCTTTGGACCTTGTGCCGATGTTGGCGCTGCTACAGGGTGAGCAACCAGAGCTGTTGCGAGGGATCGGCATCGGCCCGTATCCGGTCATGTTGCTGGATTACATGGGCAGCCTGGGTGGCTACCTCACCCTCCCCTTCCTGATGGTGTTCGGGCCGGGGTATGTGGCTGCGCGCGCTCAGCCAATCTTCTTCTCGTGCGTCACCATCCTGCTGGCCTGGCTGTTGGCCCGCCGATGGTTTGGCGCACCGGTCGCTGTGGTCACGGTCTTGCTATTGGCGACGAATCCTTCGTTTATCTGGTTCAGCCGGCAGGGCATCAGCGTCACCAGCGTGATGACGGTGTTCTCGCTGGGGAGCTTGCTGCTACTCGATGCAGCGCAGGAGCGCCTGTTGGCACAGGGGCGCGCGGCGAAAGCCGTGGCGATGGCTCTGGCCGCCGGCCTGCTGATAGGCCTGGGGTTATGGGCCAAGCTGCTCTTTCTGCGCTGGGTGATTGTCCTGGTGGTGATGGGTGTGGTGCTGAATTGGCCGGCCCATCATGCGCAGGCAGGCTTTAGGGGTGTCCTGGCAGCGCTCGCACTCGGCAGTGTGCTCGGCGCGTTTCCGCTCATCTACTACAACATCGCCGGTTGGTTGCGCGATGGGCAGCCCTGGACGATCACGCTGCTCATCAACTCACTCACCCAGCCCACACAACAATTCGGCGTGGACAACACCGCTTTCTTCGAGAATCTGCGAAAGGCGATTGACGACGTGCGCGTGTTCCTGGATGGCAGCTACTTCTGGTACAACGGCATCCCGTTCAGCAACATCTATGCTGTGCCGGCCTTGGTGGTGAGTGCAGTGCTGGGCAGCGGCCTGGTCCTCCTGTGCGCGGGTGCGCGAGGCGAGGCACGGCGTTTCTTCGCCCTCCTGGCCGGCATCGGCACGCTCACTGTGCTCGGCGCGTTCACCGTGTCTGGCCTGTGGTCCACCCACCAGTTCATCATGCTGCCCTTGCCGCAAATGGTCATCGCCTGCGCAGCCGTTTGGCTGGCCGACCAGCTCGCGTCGCTGTTTCGTCTGCGCTGGGCCGCTTTGCGCACCTTGCTGTTCGCCGGTCTGGTTGGCCTGCTGCTCGCCCTGCCGCTCAGTCGTGACATATGGGTCAACGAACAGCACCATGCCACGCTGCTTCGCACGGGTGGCTCTGGGCGATTCTCCGACGCGATCTACAAACTGGCAGACTGGCTAACGCTCAGCCAGATCGAACAGCCCATTGCGCTGGATTGGGGAATAGAGAAGAACGTGCGCGTGTTGACCGCTAATCGTGTGCGGCCGGTGGAGGTCTTTGGGTATTCGGCAGAGGCGGATGAGGCGTTCCGCCAGCGTGTTCGCGATGCCTTGGCTGACCCAGAGCAATACTACATTGTGTTGTGGGAGCGGTTCGCGGTTTATAATCGCCGTGCAGAATTTACCCAGCTCGCCGAGCAGATGGGCCGGCAGGTCGTGGAGGTCTTCATCGCCCACGAGAGAAGCGGCCTGCCTGTTTATGTCGTTCTGCAAGCCAAATAAGCAAACACAAAACCAAACGGAGTGGAGCAAACGCATGTCTGGACAAAACGGGAGCAGCAACGGAACGGTTGTTGGCAAAGTGATCGCCATTCGCGGCGGCGTGGTTGACGTGCAATTTCCCCCAGAGAGCCTGCCCGAGATTTACGATGCTTTGGAAATTGACCGGCCAAGCGGGCGGCTGGTGTTGGAAGTGCAGCAGCACATCGGGAACGATACGGTGCGCACGGTCGCTATGGATAGCACGGACGGCCTTCGGCGCGGCGAGTTGGTGCGCGCCACGGGCGGCCCGATTCGCGTGCCGGTCGGCGCGGCCACCTTGGGACGCATCTTCAACGTGCTGGGCGACCCAATTGACGGCAGACCTGCCCCCCAGACCGACCTGCGCTATCCCATTCATCGCCCAGCGCCTACGTTTGAGGAGCAGAAGGGATCGGTGGAGATGCTGGAGACCGGCATCAAGGTGATTGACTTGATCGCGCCGTTTACCAAGGGCGGCAAGACCGGCATCTTCGGCGGAGCGGGCGTGGGCAAGACCGTCACCATCCAAGAGTTGATCAACTCCATCGCTAAGTTCCACAACGGCTACTCTGTATTTGCCGGCGTGGGCGAAAGAACCCGCGAAGGCACCCAGCTTTACAAAGAGATGCACGAGGCAGGGGTGATTGATTCGCTGGTGATGGTCTTCGGTCAGATGAACGAACCCTCGGGCGTGCGCCTGCGCGTGGCGCTCACCGGCCTAACGATGGCCGAGTATTTCCGCGATGAGGGCCGCGACGTGCTGCTCTTCATTGATAACATCTTCCGCTTCGTGATGAGTGGGTCAGAAGTCTCGGCGTTGCTTGGGCGCATGCCCTCGGCAGTGGGCTATCAGCCGACCCTCTCCACCGAGATGGGCCAATTGCAAGAGCGGATCACCTCGACGAAGCGCGGCTCGATCACCTCCATGCAAGCGGTGTATGTGCCGGCTGACGATTACTCCGACCCCGCGCCGGTGGCCACCTTCGCCCATTTGGACGCGACGGTGACGCTGGAACGCTCAATCGCTGAGAAGGGCATCTATCCCGCCGTGGACCCGCTGGCGAGCACCAGCCGCATCCTGGATCCCAACATCGTTGGGCCGGAGCACTACCGCGTGGCGCGCGAGGTGCAGCGCGTCCTGCAACGCTATAAGGACCTACAAGACATCATCGCCATCCTCGGCGTGGACGAGCTGAGCGAAGACGACAAGCTGCTCGTCTCCCGCGCCCGCAAGATCGAGCGCTTCCTCAGCCAGCCGATGTTCGTCGCCAAAGCGTTCACCGGCCGCGAAGGTCGCTATGTGAAGATCGCCGACACCGTGGACGGCTTCGATCGCATCCTTAAGGGCGAGTTGGATGAAGTGCCGGAGAGCTTCTTCCTGATGAAGGGCAAGATAGACGAGGTGTGGGAAGAATACGAGAAAGCCCGCGCCGAGCAAAAGTAGCGCCATGCCTCTACACCTTGAAATCGTAACCAGCGAGCGCACTGTCTTCAGCGGTGACGTAGATATGGTCACCATCCCAGGCAGTGGGGGCGTGATGGGGGTTTTGCCCCATCACGCTCCAGTGCTCTCCACCCTGCGGCCCGGCGAGCTGCGGGTCAAGATCGGCGAGGAGACGCACGAATTCGCCATCGGTGGCGGCTTCGTGGACATTCATGACAACCGCGTGATCATCCTGGCCGACAGCGCCGAGCGCGCCGAAGAGATTGACATTGCGCGCGCCGAAGCTGCGCGCGCACGCGCGGCCGAGCTGTTGAAAAACCCGCCTCCTAATAAAGAAGATCTGTTTAAGCTGCAAGCTTCGCTGCGCCGAAACACGGTGCGGATCAACGTCGCCATGCGCCGGCGCACCCAGCGGGGCGATTCGAGCAGCTAGCACGCGACTCGCCTGATCCCGGTCTCACTACGCAGCTTGGTGCCGGGGCGAGCGTGCTGATCTGCATAAACAATGAGCATTCTTCGGGCTGAAATCGGCGTAGACCTGGGCACGGTGAACGTCCTGATCTACGTGCGCGGCAAGGGGATCGTGATCCAAGAGCCGTCGGTCGTCGCCATCCTCACCCGTGAAGAGATTGTGGTGGAGGTGGGTGAGGAAGCCCGTCAGATGTATGGGCGCACGCCTGAAGAAATTGAGGTCGCTCGGCCGCTGCGCGAGGGCGTGATCGCCGATTACCAGGTGACGCAGAAGATGCTCCAGCACTTTCTGAACCGTGCGAAGGGGTTCAGCTTGCTCCCACCTAGGGTGGTGATCGGTGTGCCCTATGGGGTCACCAGCGTCGAGCGCCGTGCGGTGCGCGAAGCGGCGCTGGAGGCCGGCGCCGGCGAGGTGTTTTTGATCCGTGAGCCGCTGGCCGCAGCCTATGGCGCCGGACTCCCTGTAGACACCGCCACTGGCAACATGGTGATGGATATCGGCGGCGGCACCGCCGAGGCTGCTGTGGTCTCGATGAACGGCATCGTCGTCGCCAACTCGGTGCGCGTGGGCGGGCTAAAGCTCGACGCAGCGATCCAGAACTTCATCCGGCGCAAATACAACCTCGCCATCGGCGAGCCAACCGCCGAGGAGATCAAGATCAACATCGGCAGCGCCCTGCCGCTCCCCAAGGACGAAGAGATGTATATGGAAGTCCAGGGTCGTGACCAGGTCACCGGCCTGCCGCGCACCATCGAGGTCTCCACAAATGAGATCGTCGAGGCGCTACAAGAGCCGCTGGCCCAGATCACCGCGTGCGTGAAATCGGTCCTTGAGCGCACCCCGCCGGAATTGGCCTCGGACATTATTGACCGCGGCATGGCGATGACCGGTGGCACAGCGCTGCTGCGCAAGCTCGACGAGTTCCTCACCCGCGAGACCGGCGTGCCGGCCTATGTGGCCGACGCGCCAATCGCCTGCGTGGCCCTGGGCACTGGACGGGCGCTTGAGAACATCGAGATTCTCAAACGCACGGAGTTCGCTTGAACTTGAGCGCGGATTCTGTCATCCTGCTCGTCCTGGCTTCTGCCTCTGCGCGTCGGCGCGACCTGCTCAGCCGGCTAGGCGTTGGCTTTCAGGTCTGTCCTGCGGATGTAGATGAATCCCCCTGGCCGGGCGAGACTCCGCTGGAGACGCAGTTGCGCATCACCCGCGACAAGGCCCGCACGGCGCAGACCAGGCTATTCACGGCTTACCCGGCACTTGCCGAGCGTCCTGTCGTCGCCTGCGACACAACGGTGCTGCTGGATGGTGAGATGCTGAATAAGCCAGCCGGCCCAGAGGACGCGCGCCGGATGCTGCGCCGCCTGCGCGGACGCACCCATCAGGTGCAGTCCGTGATCGTCGTGCGCCGTGGCGGGCATGAGACGGCTGAGCCGGTGAGCACGCGCGTGCTAATGCGCGATTACGACGACGAGGAAATCGAAGCCTACATCGCCACCGGCGATCCGTTCGACAAGGCAGGGAGCTACGCCGTACAGCATCCCCTCTTTCGACCGGTGGCCGAGATGCGCGGATGTCCGCTCAACGTCGTGGGCCTGGCGCTCTGCCGGCTGCGGGCCTGCCTGCCGCAGCTCCCTGACCCTTCGCTGGTCTGTCAGTCGTTCAGCGGCCGGCCATGCCCTGCCTATCCTGACGAGCGCCACGTCGTTACCCAGATCAACCCGGCGTTCAACACCTAAATATCGCGCGGGTCATCGGTCATCATCACCAAGCGCGGCTGGAAGCGCGCGACGATTTCCACCAGGTCGCGCTGGGCAGCCATGACCTCGTCAATACGTTTATAAGCCTGTGGCGACTCGTCCAGCCCACCGCCCAATAGCTTTACGCCGCGCTCGCGCAGATAGGCATCGCGCATCTTCTTGGTGATGCTCTTGAATGCCTCATTCCGACTCATCTGCCGCCCAGCACCGTGGGAAGCGCTGTTGAGCGAGGCTGGATTGCCCTTGCCGCGCACCACGTAGCCCACATCGCCCATCGTGCCGGGGATAACGCCCAGCTCGTCCTTCCCCGCTGGCGTCGCGCCCTTGCGATGCACATACACGCGCCGGCCATCCGGCAACGTCTCCTCCCAGGCGAAGTTGTGGTGATTCTCTACGGTGGCCAGCACGTCCAGCCCCGCCGCTTTGGTGATTTGTTGATGGATGATGCGGTGATTGGCCGAGGCAAAGCGACCGGCCAAGTTCATCGCCAGCCAGTATTCCTGTCCAGGCTCGCTGGACATGTCCAGCCAGGCCAAGTGCGCCAGTTCCTTATCCAGTTCAGGATGCAGGCTGTGCGCCAGCTTGCTGTAGTAGTCCGCAATTTGGTAACCCACCCCACGGCTGCCGCTGTGAGAGAGCAGCGCGAGATATTTACCGGGCTGAAGGCCGAGTTTGGGGTCGGTAGTCAGCACCTCTAGCTCGCCAAACTCCACGAAATGGTTGCCGCTGCCGGATGTGCCGAGCTGGGGAATGCCTTTTGTCTCCCTTAGGTGTCTGAGGAGCGGGACGGCCTGCCAATCGGGATCGTCCAAGATCGGATCTTCGCGCGGCGGTTTCCATTCCGCGCCGGCGCCGAAGCGCGTTTGCTCGCGCAGCACCTTCTCAAAGCGGCCCTGTTGTTGGCTCAATAGTTCAGGCGGGGCAGCGAAGATGCTCAGCCGCATGCGGCAGGCGATGTCCACGCCAACCGCGTAGGGGATCACCGCGCCCTCGGTGGCCAGCACGCCGCCAATTGGCAAGCCATAGCCCACGTGGGCATCGGGCATCAACGCGCCGGCCACGCTCACCGGCAGGCGCATGGCGTTATCCATTTGTGCGCGCGAGGCAGCGTCTATGTGCTCCGCGCCGAACACAGCGTACGGAAGCGGCTCGCGCCGCACTTCGCTTGCTCGTTTCATCTAAACACGCTACTTCAAGATGTAATAGGTGCCCTTCTTCTCGCCGATGCGCATTAAGACGCCTTTCTCCACCAGGTCGGCCAGGTCCATGCGTAAGGTCTCGGGCGTCACGTTCGGACAAAGCACCTGAAAATCGCGGTTGGTGATGCGCCCGTGCTCGCGCACATACTGCAGGGCGCGGGCCTGCCGCTCGTTCACGGTTAGGCCGGCGGGCAGCGCGCCAGCTTCTGGCGCGAACAGCGTGATGTTCTGGGTGATGCGGCGTTCGCGCACGTTCGAGAGGATCACCGTGAAGCTATAGGACGTGGCGTTGAACTTAGGGGCTGGATGGCCGGCAGCGACCATCTCTTCGATCATCCGGTCTATGCCCAAACCCAATTCTTCAATGTATCCCCACTGGAATAGCCCTTGCACAATGCGCGGATTGCGCGAGAAGTGCTCCTCGATGATGTTATCCAAAGTGATGTAGCCGGCCAGCCCGCCGGGCGAGATCACCTCCAGCCGATCGGCGTATTTGCGCACCTCAACCCGCCGGCCACGCAGGCGATAGTCACGGTGGCACACCGCGTTCACCAGCGCCTCGCGCACGGCAAACTCCGGATACTCCAAGACCTCGTGGCGCTCCAGCCCTTTTACGATCGCCCCCACGCGCATCTCTTCCAGGACCACTTGCCAAGTGCGCTCGATCACGCGAGCAAGCGGACCGTTGATCTCTTCGCGCCTGCCGTAGCCGGCGCGGCCTTCCTCCGAGCGCGGTTCTACGCCGGGGAACTTGACGAAGACGACCCCGCTTTGGGGCAGAAACGCCTGGGGATTTTTGCCGAAAAGCAAGATGCCGGCAACAGTGGGCTGGCCGCGCACGTCCAGCGCGCCGATCTCTTGGAGCAGCGCGGCTGCGCCGGCTGCGGTGCGCTCGGCGAGATCAATCTTACGGCGCGTGCGCGCCTCGCGCTTGGCGATGTATTCGGCGACCACGTCATCATCGAAGTCTTGCAATGTCGCTGCCGGAACGGTCTCGGCTTCGTAGTCGCCCAGGGATTTGTTTTGGGTGAGGTGACGGATTTCCTCGCCGGTCAAGACGCGGTTCTCGCCCGCGCTGCGCACCAACACGCGACCATCCTTTGTTGAATGCAGGTCCATGCTGCGCGGCACACGCACGACGAGTTTGGGGGCGTGGCCGTCGCTGGAACTCTCCAGCGTCGCCAGCACAGGCGGCGAAGTCAGGTTGGCTGCTTGTTGGAGCGAGGCTTCGATGTCCTCCGGCGTGACATCGAGTGTGGGCCGGCCGCGTTCATCGTAGCCCAGCACGATGGTGCCGCCGTCGCTGTTGGCGAACGCCACCATCACCTCAGCCAGCGCTTGCGGGTCAAGCGTCGGCAGGAAGGCCAGAAAGTGAGAAGAGACGCGAATCCGCTGCGTCATCGGCGCGCTTTAGGCGGATTATCTTACCAAGCAAACGCGCTTGGGCGCAGGGAGTGTGTTCACCAACAGGGGGCAAAAAGTTATCTTCTAGCGATGCAAACTCCCGCAGGCCGCGCAGCCTGCGAGAGGGTAAAGGGGCGCGTCTGTCATGCTGAGCACAGCGAAGCATCTGAAATCCCGCCCAACCAAAACACCGCGAAGCCACCCAACCTCCTGCCTCAGCGACCCCGCAGCGCTTCAGTCCGGCGCGCAGGGGCAGTTCGCGAACCGCCTCTGCTGCGCTGCGGCAGCCTGCAATTGATGCATAGCATGCTCGCCAATCCCCCAAGCACTTATGGGTAATGCTAAGCCACTAAATGGGGTACGGTCCAGGATGCTGGTGACTAAGCGTACGGTCGAAGCGATTCAAAGGCTGGTTGACCGATACGTTCGCTCAGACGGATATCCCGTCAGGTGAATTACCGTCGCAGTCGTCATCCCGTAGCGCATGGCAAGTCTACTCGGTCGAGGCAAACAACGCTGAACGCGCTGTTTTGTCTCGCAGCTTGCCCGCCGAACACGAGGATTTGCCAAGAGCGCTGAGAGCTTCCATTGCTCTTCGTGCACCGCTGGAATGCTCGGCCGTTGTTTAGACAGCGTTGTCCCAGAGTGGAGTTTATGTCACTCCGAATTCGAGCACTCCCCCTTGCATATAGGTGAAACTATAATGTGAGTGATGGCTTTCACCGTCAACGATCTAAATGACTTGCTACGCATTCTGCGTGAGCAGCCGGAGTGGCTGGCCGAAGTGCGGCGCGTTGTGCTCACCGATGAGCTGCTGAAGTTGCCAGACTTGGTGCGTGAATTGGTCGAAGCCCAGCGGCGGACAGACGAACGGCTGGCCGAGTTCCAGCAGCGCATCGAGCGACAGATTGCCGAGTTTCAGCAGCGCATCGAGCGGCAGATGGCCGAGTTTCAGCAGCGCATCGAGCGGCAGATGGCCGAGTTTCAGCAGCGCATCGAGCGGCAGATGGCTGAGTTCCAGCAGCGCATCGAGCAGCAGATGGCCGAGTTCCAGCAACGCATCGAGCGACAGATTGCCGAGTTCCAGCAGCGCACCGACCAACGCTTCGCCGAACTGGCCGAAGCCCAGCGACGGACAGATGAGCGGCTGGCCGAGTTCCAGCAGCGCACGGAAGAACAGATCGGCGAGCTGAA
>Ga0209809_1001483_pt1 | contig 18677 bp, 17 predicted proteins | sample YNPMSTMetaG_FD_186172 | JGI IMG/M metagenome (GOLD analysis project Ga0209809, IMG submission 186172) | Anoxygenic and chlorotrophic microbial mat microbial communities from Yellowstone National Park, USA - YNP MS-T MetaG (SPAdes) (version 2) ...
GTCATGCGCAAGGCCGAGGAGATCTGCATCGAGCAAACCGTTGAATTCCCCGCCGACCTGGTCCCGGACGACGATATTCGCGCCCACGTCTTCGGGCGGATCGAGTCGGTGGAGCAGCGCGCCGAGCGGCTGTTCCACGTCCAAATCAGCTACGCGATTGAGACCGCCGGCCTGGAGATCACCCAGCTATTGAACGTGGTCTTCGGCAACACCAGCATGAAGCCAGATATCCAGGTGGCCGACCTGGCGCTGCCGGCCAGCCTGCTGGCGGCCTACGCCGGCCCGCGCTTCGGCGTCCCCGGCCTGCGCGAATTGCTGGGGGTGATGGGGCGGCCGCTGCTGTGCACGGCGATCAAGCCGATGGGCTTGTCGGCGCAGGTGCTGGCGCAGATGGCGGGTGATTTCGCGCGCGGTGGCATTGACCTGATCAAGGACGACCACGGCCTGGCCGACCAGCCCTTTGCGCCTTATGCGGAGCGGGTGAAGCGCTGTGCCGAGGCGGTGCAGGAGGCCAACCAGCGCACCGGCCAGCGCAGCGTATATGCCCCGAACGTGACCGCGCCGGGCAGGGCGCTCTGGGAGCGCGCCTACCTGGCCAAACAGGCCGGCGCGGGCGCCTTTTTGGTCGCGCCGGGGATCGTCGGCTACGACCGGATGCAAGCGCTGGCCGATGACCCACAACTGGGCCTGCCGATCCTGTTCCATCCGGCCCTGTTGGGCAGCTTCGTGACGCATCCATACACGGGCATGGCGCATGGGGTGGTCTTCGGGTTGCTGGGCCGGCTGGCCGGCGCGGATGTGACGATCTTCCCGAACTTCGGCGGGCGCTTCTCCTTCAGCCGCGAGGACTGCCTGGCGATCGCTGAAGCAACCCGACGCCCGCTGGGCGAGCTTAAGCCGATCTTCCCCGCGCCGGCCGGCGGGATGAGCATCGGGCGGGTGGCCGACATGGTGGCGCTCTACGGCGTGGACACGGTGTTGCTGATCGGCGGCGACCTGCATCGTCATCCGGATGGGGTCTATGCAGCCAGCCAGCGCTTTTTGGAGACTGTGCTGGCTGCCTGTGCGCAGCGTTAGGGGTCAAGCAGCGCGCGCAGCGCCTCTGATGAGATCGCCCGCTGGCGCTGCACCTCGCGGCGGGCGCGCAACATGCGCGGCAGGCCGAGCAGGCCGGCGAGCTGGCCTCTCAGGCGGTTGCGGGCAGCCTGCCCGCGCCAGGCGCGCAGCGCGTCCCATGCGATCCGCCATTGCTCGCGCAGGATGGCGGGCCAGTGCGCGCGCCACACCTCAGCCGGCACGTCCTTGGCCAGCAACCAGATGAAGTTGCGCCCATCGTAGAAGCTGTTCAGCACGCCGCCGCCGGTGGCGCTGACTTTGTGATACACAATCGCGTCGTGGGCCAGCGCGCAGCGATAGCCGGCCAGTTGCGCCCGCCAGGCCAGGTCCACGTCCTCACAGGAGAACTCGAAGCGCTCGTCCAGCAGGCCGATCGCCTCGAGCATCGTGCGCCGGTAGATCGCCGCCGCGCCACACGCGCCGAAGACGTATTCTGCGTCGAAGCGGCCATCGTCGCGCTGCCAGACCCCGCGGTTGCCCGGCACGCCGCGCACCGAGTAGAAGTCGCCGGCGCTGTGCAAGTATTCGCGTCGGTCGAACAGGCGCACCTTGCTGGCCACAGCGCCGGCGTCGGGATGTTCCCGCAGGCAGCGCGCCGCGTTCTCTAACCAGCGCGGGTCGGCCTCGGTGTCGTTGTTCAAGAGGGCGATCGCCTCGGCGGCTTGGCTGGCGGCGCGGATGCCGGCGTTGCACGCGCCGGCGAAGCGGCGGTTCTCCGGCAGCGCCAGCAACCTGACCTCCGGGAAGTGTGCGCGCACCAGCCGGCGAGAGTCATCGCTGGAGGCATTGTCCACCAGGATCACTTCGAGCGGGGGGAGGGTCTGCCGGCGCAGCGCGCCGAGGCAGGTCGGGAGATGGTGGGCGCCATTCCAGTTGGGAATGACCACCGAGATGAGCATGTGCGGCGAACATTATAATTTTCTGAGCCACCCGTGAACGCCCTCGACCGCGTCCTTGCCGAGGACGCGCACCAAGCAGTGCCTGTTGAGCCGTTGGACGCGCTGAGTGACCAAGAGTTGGCCCGGCGGGCCAGACACGAGCGCCAAGCCTTCGGCGTGCTCTACGAGCGACACGTGGCGGCGATCTATCGCTACGTGTTCTATCGGGTGGGCAACGTCGAGGATGCCGAGGACTTGACCGCGCGCGTCTTCGCCCGCGCGCTGCGCCACATTCACAACTACGACGACCGTGGGTTGCCCTTCACCGCCTGGCTGTATCGCATCGCGCACAACGCCGTGGCAAACTTCCATCGCGACAACAGCCGGCGGCCAGCGGTGCCGCTGGAGGAGGCGGACGCGCTGGGCAGCGCAGCCAACGAGGACGACCACGAACAGCGGATAGACCGCGAGCGCGAGCGGGCGCGGCTGCTGCGGGCGGTGCGCAAACTGCCGCCAGAGCGCCAACATCTGCTGGTGCTGAAGTTTGTGGAACAATTGCAAAATGCGGAGATCGGGCAGATCATGAACCGGAGCGAGGGAGCAATCAAGTCACTTTATCACCGCACTTTATTACAACTGCGCCAGATTATGGCAGAATTGGACTGATGGCTGGTTCAAGGGTTATTCTCAGCGCCGAAGACGTGGCCTGGCTGGAACAAGCGCTGGGCCAAGCGATGACGCCGGTGGCGCCGCGGCCGGAGTTCGTCTCGCGCGCAAAGGAGGAGCTGATGCGTTTGCCGGCCGCCCGCCCATTGCCGGCTTGGGCGCTGCTGGCAGCAGGAGTCGCTTTGTTCGCCGTGATCGGCACCCTGTTTTACCTGCGACCTGGGCGCAGCAGCCTTGCTTCCCTGCCGGATAGGCCCGCATAAACCGCGATGGACGCGCTCTTCATGTTCTGCGTGATCGGCGTCTCGTTCGCCGCCGTGATGCTGTTGTTGATGCGCGTCCGCCGGCTGACAAACGAGCTGGACGCGCTAAGTGACCAGCATCGGCAGCTCCGCCGGCAGTGCGATGCGCTGGTGCACGAGGCTGCCGAATGCCGCGCGCTGAAGGATGCGCTGAGCGAGGCGATTTTCGACCCGCTGCTGGTGATAGATGGACAGCGGCGCATCATGGCTGGCAATGAAATCGCCAAGCGGCTGGGCTTGTGCAAAGCCGGCCAGACGCTGATCGAGGCCATCCGCTCGCACGAGCTGGACAGCCTGGCCGGCGATGCGCTGGACATGCGCTGCGAATTGCCGCGCGATTTCTACATTGACCAGCGCCTATTTCGGGCGCGAGCGGTTCGCTACAACGGGGGGGCAGTCTTAGTGCTGCGCGATGTGAGCGAGCTTCAGCGCCTGGGGCGCGCGCGGCGCGACTTCGTGGCCAACATCTCGCACGAGCTGCGCACGCCGCTGGCGACGATCGGCGTGTTGCTGGAATCGCTGCGCCTGGAGGCGGCTGCCATCCCGCCGAATCTTCAGTGCCTGATCGCCCAGATGGATGCCCAGGTGACCTCGCTCACCCAACTGGTCCAGGAGCTTTCCGACCTGGCGCAGATCGAGGCAGGGCAGGTGCCGATGCGGATGGTGCGCGCGTCGCTCCATCAGGCGGCGAACACGGTGATCCATCGGCTGCTGCCGCAGGCGGAGAGCGCCGGCTTGCGCTTGGTCAACGAGATCCCGGAGCACCTACACGGCCTGTTCGACCCGGCCCAGATTCAGCGCGTGCTCTCCAACCTCCTGCACAACGCGATCAAGTTCACGCCCGCAGGTAGCGCGACGGTGTTCGTGCTCTCCGAGCAAGAGGCGGTCGCTCAACTCGCCAAGCTGCGCGTCGCGCTGGCGGAGGTGGACCTGACGCCGGAGGATGTGTGGGTCGTCGGCGTGCGCGACACGGGGGTGGGCATCCCGCGCGAGGAGCTGCCGCGCATCTTTGAGCGCTTCTACAAAGTGGATCGCGCGCGCGGTCGAGGCGGCAGTGGGCTGGGCTTGGCGATCGCCAAGCACATCGTGGAAGCGCACGGCGGGCGGATTTGGGCCGAGAGCACCGTGGGCAAGGGGACGACCTTTTACTTCACCGTGCCGCGCGAGGGGTGAACCGTCCGGAGAGTGATGAGTTGAGTATTCCTCCTTTGGCATGACGAGGCCGGGCGGGGAGTGTGCATTCAGCAGAACGCTGGGTGGGCGACGGCAGGGCGTCGCCACCCCCTACTCCAGCTGGTGAGCAGCGCGCAAGCGGTCGCCCCTTTTGGGTGAACGCACCCATGAAACGCTATCAGGTATACAATTAGGCGTGAGGAGAGATGGCCAACCGAATGAACGGTGTGTATTCGCTCGATCAGACAGAGCGGCGCATACTACGGGCGTTGCACGACAAAGGTCCCGGCATGCTCATGGAAGTGGCGGTGCGCACCTTGGACTTCCCGGAGCGAGTCGCTCCCGTTTTGCGCACGCTGCACGAGCAAGGACTGGTCCACGTTGAGCGCATCAGAGGCGGGGTGCTGGGCAATGAGCTATGGTCAATCACGCCGCAGGGCCGCCGCGCTTTAGAGGAGGCAGCGCAGCCATCCGGACAGCGGCCGGCTTTCATCACCAGGATGGCGCGCGACGTCGCGCCGCTGCCTAACTCGAGCAGTGGCAGCGAGTATCAACAAGAGGAGGCAGCGCAGCCGTCCGGACAGCAGCCGGCTGGCACCACCAGGATGGCGCGCGATGTCGCGCTGCCGCCTAACTCGAGCAGTGGCAGCGAGTATCAAAGCGGGGTTGACGCAGCGGCGCGCAGCGTGCCGCTGCGTCAACCTACTGGCCATGAGTTGGAGATCGAGCTACTGATAAAGCTCGGTGACTTGGCAGCCCAGCACGGGGATACCAACGAGGCAACCAAATACTACCAACAGGCGCTGAAGCTGGTTAGGGAGAAGGGCAGATCGCCAGATGCTTGAGGCTTGGTGCCCTTCCCTTGCTTATGACATCGCTGCCGCAACTCCTCCTCTTTGCCGCCCTCTCCGCCGCCGTCGGGGTTGCATGGGGGCTGAGCGAGCTTGTGAGCGCTTTTGCGCTTGACACGGGCTACGCGCTGCGCACACTTGGCGCATGGTTGTTGTTGCTCGTCAACGCCTTTGCGCCCGCGTTCATCTATGTTTTAGCTGCCAGTTTTTTCCCCGAGCTATATGCCTGGCAGGCAGCGGTTGCGATCGGACTAGCCTGGCCGGTTGTAATCCGAAACCTCCACTTTAACTTCTCGGCGAGGATAGCCGATGCTGCCTCGGATGATTCAAACGCTGCTGACCAGGCAACCTCTGTCCGTTTTGAGCGGATTTACACCAACTTCCAGAGCCTGGCGTATCGGATGATCAACGCTCAGCTTGCGCATCAGCGTGCTGGACTGATCGCCCGCGTGGTGACCGACTGCGACTTGAACGACCTCGAAGCGCACGCTCGGCGTTTGTGCATTGCACAGCCAGTACCGATGAGCGATGAGCGCGAAAATGAAAACCTAAGCAATGAACGCTGTAGTGAGTATATTGATAATATCATGATGCGTGAATCTGTTGATGAGAAGAAAATGTATCTCTCTGCGTTCGTCATCAACTATTTTGGTCGTGCCTCGCTTGAGGAGTTTATTCGCCAGCAGAAGCACAAAGTGCGGAAGAGCATCCCCGGCGTGGCGAGCTAACGCGGGGCACGTAAAGCCCCTTTTCGCGATCTCCGCTCGAGCGGGCAGTAGATTGAGCGCCTAGCCCCTGCCTCACTCCTGTCACCTTGGACATGGGATCAGGCCAAGCGGCTTCGTGGGACTCTGGTCGGGCAGGCATGTAGATGCTTTGCTCCTACAACGCGCCGGCACGGCGAGCAAGCAGCACAGCGCGCCTTCTAGGCAGCGAATAAAGATGCCGTGCCTTCAACGTCTTTGCGTCCTCCGCGCCTCCGCGCGAGATCGGCCTTGCTCCAACTGTAAGTGCACCCGTCGCGCCCCGCGTATGGTAATATCCCGCCGACTTCGGCATGTCATCGCGCATCTATAAGGCGATTCTCTTCGACCTGGATGGCACATTGCGCGCCAACCAGCCCGAGGGCTTTGAGGCCTTCGTGACCTATGCCAGGCAGATCGGGCTGGCGCTGAGCGAGGAGCAGGTGAAGATCTGCGAGCGCGAGGCCCATCGCTACTGGGCCAGCGACCGCGTGGACGCCGACATGGCCCGCTACGACCAGCGCGGTTTTTGGGTCAACTACAACCAAATCTTGCTCAACGCGATGAACGTGGCGCATCTATGCCCAAATTGCGCCGATCGCATTCAGGACCTCTTCGATGCCTACGATCCGCAAGACGTGGTATTCCCCGATAGCCGGCCGGTGTTGCAGACGCTGCGCGAGGCCGGCTATACCCTGGGGCTGGTCTCGAACCGTGAGGAGCCGCTGGAGGCCTGCGCAGCGCAATACGGCATCGGCGAGTTCTTCCACTTCATGCTCTCTGCCGGCCAGGCTGGCTGCTATAAGCCAGACCCGCGCATCTTTTACCAGGCGTTGGCGCTGGCCGGCGACGTCTCGCCCGCCGACGCGGTATACATCGGCGATAACTACTTCGCCGACGTGATCGGCGCGCTCAACGTGGGCATGGACGCGATCTTGGTTGACCCCCGCGATGTCTTTACGCGCTACTACCCACTGCGCGTGAAGCGCCTGCGCGAGGTGCTGGACTTGATCGGCGTGCCGGTCAGTGCGCACGGCTAGGGCGATGTTCTGCGACTACGAGGGGGCGGATTACCGGACGCGCTTCTGGGAGGGGGCTGACCGTGCCTACGAGGATGCCGTTGAGCGCGTGGCCCTGTCCCGCTTGCTGCCCGCGCGCGGCGGTCGAATCGCCGAGTTCGGCGCAGCCTTTGGCCGGCTGGCCGACCTATACGCCGGCTATCGAGAGGTCTTGCTGATTGATTACTCGCGCTCGTTGCTCCAGGAGGCGCAGCAGCGCTGGGGAGGCGACCCGCGCTTCAAGTTCGTCGTCGCCGACATCTACCATCTGCCCCTGCGCGATGGCGTCTTGGATGCCGCGACGATGATCCGCGTGGTCCACCATTTAGCAGACGTGCCGGCGGCGCTGCGCCAGGTGCGCCGCGCGCTAGCCGCCGGCGCGACGTTCGTCCTGGAGTTCGCCAACAAGCGCCACCTGAAGGCAATTGCGCGCTATGCGCTGGGCCGGCAGGCGTGGCGTCCGTTTGATCTCCAGCCAGTGGAGTTCGCCCCGCTGAACTTCGACTTTCACCCGCGCTGGATGCTGGACATGGTCCGCGCGGCGGGCTTTGAGGTGCGCGCACGGCGCGCTGTGTCTTACCTGCGGGTTGGCTTCCTGAAGCGTCGGTTGCCGCTCAGGCTGATGGTAGGGCTGGACGCGCTGCTCCAGCCGAGCGGGGCGATCGCGCTGCTCTCGCCCAGCGTCTTCGTGCAGTTGGTGGCCCTGCCGGCGAATCAAGCTGGGGCGGAGTTATCAGGCGACGCGATCTTTTGTAGCCCCCGCTCTGGCGCGCCGCTGCGCCGCGAGGGGGATGCCCTGGTATGCGACGCGGACGGCACGCGCTGGCGGGTGGATGGAAACTTCTACGATTTCAAGACGCCCGTTTGAGCTTCACCCTTCCAGGATAGTCGTTGCGGGAGGCTCAGCTTTGGGGTGGCTTGGCTCAAAACCGCCGAGGCGCAGAGAAATGACCTTTGCGTTCTCTGCGGTGCATGTTTCTCGCATTGCCTTCAAGTGTGCACCCCCGTCATTACCACGCGTGGGCTGATAAAGGCGCATCACATGCTGCAGGTTATTGCTATGCGGAAGCGCCTCGTTGTTCCCACAGGTGAACCAGGTCCCAGAACTCGCTTTCGAATTGGCTTTTGCCCTCCTCACTTGGCAACACGCGGAAGAAGGCGCGATAAACCAGGTAAAACGCCCCGCCGAATACCCCAAGCGAGACCAACGGGAAGAGCACGCGAGTGATGGCGTTGACCTGGGCGACCTGCGCGTTGAAGGATTCCGTGCCAAACGGTGCAAGCACGATATTTAAGTTGAGCAGGAAATTCACCACGCCGAGCGCGACATTCGCCACGGCCACGATCACCGTCGCAGCGATCAAACTCTGGCGCACCGTCGGCTTGGCGCACAAGGTGCGGAAGGCGCGCGCCCTTTGTGCTGTGTCGGGCTGAAAGACCTGGGCCGCGAAGAACTCGAACATCGGCCGGCCCAGCAAGAGCGAGCCGAAGAACAGCCCCGCAGCGACGATCAGGCCGGCGGTATCCTTCAGCGCATATTGCCAGCCATCCACAAACCAGAACGCCAACACGCCGTTCATGATCGCCGTGCTGGCCACGTAAGTCGTGATCGCGTTAAAGCGCCGGCTGAGGGCAAAGGTGTCAATCAGCACATAGCTCACCGGCACCAGGGCGGCCAGCACGTAGGCCAGTGGCGCGCCCAGCGGCTTCGTCAGGTTGTTCAGGATGAGGATCGGCACCGCCGCACCCATCACGATGTCCAGCAGCAGCTTACTCCAGCCCTTCATACGCACGATTATCGCCGATGAGCCGCTCTGGGGGGTGTGTTCATCAACAAGGGCAAAGCCATCTCCGGCGATGCTAACTCCCGCAGGCTAAGCAGCCCGTAAGAGGGTAAGGGGGCGAATCTGTCGTGCTAGCGAAGTGAAGCATCCAAAATCCCGCCCAACCAAAACTCCGCGAAGCCACCAAACGCCCCGCCTCAGCGATCCCGCAGCGCTTCAGTCCAGCGCGAGTTTGGATTCTTCGCTGCGCGCTCAGAATGACAAGGGCGGGGGCCGCCTGCGCCACTCCGCAGCGCTTTTGGGCGAGCGGCAAAGTTGAACCCTGCCCGTGAACGCACCCAGCCTCACCCGTGCATAAACGCACCGGTATGATCAGCCCATGCGCCCGCGCGTGGTGGACTGGACGCTTTACGGGCTGGCGGCAATCGCTGCGCTCACCGGCTTCGGGGCTTGGCTCGTGACCGACCAGTACAGTCGTGCGATCCTCACCGCGCATGCCGTCGCCGGCTTTGCCTTGCTCGTGCCGCTGGCCTGGAAGCTGCGCCGCGTCCGCCTGCGGCTGGTCCGCCTCAAGGCCTGGGACGCGAAGACGCCCATCTCGGCGTTGACGACCATCGCCGCGCTCGCTGCGATCGGCAGCGGCGCGTTTTGGACGCACGCCCAATGGCCGACCGGCTACCCGAACGGCATGCACATCCACATCGTCGCTGGCCTGGCGCTGGGCGGGCTGTTGGGCGCGCACGTGCTGCTGCGCTTCAAGCGTCCGGCGCGTCATGATTTCTCTGGCCGGCGCGACGCGCTGCGCTGGCTGGGCATGCTCGGCTTTGGCGCGGCCTTGCTGCCGGCTAAGGAAGCGCTCAATCGCGCCCTCGGGTTGCCGGGCGCGCAGCGGCGCTTCACCGGCTCGCGCCACGCAGGGAGCGACTCCGGCAACGCCTTCCCGATCACCAACTGGCTGTTTGACCGGCCCACGCCAATAGACACATCCCGCTGGCGATTAACCGTGCGCGGCGCAACCGCGCGCGTGTTGTCGCTCAGCGATGCCGAGCTGGCGCGGCTGCCCCAGACCAGCCTGCGCGCCACGCTTGATTGCACGGGTGGCTGGTACTCGACCCAGACCTGGCGCGGCATCTCGGTCGGCGCGCTATTGGATCAGGTTGGCGTCTTGCCCTCGGCGCGTTTTGTGAGTTTCGTCTCGGTCACCGGCTACCGCTGGAGCCTGCCGATCGCTGAGGCACGCGCGGCGCTGTTGGCCACGCACGTCGGCGATGAGCCGCTCGACCACTGGCACGGCGCGCCGCTGCGCTTGGTCGCGCCGGGCCGGCGCGGCTTTATGTGGGTCAAGTGGGTGCGCGAGGTCGTCGTGCTCACCCAGCCCGACCTCGGCCAGTGGATCGCCATCTTCACCAGCGGGCCAGACGCGACCTAGCTACGCGCCAAGCAGGATACGAGGTTTGAACCACTGAACTTGGTAGTAAAGAGGCGCGATGAACAAACAGGGCAAGCGATATCTGCTTGACAAGCCAAATGGGATTCCTATAATCAGAAAGTAAGCAGCATGACACCTCTGTCTTTGAATAAAGAGCGATCCCTGATAGTGGCCATGGATCACGGCCGCACACACGGTGTGATTCAGGGTTTAGAGAATCCAAGAACCGTCCTTGAAACCATCGTCTCGTCAGGCATTGATGGCATCCTTACTACTTTTGGGGTGTTGAAACACTTCCGCTCAGTTATCCCTCACACGCTCCCCGTGTTTCTCAGACTTGATGGAGGACCGAGTATCTATAGCCAAGACTGGCTTGCATACACAGAATGGGATCTACTGCATTCTGTTGAGGATGCTCTCAAACTGGGCGCGCAGGGCGTCGCGCTGATGCTCTTCATGGGTCTCTCTGTTGAGCTCCAGACTTTTCGGTTGGTTGCACGCGTCGCGCGCGAGTGCATGAGCGCAGGCATTACTTTAATGGTTGAAGCCTTGCCTTGCCCCAGTGCACGGATTGCAGATCCAAAAGATCCTCTTGTTGCCGCCTCTGCTGTGCGATTGGCCTTCGAGCATGGTGCTGATCTAGTCAAAACGTATTACACAGGAAGCGTCCAGAGCTTTCAACCAGTAGTCGCTAATTGTCCCATTCCCGTATTTATCGCGGGCGGTCCTCGCATGAATACCTCGCACGAAGTATTAAGCACTGCTGACGAAGCGATAAAGGCAGGAGCAAAAGGCATTGTGTTTGGTCGTAATATATGGCAGAGTGATAACATGCGAGCTGTTATCAAAGCTCTGCGCTGCATTGTGCACGACGGCATGTCACCCAGCGAAGCATTATCTAGAGCAAATTCCATCTAATGCTCGGGAAGGAGGTGGTAAATGGCAAAGTTAATCTAAGTTGAGAGCGATTTCTTCAAATAACTACGCGCAAACACTGTAAAGATGGAGGTTGGTATGAAGTTCAGCAAGATTTATGTTACTGTTTTAGCAACCACGCTGGTCGTTTCTGCTTGTGCGGTGCCTCAGGCAGCACCCGCTGCCCCTCAGGGTGCAGCTCCTACGCCAACACCTCTAGGGCAAGAGGAGAACGTGGCAAAAGAGGTGGTGGCTGGTGATTTGAAACCACCCGTAGTGGCTCAACCGTGCGGAGACAACTGTCCATTCAAGGGTCAGACGGTTACTGTCATCGTCAACGCTGCTGGCGAGAAGGGACCAATCTCAGGTCCGTTCTATGAGGTCCGCGAAGAGTTCGAGAAAGCAACAGGGGCCAAACTGAACATCGTTGAAGTGCCCTTTGCTGAACACTTCCCGAAGCTCCTTACTGACCTCACTAGCGGCACAGGTCAATACGATGCGTCAATCGCAGGCGCATGGTGGCTCGGGGATTTGGTCGGCGGTGATTACATCCTGAGCTATGACCAGTGGTACAACGATCCTCGCTTCCCACAATGGGACTTTGAAGACGTTCTAGCAGGTCCGCGCTCGCTTCTAACCTACGGTGGCAAGAAGTACATGGTAGCCAACGATCATGATGGCCAAGTGATGTACTACCGGCGCGACTTGTTAGAAGATCCCAACCACAAAGCCGCCTTCAAAGAGAAGTATGGTTACGATTTGAAGGTGCCTACCACCTGGAAGGAGTTCCGTGATGTTGCGGAATACTTCAATGGCAAGGACCTAAACGGCGATGGGAAGCCAGACAACGGGTTGACAATGCACCTAAAGGTAGGCGGCCAGGGCATGTTCCACTTTATGTCGTTCGCTGCACCGTTCGTGATCGGCCCTGAGAACAAGAACCTGTTCTGGTTCGACCCAGAAACGATGAAGCCGCTCATGGACAGCCCAGGCCACCTGAGAGCGCTAGAAACCTTGGTTGATCTGGTTCAGTTCGGACCCGAAGCGATGATGGGCTGGAGCTTGGGCGAGGCATGGGATCACTTCCTGCGCGGCGAAGCAGCGCTCACCTTCACGTGGGGTGACCTGGGTGCTCTTGCTCAGCAAGAAGGCAGCAAGGTCAAAGGCAAGACCGGTGCTGCGATGCTGCCGGGCACGAACGAGTATTACAGCATCCCGAAGGGCCAGTGGATCAAGGTTGACTCAGTCAATCGTGTGGGCAACACCACAGGCGGCTCCTGGGCCGGCGTGATCTCTAAGTTCTCCAAGGCCCCAGAAGCGACTTATTATCTGCTAGCCTTGATGGCGTCCAAGCCGAAGTCGCTCATCTACGCTGCTCGCGGTTGGGATGGTGTTGACCCTGGGCGCACTTCTCACTTCCTACCTCCAGACGGCACGGCTAAGCTGGATGACTATCTCGCTGCGGGATGGGCGGAAGCGGACATCAAGGACTACACTAAGGCATACTTTGACAACTTCAATGCACCGTTGCAGTTCCCCTACCTACGCATCCCCGGCACGTTCGAGTATTGGACGGCCCTAGATATCCGTCTCTCGGAGGCAGTGACCAAGCAGAAGACGCCAGAGGAGGCGCTGAAGGCGACAGTGGCTGACTTCGAGGCGATCACTGAGCGCTTGGGCCGTGAGAAGCAGCGACAGATCTACATCGAATCCCTCGGTTTGAAGTAATCCTAACCCGATCAAAGTTCATCCTTCCCCTTCTAGGTCATTCAGACCTAGAAGGGGAAGAGAAGTCAATTGTCATTCTCTATGAACGAGGCTCTAAGCCAATCCATACCGTCAAGACAGATTCATAAACAAATCAAGCTGGACAATCGTCTTTTTATCATACCAGCAGTTATCTGGGTCCTTGCGTTTTCTATATTTCCATTGCTATATGCTCTGTATACAAGTCTCTTCAGTTTCAGGTTTGGAAGGATAAATGAATTCGTAGGTTTGTACAACTTTGTCAGATTGTTTAATGATGCAAACTTGCATTCTGGATTAAGGATCACGCTTGTCTTTGTCATAGTAAGCGTGAGTGTGCAAATGGTTCTCGGTTTTGGCTTAGCGTTATTGCTAAATAGAGATATTTTAGGCAGGAGCTTATTACGAACGATTATGATCCTGCCTCTATTTGCTACTCCTGTTGCTATTGGCTATTTGAGTATCACTATCTTCTATGAGCAAAACGGGCCTGTGAATACGATCATCCGTTCATTGGGTGGCAGTGGTATTCCGTGGCTCTCCAACCCCTTCTGGGCCTTGGTCACGGTAATCTTGGTGGACATCTGGCAGTGGACACCCTTCGTCTTTCTCGTGTCACTCGCAGCCTTACAAGCGCTTCCAGACGATCTCTACGAGGCAGCCAAAGTGGACGGAGCATCTGGCTGGTCTATGTTCAGATACATCACGCTGCCTCTAATGACACCCATCCTGACGCTGATCTTGTTGCTCAGGTTGGTGGAATCATTTAAAGTTTTTGACATACCAACCAGTCTAACACTTGGAGGACCAGGGCGAGCTACGGAAGTATATAGCTTATTTACATATCGTACTGCGATGCGATTCTTTGATCATGGTTATGCCGCTGCACAGGGTTTTCTCTTGTTGATCATCGTTAGTTTTATCATTGTGACTCTATACAGGAGGATTATCACAAATTATGAGACAGAATAAACTATCAAGTATAAACACACTTAACACTATATTTACTGCTTTTGCACTGCTAATAGCTGTTGCGTGGGTTATTCTGCCTTTTTACTGGGCGCTTCTCAACTCGATAAAGAAACCCGCAGATACTTTTAGCAATACTTTTATCCCGTTCATTCAATTTCAGCCTACATTAGAACATTGGTTGGCCGAATTATCTATTCCTGAGATACGCCAAGCGCTACTTAACAGTGCCGTAATTTCAACAGGCGCTGCAACCATTGCTGTCTTGCTAGGCACACCGGCAGCCTATGCGTTGGCACGCTTTAAGTTCATACGTCCTAGGAATAGCTCGTTGACCACTTGGTTTCTCTCCCAGCGCATCCTCCCCCCAGTGCTGTTCGTCATTCCTTTCTTCCTCATCATGCGCGAGTTGCGGCTGCTTGACAGTGTGCTTGCACTGGTATTACTCAACGCAACATTCACGTTGCCATTCCCAATCATTATCCTTAGCCAGATTATACGTGAACTGCCCAGAGAATTAGAAGAAGCCGCTTTCGTAGACGGTGCAAGTTTATGGCAAGCACTTGTTTTAATTGTTCTACCTCTAGTCATTCCAAGCCTTGTAGCTTCTTGGATTATATGTATGGCTTTTACTTGGAATGAATTTCTGTTCGCCTTATCGCTTACGACTAAATCCGCCATCCCAATGCCGGTGATCATTGCAGGAGCGGAGCACACGCGCGGCGTGCAGTTCTGGTTTGTAGGCGTCCGTACCATTCTCACATTGCTCGTCCCGACCTTGTTCGCCCTGCTTGCTCAACGCTACATTATTCGTGGGTTAACCCTAGGGGCTGTGAAGGGCTAGTTGTGATACAGTCGTTCCTACGAGAGCAATTGGCTATCAAGTCTTCCTTTTCGTCAGCGAGAGTGAACCGCTAGCCCTATGCAGCCACTCCTGTTAGGGATAGATGTAGGCACGACGCACATTAAAGCCGCGGTCTTTGACTGCACGGGCCACATGGTCAGCCTGGCTAGGGTGCGAACTCCTACTCACTATCCGCAACCTGGCTGGGCGCATTATGAGCCAGATGAAATCTGGCAAGGTGTCCTCGAGGTCGTCCGCTCAGCGTTATCACAAATAGACCATCCTCAGCGCGTCGTAGGCGTTGCCTGTGCTAGTATGGGTGAAGCGGGCGTGCCGGTTGATGAACAAGGACATCCCTTATACCCTTTTATTGCGTGGTTTGACCAGCGCAGCCAACCTCAAGCCGCTATGATAGCAACAGCAATCGGCCCGGACGTCATTGCCGAATCTACTGGCTTAAATATTAATCCTATATTTAGCCTATGTAAAATACTTTGGATTCGTGAAAATCACCCAGATATTTATAAAAGAACCTTCAAGTGGCTAAACGTATCTGATTATATATCCTATAAACTATCCGGCATTTACGCAACAGATTATTCGCTTGCCTCTAGAACACTTAGTCTCAATTTAAACAGCTTACAATGGAATCTAGACATCTTGAAAAGTATAAATATAAAAAATAACATATTTGCTAATCTACTATGTAGTGGAACAAAGCTTGGTTTTGTATTACCAGAAGTCGCAAGCATTACAGGCTTACCCACATCTGCTATAGTTTCAGTGGGGGGACATGACCACGTATGCGCCGCGCTTGCGCTAGGAATTACTACTCAGGGTACGATCCTCGACTCGATGGGTTCTGCTGAGGCGCTCTTCCTGCCCATAGAGCAGGCGAGGATTGACCCGGAGCTATGTTGCCGAGGCTACACCTACGGCGCTCATGTCGCTGGCGGCTACTACGTGTTGGCCGGCCTCTTTGCATCCGGCATTGCCGTCGAATGGTTTCAACAATTCGCCGCACGAGACATCAGCGTAGAGGCCCTTATTGAAGAGGCAACACTCGTCCCTGCCGGTAGCTTAGGAGCGATGTTTGTGCCACATCTACGCACAGCAAACACGCCACACAACGATCCTACTGCGATGGGCGCATTCGTGGGCCTCACCACAGACACACAACGCGGTGCACTATTCAGAGCAGTGCTAGAGGGATTGGCAATGGAAACGCACTATGCTTTAGATGTTCTTAATCAAAAGTATAACCTAAGTAACTCAAGATTACTTGTAACAGGAGGTAGCATTAAAAACAAGTTACTTTTGCATATAAAATCTAATGTCTTTGGGAAGCCAATTATTATTAAATCAGTTGAGGAGGCCACAGCACTCGGTGCCGCCTTGCTCGGTGGCGTAGGTGCAGGTGTATATGCTAGCCCTCAGGCTGCTGCTGATGCGATTCAAGTTAAAGAAGAGGTTGTAGCTAATGAACAAAATTTAACCAATTTTTATGCGCTTCTTTATCAAAATCTTTACAAATATCTTTACGAATTTCTTAAGCCCATAAATCAAAAAATAAATTCATTCAAATATAGTGTTAAATACTAGGATAGTTCCGTTAACGACTTTACCTGCGTGATAAGCGCTCCCTGATCAAAGCGCTGCTTCTCGCAAAACGCATCCCTGGTCTTCTTCTCGGCGCTGTTGGCCACGCACGTCGGCGATGAGCCGCTCGACCACTGGCACGGCGCGCCGCTGCGCTTGGTCGCGCCGGGCCGGCGCGGCTTTATGTGGGTCAAGTGGGTACGCGAGGTCGTCGTGCTCACCCAGCCCGACCTCGGCCAGTGGGTCGCCATCTTCACCAGCGGGCCGGACGCGACCTAGCTACGCGCCCCGCCCTTCCATCCCAGGCCGCGGCTGCGGCAGCGGCGGAATCGGCAACTCGAAAGGCAGGCGGAAACCCGGCAGGATCTCTAGTCCCCCACCCTCCTGGCCCGGAAGCACCCCGAAGATGGCATTGCCCAGCGAGACGCCCAAGTAGGCCTGGCCAGCTTTGTCGGGATGGCGGCCCAGGGTCACCACCATCGAGAGCGGCTTCTCCTGGCCTGCGCGCCGGACGCTGAGCGTGAGCTGGTCGCCGGGCTTGCTGCGCTGGATGACCTGCACCAGGTCATCCGCGCGCTCGATGGGCTTGTCGTTGGCGGCCACGATTAGGTCACCGGCTTTCAAACCGGCCTTGTCCGCCGGGCTGCCGGCGACCACCTCAACCACGCTGGCGCCGGAGACGCGCTCCGCGGAGCCAAACGGCAACTGGAATGAGCCTATGGCGAGCGCGTAGCGGATGCCAAGATAAGGCGAGCCCTTCTTCTCGGGGTTCTCGCCCAGGCGCACCTTGACGCTGCGCTCGGCGTCATCGCGCTTGATCTTCAACGTGATCTCATCGCCGGGCTTGTAGGCGGCGAGCAGGTCGCCCAGCGCCGACGACCAGTCCAGCGGCTTGTCGTTGATGGCGAGCAGGACGTCGCCGACGCGCAGGCCGGCCTTGGCCGCCGGGCTGTCGGTGATCACCTCGGTGACCCGCACCTGCACGCCGAAGCGCTGCTCCAACCAGCGCTGGACGCCGCCCTCATCAGGCTTAGCTTGCGGCGGGCGGCTCTCCTGAGCCGGCGGCCTGGCTGTCGCTTCAAAGGGCACCACGCCCAGATATGGCCGGCCATCGGCCTGGCCCAGGACGACCCTCAGCGTGCGCTCGGCCTCCCCGCGCGCGATCCGCAGGCGCACCTCGTCACCCGGCTTGAGCGCGGCCAGCGCATCGCGCAGCGCGCCGGCGCTATTCACCTCGACCTCGTTCACTTTGAGGATGATGTCGCCACGGCGCAGGCCGGCCTCCGCTGCGGGGCTGCCGCGTTGCACGGCGACGATGAGGACGCCCTTGTCTTCTTCGAGGGCGCGCGCGGGCGCCGCAACCCCGACCGCAGTTGCCACTGCCAACGCGATGCCGACGAGCGAACGCATCAACCACATCATGGCTGTTTTATCCTCCTGAGCCTCGGATTCTAAGCACGCTCATTTAAGCACCCAAACGTTTATAAAACGTTGACGCGCGCAGCGGCGAGAATACGGGTATGGACCTCACACAGCCACACCGACGCTACAACCCGCTCACCGGCGAGTGGGTCTTGGTCTCGCCCCAGCGCGCCGCGCGTCCCTGGTTGGGCGCGGTGGAGAGGGTCACGCGCGAGCAGCGGCCGGCCTACGACCCCAACTGCTATCTGTGCCCCGGCAACCGGCGCGCGAACGGCGCGCTCAACCCGCCCTACACCGGCGTCTTCGTCTTCGACAATGACTTCCCCGCCCTGCTGCCGCCGACGGCGGACAGCGGACCGGCAGACGGCTCGGCCCACCCGCTGCTCCGCGCCGAGCCGGAGGCGGGCGTCTGCCGCGTGATCTGCTTCTCCCCGCGCCACGACCTGACGCTGGCCGAGCTGCCACCGGCGCAGATCCGCGCCGTGGTGGACACGTGGGCGGCGCAGTGCACCGAGCTGGGCGCGCGCGAGGACATCACCTACATCCAAATCTTCGAGAACAAGGGGGAGATGATGGGCGCCAGCAACCCACACCCGCACGGCCAGCTCTGGGCCACCCGCGGCTTGCCGACCGAGATCGTCAAGGAGACGCGCGGCCAGTTGAACTACCTTCAGCAAGCCGGCAGCCATGGGCCGTTGCTGGTGGACTATCTGGAGATCGAGCGGCGGGAGGGCAGGCGGATCATCTTCGAGAACGATCATTTCACCTGCTTGGTCCCCTTCTGGGCGGTCTGGCCGTTCGAGACGATGATCTTGCCGCGCCGCCACGTCCGCCGGCTGACCGAGCTGGGCGAGGCCGAGCGCGACACGCTGGCCGACGCGCTCAAGCGCTTGACGGTGCGCTACGACAACCTGTTCAACGCGCCCTTCCCTTACACGATGGGCATCCACCAGGCGCCCTACGACGGCCAGGCGCACGACGAATGGCAGCTACACCTACACTTCTACCCACCGCTGTTGCGCAGCGCGACCGTGCGCAAGTTCATGGTGGGCTATGAGATGCTGGCCCAGCCCCAGCGCGACCTGACGCCGGAGCAGGCGGCGGAGCGCCTGCGCGCGCTCAGCGAGGTGCGGGCGTTCTAGCCGCCCATGTCGTTGCCCTCGGTGTTGATGTTGGCGCAGC
>Ga0209809_1001484_pt1 | contig 18653 bp, 16 predicted proteins | sample YNPMSTMetaG_FD_186172 | JGI IMG/M metagenome (GOLD analysis project Ga0209809, IMG submission 186172) | Anoxygenic and chlorotrophic microbial mat microbial communities from Yellowstone National Park, USA - YNP MS-T MetaG (SPAdes) (version 2) ...
AAAGGGGAAGTTCCAGAAGAAAAAGCCAATTAGGGCAAAGGTGATGGTCAGGCTAAGGTAGAGCAAAAAGAAATCTCCCAGAAGATAGGAAACATAGGCGTATGCAAGAAAGCTTATCATTAGCACACCGCTGGCAAGTCCGTTGAAGCCATCTATTATATTCACCGCGTTAGACACGCCCGCAAGGGCAAAGGATGTAAAAAGCACAGAAAATATCAGATAGTTGGAAAGCACAAAGTCCAAAATAGGAACATCAATGCGCGTTAGATGGATACCCAAAAGCAAAAAGGCTAATATCCCGGAGATAAAAGCCATAAAGAGCCTTGATTTTGGTCCCACTTTTTTTGTTAAATCCTCCGCAAGACCACCCAAGAAAACAGGTAAAGAGGAAAGGATCACCAAGATGTATTCCTTTGCAAAGTCTTTGCCCGAGAGGTAAAAGGCTGTCCCGGAGGTTATAAGAGAAATCATCAGAGCAACTCCGCCGAGCCTTACTGCCCTCCAGCTGTGGAACTTCTGAACTCCCTCCGTATAGTCCAAAGCCCTCTGTGTGGAAAGCTTTAAAAGAAAGTAGCAGGCAAGAAAGGAGCTAAGAAAGGCTAAAAGCAGGTAAAACAACTTATTCCACCTCCTCCAAGGGAGCCTCCGTCTCTATTTTTGCCAAGTAATCTATTACCATGTTTGTTATTGTTTTCTCTGGTTGGTTAAAGAATGTCTTTATGGAAATGTCTAACCAGTAGAGCCTTTCTAAAAGCCTTTCTAAATCTTGTTCCGTGAAATTGGAAAGATACCTTTTGTGGTTATGAATAGCAAAGGGGTGTTTTACTCCCAGCTCGCTCAGTATATCCTCTGTTTTTCCTTGGCTCTTTTTGACCGTCAAAAGCCTCAGGGTGTAATTGACTAAGGTTGAAAGGATGACAAGGGGGTAGATGCCCGTTCTGAAGAGAGAAGAGAGGGTCAATAGGGACTTTTCTAAATCTTTGCTAAAAAAGGCATCCAAAAATTCAAATAGGTCGCTTTCCTTTTGGGTGATGCATACCTTTTTAACATCCTCAAGGGTGATCTCTCTTTCTGCATACAGGATCAACTTTTCCACCTCTCCCCTTAAAAACAAAAGGTCGTCGCCTGCTATTTCAAGGAGATAATCAAGGGCTTTCTCCTCTATCTTCTTCCCAGATTTTTCCACCTTGCTTTTTACCATCTCCCTTACCTTTCTCTTGTCTAACCTTTTTGCCTCTAGGAAATCTCCCAGTTCCAAAAGGGTTTTGTAGGGTTCCCTCTGAAGGGTGGATTTATCCAGCTTTTCCTTAAGGACTATAAAAACCGCCTTTGTTTTCATCCGGTTGGCTAAGCCCTTGATCAGCTTTGGGTCCTTTAGCTTTTTTAAGAGCAGTTCTCCCTCCTTTACTAATATCAGCTCCCTTTGACTTTTGGTAAAGAGACCGCTTTCACCCAAAAGATTAAGAAAGCCCTGAAGGTCCAGCTCAGACCCCCAAAGGACCCTTAAAGGTGCCAGTTCGGACAGCTTTTCCACAAAAACTGAGAGCAGGTAATCCTCTTCGGAGTATATCAGATTAAAGGGTTTGATCTTTTCTAACTTTAGCCCTTTTTGATATTCCAAAATGTTCATGACGGTTTCCAGATTCCTTTTTCTGTGATTATGGCGGTGATGTTCTCTGCGGGAGTTATGTCAAAGGCTAAGTGAAGGGCGGGAGACTCTCTTGGTGCAAACTGGCAGTTTTTGAAGGCTTTAACCTCCTCCTCAGGGCGTTCTTCTATGGGTATGTCCTCTCCCCTTTCCAAGCTTGGGTCTATGGTGGAGCTGGGTGCTACCACATAGAAGGGTATGCCATGGACCTTTGCCAAGACGGAGAGGGCATACGTGCCTATTTTGTTTGCCACGTCTCCCCTTTTTGTGATCCTGTCCGCACCTACGATCACGCAATCCACAACTCCCTTCTTCATCAAAAAGCCTGCGGTGGAGTCGGTAATTATCTTGTGAGGGATGTTTTCTTTGCTGAGCTCCCACGCGGTGAGCCTTGAGCCCTGAAGGTAAGGTCTTGTTTCATCCACCCAAACAAAGATGGATTTGTTGGAATAGTGTGCCTCTCTTATGACTCCAAGGGCAGTGCCATAGCCGGCTGTAGCCAAGGCTCCCGTGTTGCAGTGGGTAAGAATTTTAGCGTTTTTTGGAATAAGCCCGTTTCCAAACTGTGCCATCCTTTTGTTTGCCAAGTAGTCCTCCTCTTCAATAGCCCTGGCGGTTACCTCCAAGTCCTCTCCTCTCTCGTATGCTTCCATCATCCTATTTAGGGCATAAAAGAGATTGTAGGCGGTGGGTCTTGTGTTTTTTAGCGTCTCATAGACTACCTTTGGGTCTTCCCCCTTCCTAACTCCCATCAAAAACCCATAGGCAGAAACGCAACCAATGGCAGGTGCCCCCCTCACCATCATATCCTTTATAGCCTGTGCAGTCTGAAGGTGGTCCTCCAAAACTACCCACTCTTCCACTTCTGGGAGCTTTCTTTGGTCAAGGAGCAAAAGCTTGCCAGACTCCCACCGAAAGGCTTTTATTTCCATACCACCATTATAGGAGTTTGTCAAGTCCTCCCAGTATGATATAAATCATATTTCTATTTTCTCCTTTCACTTACCGCCCTTTTAACTTAATCTCTTAACCTGTCCTTTATTTCTTCCTATCTTTGCCCTTTCTTCTCTTGCCCTTGTGTTATCTTATTTCTGTGGGTTACATCACCTATAACCTTAATGAACTAAACCCTGACCTTCTGGATGTCCTCTCGGACTGGGAGGGTGGTCGTGATATGAGAAATTCCCATAATGCTATTGAACTTGCTAAGTTATATGTCCTTTGGTATCTCCAAAAGCTTAACCGCCTCCCTGTTTTTTCCTCCTCCTCTGGAAAGGCAATCGTAAGCATGTCAAAGCTTCGCTATTTCCGTAGAGATTATTACGCTTGGCTAAAGCATTTGGAAATCCCAAAGCTTAACTGGGTTCTTATCACCCTAACCTTAAGTAGGGATATACCCGTCCAGGATGCTTGGGCTAAGGTTGGGACTTGGCTTTCTGATTTCCTCCGCCGTTTCCGTGTCTATCTAAAAAAGAAGTATGGAGTGGATTATTTTGAGCAATCACCTAAATCCTTAACCCTTCCACCCTTTCCATTAGATAGAGGATTACAGGCATTGAATAAGTCCCTGTCTGTTCAATAAACATGCTTATTTCGTCCTTTAGATGTTTTAAAGTCAGTTCCAAAAGCCTTAGCCCTTCAGTTGTGATGTCAAAGTCTCCGCTTGTTAGCTTTGTCCCTCCGCTGGTTAAAACAGCCGCACTAACCCTGTCTTTGCTAACATCTACACCCGCATATAACATTTTAGGACCCCCCACTATTCTTTGAGAGGTAAAGGAAAACCCGCCCCCATTACCACCATCAGGGATGACTGCTAAGCTTATCAAAGGGCTACCCACCCCCCAAGATGAAGTAAGAGATACAGGCTTAGCCTGCTCCCATGTTTTTATCAGAGGTAATGGATAGCCCTTAAACAAGCTTATTATAAGGACTAAGACTTTAAATTTCATCATGTATAAAAGAATAGGGATTAAAATATAAACCATGGCAGGGCACAGTCATTGGGCACAGATCAAACATAAAAAGGCAAAGGTTGACGCACAGAGGGGAAAGCTCTTTACAAAGATCATAAGGGAGATCACCGTAGCGGTCCGGCAGGGAGGACCAAACCCGGAAACTAATCCTCGGCTTAGAACCGCCATAGAAAATGCCAGAAAGGTCAACATGCCCTCGGAAACCATAGAGAGGGCTATAAAGAAGGGAACCGGTGAGCTGGGTGGAGAGAACTACGAGGAGGTTATATACGAAGGCTACGGTCCCGGTGGTGTAGCTTTGATGATACTTGCCACCACAGACAACAGAAACAGAACCACATCGGAAATAAGGCACGTCCTATCCAAGCATGGAGGAAACTTGGGCTCTTCCGGTTGCGTCGCCTTCCTCTTTGACCGGGTAGGTCTCATAGAGGTCCCAAAGGAAAGCATCTCAGAAGAGGAGCTATACGAAAAGGCTATAGAGGCAGGTGCTGAGGATTTGCAGGTGGGAGAGGAGCTCTATCTCATCTACACCCTTCCGGAGGAGCTATACCAAGTTAAAGAGAAACTTCAGTCTATGGGTGCGTCAGCGGATAAGGCTGAGATCACCTACAAACCCAACAGCACTGTGCAGGTGAGCGAACCAGAGACCGCCAAAAAACTCCTCAAACTGTTGGAAGCCCTTGATGAGCTGGAGGACGTGAAAGAAGTGATCGCAAACTTTGACATGGCAGAGGAACTCATTAGGCAGGCATAACTATGAGAAAGCTTTGGTTTTTTGCCACATTCCTTTCCATTTTTGCCCTTTTTTCAGACATTTCCTTTGCAAGGAGAGGAGGCGTATCTCCGACGCCAAAGGTCCTTACCCCATCAAAAGTAAAACCCTACCAACCAAAGAACTTTGAGAAGGGCAAGATACCCACACAGCAAAAGGACATAAACAAAACCCAGCTTGAGAAGTCAAGACTTACAAACCAAACACAAAATCCCATATACACAAACCCTCTTTTTAGGTGGCTTGTGGGGGGCTTGATATTGGGAGCTCTGCTGTCTTTGCTTTTGGGACACGGCTTTCAAGTGGGCACTCCCGGACTTTTGGAGATCGGGCTTTTGGCTCTGCTGGGATATTTTGCACTTAGGTTTATACTCAATAGCCTAAGAAGGCACGAAAATTGATAATCCAACAATGGAGGGCTAAGGACTGGAGGATTTTTATAAACTATTAGCTGTTTTAATCCTTGCCCTTGTCTTTTTCCTCATAGTCAGAGCCTACAGGAATTTCATAGGTCTTTATAGAGGTTTGGGTGCAAAAATCATCTCTTATATTCCTCCAAAAGCAATCTTAAACCTTGGAGACAGAAAATTCCAAATTTCTGTATGGAGAAATGACCACCTCACTATAAGCACAAGCCTGTCTATAAACGGCTACCTTTCCATTGAAAGGAAGCTTTTGGGTGAGGGTTTTGATGTTTTCTATGACGATGAGGAGTGGGCAGATAGAGTTTTGAAACATTCCAAGCTTCTTACCTTGATAGAAGAAAAGAGAGTGCCGAACCTTTCCTCTTTCAAGATAGAGGGAAATACCCTTAAGGTTGAAATTTATACCAGAAAAATAGACAGCAAAACCACAGAAGATGTAAAAAAGGCGATAGAGTTCATGCTTGAAGTTATACCAAGCTTGGAGGGTCTTCCAAGCTCCGCCCTCGGTGTGAAAAAGCACAAACTAAGAAATTGGCTTCTCTATTACATACCACTTGGGATATTCCTCCTGCTATTCGCCTTGGGCTTATACTGGGTGGGACAGGGCTACTCAGATGCCCTCTGCGAATATGAACTATACATCTTGGGCTTTAAGATCCTAACTCCCGTATTTCTTGCCCACTTTGTCCTCTCTTTGTTAATTTTAGGAAAACACTTTCATCTAAAAGCCTATCTTTTACCCTTGTTTATTGGATATTTTGCGGGATACTACCTTGTCCCTTTGACAATTTTGGACCCTTTCAACGCCAAGTTTGATAGGTCATCGCCAACAAGGATTGAGGCAAAAATTATAGATAAATATCACCTCAACAGGGGAGGCTTTAGGCTTAAACTTGACTATGCGGAAAGCTGTTCTCTTCGTGTATCTGAGAGTTTTTACAAAAGGGTTGATGTGGGAGATACGCTGGTTTTATACGTTAAAGAGGGAGCCTTTGGCGTAAAATGGGCGTATAAGTATGGGGTTAATGGGAGGATGTAATGGGCAATCCCACCGCTGAGATTTTATACCTGTCTGCAAGCTTTAAAAATTTATCCTTATCCACAATGTAGACTTTGCCCGCCTCTAAAAAGAGGGCGTCCGCCTTTATCTGCCTTAGGGCTTCTAAGGTATCCAAGCCCACGGTGGGAACGTCTATTCTAAAGTCTTGGCTCTTTCTTGCCACTTTTATAACTCTACAGCCCTTGCCCGCCAACTTGCCAGCCCTGTAGATCGTTTCCTGGGTGCCCTCCATTGCCTCCACACTTACCACTGTTCCTTCCTTTACTACGATGGTCTGTCCCACATCCAACTGGGCGATCTCCTTTGCTATGGGAAAGCCAAAGAGTCCGTCTTCCATGGCTTGGCTTGATGGCTCAACACTGTTCAATGTGCCTTTACCTGCCAAAAGTTCCTCCAAATAGGGTTTTGGGTCTATAAATTCAAAGCCCATCTCTTCCAATTCATCCATCAGGGCTTTCACTAAGCTCTGGGCACGCCTGTCCTTCGCCCTTTTGAGAATTTTCAAAGCTAAACTATCCAAGGTCAAAAGATGGGAAAAGAGCAGTTTGTGTTCAAACTTTCCAAGTAGGACGAGCTTGTTTATGTTGTGCTTTTCTAAAAGCTTTACCAGTGTGCCCACCTTTCCAAGGGGCAAATAGGCGTCTGCTTCTATGGATGTAATGTCTTTCACACCTACCACAAGGACCTCATCTCCCAACTCTTTGGCTTTTTTTACAAAGGCATTGGGAAGACTGCCAGAACCTGCCACCAAGCAGAGCTTCACAACATCATCTCCTCCAAAAACTTTACATGATGCTTTGCCATTTTAAACTCCCTGGTGCTGAGGAGCCTTTTGTGAAAATCTATGTTGGTCTTTAGACCTTCCCCCTCTATGATAAACTCCTCCAAAGCCCTTTTGGCTCGGTTTATGGCTTCCTCCCTACTTTTGCCCCAAACTACGAGCTTGGCAATGAGGGAGTCATAAAAGGGAGGGATCTTGTATCCGCAGTAAATGTGGGTATCTACTCTGATACCCAATCCACCAGGGAAGAAAAGTCTATCCACCCTGCCTGGAGAAGGTAAAAAGGTGTTTGGGTCCTCTGCGTTGATCCTGAACTCTATGGCGTAGCCCCTCCTTTCCACCTTTTTTATGCTGAGCTTTTCACCGCTTGCTACCTTTATTTGTTCCCGCACTATGTCTATGCCCGTGATCATTTCTGTGACGGGATGCTCCACCTGTATTCTCCCGTTCATTTCCATAAAGTAAAAGTTGCCCTCCTGGTCCATCAAAAACTCTACAGTGCCCGCACCTACGTAGTTGATCTCCCTGCAGAAGGCTATGGCAAGTTCTTCCAAGTAATTCCTCTGCTCTTCCGAGATGCTGGCACTGGGTGCCTCCTCCACCAGCTTTTGGTATCTCCTCTGTATGGAACACTCCCTCTCGCCCAAGGCTATAACATTGCCATATCCGTCTGCAAGGACTTGCACCTCTATATGCTTGGGGTTCGCTATATACTTTTCCACATAGACCCTCTCGTCGCCAAAGGCGGACCTTGCCTCCTGCATAGCCAAGGGCAGTTTTCCCCTCAACTCCTTTTCATCGTAGACCACCCTTATACCCCTTCCACCCCCACCACCCGCAGATTTTATGACCACCGGATACTTGATCTCTTTGGAAACTTCCAAAGCCTTTTGAAAATCCACCGGTCCGTCGCTCCCTGGCACCAAGGGAATGCCTGCCCTTTTGGCAACCTCCTTTGCCTTTATCTTGTCTCCTATAAGTTCCAAGGTCTCTGGTGAGGGTCCAACGAACACCTTTCCGCTTGCTTCTACGATTCGGGCAAACTTGGGGTTCTCCGAGAGAAAGCCATAACCCGGATGTACCCCCTCCGCAGAGGAAACCTCCACCGCCGCCATGAGCCTCGGAATATCAAGGTAGCTCTTTGAGGGCTCCGGTGGTCCTATGCATATGCCCTCATCTGCCAACTTTACGTGCATGGAGTCTCTGTCCGCCTCCGAATAGACTGCCACCGTTCTCATGCCCATCTCTCTGCAGGTTCTTATAACTCGGACTGCGATCTCCCCTCGGTTTGCTATGAGAATTTTCTTGAGCATCAAATTAAATTTTACATGCTTTCAAGCTTGTCCTCAATTCTATACTGGATCGCCTGTGCTATGTGATGTTCCTTTATTTGCTCTTCTCCCTCCAAGTCTGCGATGGTTCTTGAAACCTTTAAAAGCCTTGCGTAGGACCTTCCGCTCAGATGGAGCCTGTTCATAGCCCTCTCCAAAAGTTCCTTTGCCTTTGGCACCAAGGGGCAGTATTTTTCTACCTCCTTTTCCGTCATCTGTCCGTTGAACTTGGTCTTGGAATTTTTAAACCTCTCCCTCTGAACTTGGTATGCCCTCATAACCCTCTCTCTGACTTCTTTGGAGCTCTCGCCCGGGCTTGGATTGACCAGTTCTTGGACCTCCACCGGCTCCACCCACACTTTCAGGTCTATACGGTCTAAGATGGGTCCCGATAGCTTGGACTGGTAAGCCCTTATTTGGGCAGGAGAACATACGCATGCCTTGTAGGGATTTCGGTAGTTCCCACAGGGGCATGGGTTTGTGGCACCCACCAATATAAAACTGGAGGGAAAGGTTAGCCTGCCACCCACCCTTGATACGCTAACGTAGCCATCCTCTATGGGTTGCCTGAGGGCTTCCAGAGTTTTGCGGTTAAACTCCACCATTTCATCCAAAAAGAGCACTCCTCGGTGGGCTAAGGAGATCTCTCCGGGCGTTGGATTGCTACCACCACCTATCAACGCCACTTCTGAGGCTGTGTAATGAGGTGCCCGGAAAGGTCTTTGAACCATCAGAGGTTCCCTTAGCATACCCGCCACGCTGTATATTTTGCTAACTTCTAATGCTTCCTCCAAAGACAGGGGTGGCAAGATGGTTATGATCCTTTTGGCGAGCATGCTTTTTCCTGCCCCTGGAGGACCTATCAGCAGTAAGTTATGCATACCCGCTGCGGAGATCTCCAGCGCCTTTTTTGCCTCATACTGTCCTTTCACGTCCGCAAGGTCTATGTTGTAATCAAAGGCTTTTGAAAAAAGCTCGTTAAGGTCCACCTCCTCTGGCTTTAACTCCTCCTCTCCCTTCAAAAAGGTTATAAGCTGGCTCAAGGATTCAACACCATAAACCTCTGCACCTTGAACGATGGCACCCTCTTTTGCGTTCGCCCTTGGCACCACAAACCTTCTAAAGCCCTTATCCTTTAAGGATAGAACGATGGGAAGGACTCCACTGACCGGATTTACCTTTCCGTCCAAAGAGAGCTCCCCCAAAAAGACCGTCTCCTCGCCCACATCCAAAATCCCCGAGAGCTTTAAAATACCCACCGCAATGGGCAGGTCGTATAAAGTTCCCTGCTTTTTCAAATGGGAGGGTGCCAAATTTACGGTGATCCTTTTGGAAGGCAGTTGAAAGCCCACATTCTTTAAGGCAGACCTAACCCTGTCCTTTGCCTCGTTTATGGCTTTGTCTGGCAGTCCCACTATGTTAAACTGAGGTAGCCCCGAGGCAAAATCTATTTCTACATCCACCAAAAAACCGTCAATGCCAATAACTCCCCCGCTCCTTATTCGGCAGAACATTATCTACTGGCTATGTATAACACCAAGTCCCTCAGCCTGCAAGAATAACCCCACTCGTTATCATACCATGCACCCACATGAACCATATCTTCTATCACCTGAGTTAGCCCCGCGTCAAAGATGGAGGAGTGTTCGTTGCCCACTATGTCCTGGGACACTATCGGGTCCTCCGTGTACTGAAGTATGCCTTTTAGCCCTCCCTCCGCAGCCTTTTTAAAGGCTTCGTTCACCTCCTGCACACTGGCTGGAGGTCTTTCAACTACCACGGTCAGGTCCACGAGGGAACCATCCGTTACGGAAACCCTCCTTGCGGTGCCGTCAAGCTTACCCTTTAGCTCTGGGATCACTTCTCCTATCGCCTTTGCGGCGCCTGTGGTGGTTGGGATAATATTCACCGCCGCAGCCCTTGCCCTTCTGAGGTCTTTATGTGGCAGGTCTAAAACCCTCTGGTCGTTGGTGTATGCGTGCACGGTAACCATGTAGCCCTTCTTTATGCCGAAGTTCTCATGAAGGACCTTCACCAAGGGAGCCAAGCAGTTGGTGGTGCAGCTTGCGTTGGAAATTATAAAGTGCCTTTCGGGGTCATACTTCTGATGATTAACTCCGAGCACTATGGTGATGTCTGGCTCCTTTGCGGGTGCGGATATTATTACCCTCTTTACCGTATCCCTCAGGTGCAGAACCGCCTTTTCCCTTGATGTAAAGGCTCCTGTGCTTTCCACAACGATCTCCGCCCCAACCTCGCCCCAAGGGATCAAAGCTGGGTCCTTTTGGGAAAATACCTTTATCTCTTTCCCATTTACCACCAAAGCATTATCCTTTGCATATACCTCTCCTTTGAAAACCCCATGCACCGAGTCGTACTTAAAGAGATGGGCTAAGGTTTTTGTGTCCGTCAGGTCGTTGATGGCTACAACTTCAATGCCTTCCTTTTGCAGGCACGCCCTCAAGAAGGACCTTCCTATCCTGCCAAAGCCGTTTATGGCAACTTTTATCATAGGGTTTAATTATAAATCACCTCTGTTCCTCAAGCATGGAAATTGCAAGCTTTATCTCGTGCAAAAGAACTGCTGGCGTTTTTATGGGGTAGGGAAGTCTATCCACCACCTCCTCCGCGGGATGGGTTTTTATCTTTACACCCTTTAGCCTTTCCTTTAGCACTTGGCTATCTTGGATGGGAAACTTCACACCCCTTAGGTGCTTTAGCACTGCATAAGCCCAAGGAATATCAAGTGCCCTTGCCACCTCAGCCCTCGCCATCATCTCCTTGTTCTCAAATAGACCCGTCACAGAGTCTATCACGGTAAATTTGACCTTGTAGTTTTTTATAACATAGGCTAAGGTTGCCAAAAGGTCTGGCAAATTCTCCCTGATTCTTGTAGAGGATGCGGCGTCTATGAGGATTATGTTACCCTGAAACTGGTCAAAGTCCAAACCCATAGCCATTGCCCTGAGCTTTAAGGACGCAGACACAAAGTTGGCGGGAGATTCAACGGTTATAAAGGCAACTTTGTCTCCTCTGTTTGCACGGAAAACGGCAAATTGCTCTGCCATCAGAGATTTGCCCGTATCGGAAACTCCTGTAAGGTTCATAACAGAATAGGCTGGTATGCCTTTTAGGGAGACCTTTTCCAACTTTTTGCCTACCTGCTTTACTATGAAAAAGAGGTCATCTAAACCCTCTATGCCCGTGGCTACTCCGTAAAGCTCTGGAGCCCTTGCCAGAGCCTGGGAACCCGTATATACCGCCGAAAGGTCCGGCTCTACCTCTTCCCTCCTTATCTCTTCCTTTTCTTCAATTTCCCCCATATATACAAAATGTAATCCTACCTTTTTAGCTGTGCAAGTTCCCTTGCGGACGCATAAAGGATCGCCTCTGCCACCACTTGATTATCCACCTTGGCGGTGCCCTTCATCTTTGAAAGGCTCTTTTTGAGGGAGATCACCTCCAACTCAAGGATAAGTTGATCACCCGGATAAACTGGCTTTTTGAACCGGGCGTCATCTATGCCCGCAAAAACTACGGCGTATTTGCCTATCTCCAAGCCCAAAGACTTGATCATCAAAATTCCACCCACCTGTGCCAAGGCTTCAAGGATATAAACACCCGGCATAAGGGGAAAGCCCGGGAAATGTCCTTGAAAGTAAGGCTCGTTTATGGACACATTTTTTAATCCTACTATCCTTTTTCCCGGTTCCATCTCCAAAATTCTATCCACGAGCAGTAAGGGATACCTGTGGGGGAGGACCTGCATTATTTCCAGTATGTCCATCGGATAAAATTATAAGGGTGAAATTCTTGGAAGTTGTCCAGTTCTTTCAAAGGCTTGAGGAGACCACCAGCCGGCTTGAAATGTCCCAGCTACTTTATGAGCTTTTCTCAAAGGCTGACAAGGAAGAGATTGGGAAGCTCGTCTATCTCACTATGGGAGAATTGGTGCCCTCCTTTGTAGGTTTGGAGTTTGGAGTTTCGGAGAAGTTAGCCTTAGAAGCCCTCTCAAAGGCGGTGGGTATTAGGTTAGCCCAAATACAGGATGTCTATAAAAGGCTTGGTGATGTAGGAATGGTTGCTATGGAGGTCATAAAGAGGGAAGGAAGGGGGCTCAGCCTTTCGCAGGTCTATGATGAGCTGATGGCAATAGCCAAGGCTAGGGGAACCTTAGATAAGGTTATGCTTCTTATAAACCTTCTTAAAGCACTATCTGGCATTGAGGCAAAGTTTGCACTAAGGATCATTGTGGGAAACCTTCGTCTGGGAGTGGGCACAGCAACCATTATAGAAGCATTGGCACCGCTCTTGGGAAGCAGGTATTACAAAGATTTAGTGGAAAGGGCATACAATCTATGCTCAGACCTTGGTCTTGTAGCCTACACACTGGTGGAAAAGGGAAAGGATGGACTTTTGGAGTTTAAGATAGAGCCCGGATACCCTGTTCGGATGGCTTTGGCGGAGAGGGTCGCAGATGCAGAGGAGCTGATCAGAAGGCTTGGAAGGTGTGCCATAGAGGCAAAGTATGATGGCTTTAGACTGCAAGTCCATAAAAAGGGCAAAGAGGCGTATATCTATTCTCGCAATCTGGAGCCCATGACGGAGATGTTTCCTGAGATAAAGTCTGCCATTGGAGAACTTCCGATGGAAAAAATAATCTTAGAAGGTGAGGCGTTGGCGGTTAATGAGGAGACGGGAGAGTTCTATCCCTTTCAGGTTACCATTCAAAGAAAGAGAAAGTATGATGTTTATGAGTTTGCCAAGGAGTACCCACTAAAGCTCTTTTGCTTTGACCTGCTGTATTTGGAAGGGGAGGACTATACGGTCAAGCCCTTTATTGAAAGAAGAAAAAAGTTAGAGGAGTTAATAGTGCCCGGTAATACTTTGGAGCTTTCGGAGCTTAAAATCGTTGATTCGTCAAAAGAGGTGGAGGATTTCTTTGAGGATGCCATAGTTAGAGGGCTTGAGGGTATTATGGGCAAAAGGCTTGATGCGCCATACACAGCAGGTTCAAGAAACTTTAACTGGGTAAAGCTAAAGAGGAGCTACAAGGGACAGTTGGCGGACACCTTGGACCTGGTGATCGTGGGCTACTTTTACGGAAGGGGTGCGAGGAGCAAACTTGGAATAGGTGCTTTGCTCACCGCAGTCTATGACCCTTCCACAGACACCTTTAAAACCATCTCCAAGGTGGGCTCGGGCTTTACGGAAGAGGAATGGGTCAGGCTAAAGGAGATGTTAGACCACATAAAGTTAGAACACAGGCACGCAAGGGTTGATTCTCTTATAACTCCCGACGTGTGGGTAGAACCAAGGTATGTTATAACCGTTTCTGCAGACGAGATCACCCGCTCACCTTTGCATACCGCCGGAAAGGTAGGCGATGGTCCCGGATACGCCCTCCGATTTCCGAGGGCTGTTAGCTTTGTCAGGGCAGACAAACTGCCAGAGGATGCCACTACCGTGGAAGAGGTGCTGAGAATGTCCCAGATGCAAAAGAAGGTTAAGCTTGAGGAGTAAGTGGCGGCGGGAGGACTCGAACCTCCGACCTGAGACTTATGAGATCTCCGCTCTAACCAGCTGAGCTACGCCGCCTATCGTATTAATATTATATCATGCGAATTGTAATAGTGGGCAACGGTCCAGCCTCTGCCTCTGCCATAGAAGCCTTCAGGCAAGTGGATCAGGACTCGGAAATCATTGTGCTTTCTGATGAGCCCTATCCCACCTACGCACCCAACTGTATGGAGAATGTGATCCGGGGGGATATTTCAGAGTCCGCCCTCTTTTACAAGGGTGGCTTTGAGTTTTACGAGCGCCACAGGGTGGATTTCAGACCAAACAAGGAGGTGGTGGGTATTGATAACAAAAGAAAGGTGGTGATCGTCAAGGGAGGGGAGGAAATTCCCTACGATAAGTGCCTACTTGCGGCGGGTGCCAGTGCCTTTATTCCATCCATACCCGGAAGGGAACTGGGAGGTGTAACCACCGCGAAGAATTTGGATGATGCCAAAAGGATCAGAGAGCTTGTGCTTTCTGGAAAGGTTAAAAGGGTTGTGATCGTGGGGGCTGGTCCCATAGGAGTGGAGGACGCGGAGACGCTAAGAAGCATGGGTTTAGAGGTGGCGGTTGTGGAGTTCTTTGACCGAGTCCTTCCGAGGATGTTGGACAAATACATGGCGGACAGATACATGGAAGTCCTACAGAGGGAGGAGGGTATAGAGTTCTATCTGAACCATCAGGTTTTGGCAATTCATGGAGAGGACGGCTGGGTGGAGGCGGTGGAGATCGTTCAAAACGGAAGCGATAGGAGGAAGTTCTTGAGGGCAGATTTGGTGATTCTCTCCACCGGCGTTAGACCAAGAACCCACTTGGTTGCCAACACAGACATAAAGCTTCACATAGATGAGGTCCGTGGTAGGGTGGTGGGCGGCATCCTTGTGGATGAATATCAAAGAACCTCGGACCCGGATGTTTATGCAGCCGGGGACATATGCTCGGGCATTGATGCTTGGGGTAGGCACAGATGGATCGCCCTGTTTCCTCCAGCCCAGCAGGGTGGTGCGGTAGCAGGCTACAACATGGCAGGCTTAAAGGTAAAGCACTCAGGGCTCGTGGATTACAACGCAGTAAAGACACGCTCGGTACCCGCGGGCAGTGGAGGGCTCTTTGAGGATGCGGAAAGCTCCTTTGTTTTTGAATACGAAGAGTATTTGATCAAGGTATTTCTAAAAGAGGGTAAGGTTTATGGCTATCAGTTCGTGGGAAGACCAAATAGAAGAAGACTAAATCCAGCTAATCCCTTTCTTAAAGGCTTAGACGCTAACAGATTCCTAAACAACAGAGGTTTGGGCTTAGAAGCCAGTGGCGTGCTTTTCCACCACTTTATAAAGCAAAAGGACAGGACCTTCTCCTCGGAGGTCATAGAGGTTATCAAAAGGGGCATGCTAAGAAGCTTGGGAAATCCTAAGTTTGAACTTCCGCTGTTTCATCGGGAATGAAGACCTCCACCCTGTTCCTTCCTCCCTCCTTTGCCCTATAGAGGGCAGTGTCCGCCTCCTTTATAAGCTTTTCTATATTTTGCATACCCTTCCTGTATTGGGAGATGCCTATGCTCACCGTAAATACGATTACAATAGAGCCGTGCTCTACCGGGTTTTTGGCAACTGCTGTCCTTATCCTTTCTGCCAAAACCTTTGCCCCCTCCAAGTCCGTATTGGGAAGCAGAACCACAAACTCCTCTCCGCCAAACCTGGCACATATGTCCGATTGTCTTACTATACCTCTGAGCACACCTGCAAAAGCCTTCAAAACCAAATCTCCAACGTCGTGCCCGTAAGTGTCGTTGATCTTCTTGAAATGGTCTATGTCCATAATCAAAAGGGAAAGGGGCTTTTCGTATCTCTTTACCTCTTCAAAAATAAGGCTTGCGTGTTCAAAGAAAAACCTCCTATTTGGCAAACCGGTGAGGGGATCATAATAAGCCAGTTCCTGAAGCTCTCTGTTTTTCTCCTCAAGCTCGGAAAGCAACCTACCTATGGTGAGGGCTGTATCCACCAGGTTATTCCTCAAATGGTCAAGCTCATCCTTCGGTTGTTCAGTCTTTAAGAACTCAATCTCGGAAAAATCATTCTCTTTGATCCTGCTGGATAACTCCTGAAGCTTTACTATTCTGTCCACCAAATTTTCAGAGAATACATAAAGGAGCAGAGAAGAAAAAAGGGAAAGTGCAAAGGAATAAGCACTCAGGATCCCCATAAGCACGTAGAAATTTATGTATATTTGGGAAACATCTTTTATAAGAAGAACCTTTCCTATAGGAAACCCTTTGCTATCCGAGAGAGGGAACTCTACCACCAAGCTTTTGTTCCATAACTCACCATATACCGCATAGCCCTTTGTATCAAAAGGAATATTTAAAACATCCTGTTTTGACATGCCCGCAATAACATAGTTATCCTTGAATATTTTACCTTTTACAAAGCTGTCTAAAAACTCTTGAGGAAGTTTTTCTATGTAGTCCCTGTTGTATAAGATTACCCACTCTGCCCTATTCAACTCTCTTGCTACTTCCAACAATTCCACAAAATTCACTCCAAAAAACCAGCATTCGTTGCCTATTGAAGTGTTTTCCCCGTAATAAATTGAATCGGTGGTGAGCCAATAGTAAGGTCCGCCAGTGCATTTGCCGTCAATTTTAAAGGCTATGTAGTATCCACCCTCTGATGGCTTTGGCAGAGCACTAACAAGCTCAAGACCCTTAAGCTCACGCTCAAGCAAACTCTTTAGGTTATTATACACACTGTCCCTTTCTTTAATCAAGCTGTCTTGACTTATTCTTTGAAAAATAAAGAAAAGAAAGGCTACTGTGGGCAAAAAGGTTATTAAAAAGGATATAACGATCCTGAGTAGGACCTTTCTTTTTAACATTCAAAGAGCTCCCTGGTCACCCAAACTATACAAAACTGCACATATTTTGTGCAGCCGTCCCCTGACCAAGAAGGGAGGGACTAACCCTACAAGCCACTCCTACCCAATCCCCTAAGAGGATCACCCTCTTTAAGGGAGAGAAGTCCCTAAAACTCTCAAGGCAGGAGAAGGCAAGGGCTACGGAAAGAACTCGCCAGCTTTTTTGTAGGGACTTTGCCCTACCCCTCATCGGTTTCGTCTCACGATTAACCGCTTGTTGGGTAGCTGTCTCACTCTTTCCGCTGTCCATTAAAAACTTAAGCAAAAGCTTTAACTCCCTCTTCAGTCTTCTCAACTCGCTTTTTAGCTTATTTCTCTTGTATTCGTTTTTCTCCCCTTCTATCTCCTTCTTAAGCTTAGCAATCCTATCCTCAACCCTTGCCACTGAATAAGACAAAAACTCCTTATCTTCTAAAAGCTTTCGGTAATTCTTAGGCAAGCTTTCTTTAAACCCAAGCCCACGCCTTGCTATTACATAAGCGGACGCTATATCCTTGTCTATTCTGTATATGGGTGCATACTTTAGCTTGCCAATAACTGAGGTGTATGCAGGATTGACTTTAATCAATTGAACTCCGTTTCTTTTACACACAATCTCAATTTTTTCCAGCAGTCCCTTGTATATCCACTTCTGTAGTTTCTGTCTTAACTTAGGCATTCCATCTCCTCTTCTACCTTTTGGGATCTTCTCTAAATTCTCCACTACTATTGCCTTTCCTTCCCTCTTGGCAATTTCTACTACCCAATGTGCAATCTGCCAACTCAAATACTCCCTCTTGTCTGTGTTCCCATCCAACAGCCCGTTTAAGCTTATCCTCTCATACTTTTCCAAGTTCCCATCTCTTGATGTCCAAGCCAAAGCCAAATGAAAAGGATATGCGTTTATGTCTATGCCTATAACTCCATTCTCTCTTGTGGTGGTTATTTCAGGAAGGTTCTCTTCTCTACTTATCTGTGCATAAATTTTTCCATTCTTTAGTTTAAGCCTTACCGTGTAAGCAAACCAGTTGCCCGTTCTCTCAGCTTGAGTTAAGTCCCACATAAGGTCTATCCACTTGTCTTTTTCTCTCTTAGCAGACCTAACCACCTTAGCCCATACATACTCGCCGTTTCCTAAGTTAATCCTAAGATGCCATTGGTTATCTAAATTCACAAGCCTAAGGTTTAGATTGCCCTCTTTTGATTTGTCTCCTCTTGAATACAAAATGCCATATCTTTTTTCCTCCCATTCTTGTCTTAGTTTCTCTCTTCTTTTACCTGTTAAGTGTTTCTTCTTTAGCTTTTCAAACAGTTCTCTTGAACCAAACACAAGCTTTTTGGGATTTTGTCCTCTTTGTGTGCAAGAGTCCAAAGTTTGCTGTGCCAGAAATATGGCATCATCTGAATAACGTGTATTTATTCCATACTTTTGGGAAAGCATCTTTTTAAGTTCTTTTCCTCCCATTCCCTCCATCAGCCTTTTATAGGCAAACCTGACCATTGAGGAAAACTTTCGCATTAGGTTTATCACTTTTTCCTTATCTTCGCCCTTTTCAAATTCCAATAAACACTCTACCGTTATGAAATTGCGATCATTCTTCTTTTTTACACTCAAAAGTTCTGCTGTCATGCTGAACTGCAATTATATATTTTTGAACGGAAAGCAGCAACTGTTTCGCACCTCCTCAAAAAGCCGTCAAATACCCTGACAACCCCACCTTCAAGGAAAACTTCCCTGAAATCGTTGTCAAAGTCTATGGCGAGGACCTCTCCACCTTTTGTCAGAACTCGCACAGGTTTCTTTGAAACAATGCCCTTTTTGTAGGCTACTATGGCGGAGGCAGTGGCGCCCGTCCCGCAGGCTAAGGTCTCTCCCTCCACGCCCCTTTCGTATGTCCTTATTCTTATGGCATCATCTCCCTCCCGCTCTACAAAATTCACGTTGGTGCCCTTGGGTTGGAATTCAGGATGGAACCTTATTGCCCTGCCAAGCTTTTTCACATCAATTTTTTCAAGGTCCCTCACTATTGCCACAAAGTGTGGCACGCCCGTGTTTATAAAGTATCCTTCTATACTCTGTGCGTCCAAGCTCAAGGAAACCTCTCTGTAGTCCTTGGGTGGTGTAAGCTGGACCTTTATTCTCTTGCCACCTTCCAGAACATAAGCCCTTATAACTCCTGCCAAGGTTTCAAAACGCACCTCTTTGCCC
>Ga0209809_1001488_pt1 | contig 18607 bp, 16 predicted proteins | sample YNPMSTMetaG_FD_186172 | JGI IMG/M metagenome (GOLD analysis project Ga0209809, IMG submission 186172) | Anoxygenic and chlorotrophic microbial mat microbial communities from Yellowstone National Park, USA - YNP MS-T MetaG (SPAdes) (version 2) ...
CGGTCACCGCCACAGCGGGCGGCGGGGCGGTCACCGCCGTCATCTCCGGCGACCGTCGCCTGAAATCGTTGCAGATTCAGCCCGATGTGGTGGACCCTAACGACGTGGAGATGCTCCAGGACCTCATTGTGGCCGCCGTCAACCAGGGGCTGGAGCAGGCGGAGAAGGTCGCCGCCGAACGGATGAGCGCGGTGACCGGCGGCCTGGGGCTGGATTTGGGGTTGTAGCGGAAGATTAATGCGTATGGGGCTTCACAACCCGAGCCCGACGCTTTAGCGTCGGGCTGGAAGAGGTTCCGGACATGTCTGCCCTTCCACCCTCGGTACTCCGGCTGATAGAGGCCTTCTCCGAACTCCCCGGCATCGGGCCCAAGACGGCCTCGCGCCTTACCTTTTTCCTGCTGCGGGGGGAGTCGGATCTGGCGCTGCGGCTGGCCCAGGCCCTGCAGGACCTCCGGACACAGACGCGCCTTTGCTCCGTCTGCTACAACATCACCGAACAGGACCCCTGCCCCATCTGCAACGACCCGACGCGCGATCGGGCGACCATCTGCGTGGTAGAGGAGCCGCTGGACGTGGTGGCGATTGAACGGACGGAGCACTATCGGGGGTTGTATCACGTCCTCCACGGGGCGCTGGCCCCGATGGAGGGGGTGTTCGCGGAGAACCTGCGGATTGCCGAGTTGCTGCAGCGGGTGGAGAGCGGGGAAGTGCGCGAGGTCATCCTGGCGACGAACCCCACCAGCGAAGGGGACTACACGGCCGCCTACCTGGTGGCCAAACTCCGTCCCCTGGGGGTCCGGGTGACCCGTTTGGGGCGGGGGCTTCCCGTGGGCGGCGACCTGGAGTACGCCGATCAGGTCACGCTGACCAATGCCCTGGAAGGGCGGCGCGAGTTATGACGACAGACGACGGACGACAGACGACGGACGACAGACGACGGACGACAGACCACAGACCACAGACCACAGACGACTGACCACTGACGGCTGACGGCTGACGGCTGACGGCTGACGGCTGACGGCTAACGGCTCAACCGTGTCGGGAACCCGCTGGCGCATTACCTATACCGTAGATGGCCCCCTGCGCTACGTCTCCCACCTGGAGCAGGTGCGGGTGTGGGAACGAGCCATCCGGCGGGCCGGCCTGCCCCTGGCCTACAGTGGCGGCTTCACCCCTCACCCCCGCCTCCAGGTTGCCCTGCCCCTCCCTCTGGGGTTCGCATCGGAGGCGGAGTGGCTGGACCTCTGGCTGGAGCAACCGGTGGAGCCAGAGCGCATCGTCCAGGCCCTGACCAGGACCCTCCCCGAAGGACTGGCGATACGGAGCATAGAAGAGGTTCCCCTGGGTGCTCCGCCCCTCCCCGCGCAGGTGGTGGCGGCCGGGTACGCGGTGACGGTGGAGACAACGGTTTCGGCGGATGAAATCCGGCGGCGGATAGAGGAACTGCTGGCGGCGGAGACCCTCCCCCGAGAGCGCCGGGGCCGTCCCTACGACCTGCGTCCTCTGATTCTGGACCTCCAACTGGAGGAGGCCCGTGCGGGTGAGTGCGTGCTGACGATGCTCCTTTCGGCCCGCGAGGGCGCTACGGGCCGTCCGGAGGAGGTGCTGGACGCGCTGGGGCTGGTGGATGGCTTCTTCCGGGTCACCCGACGGGGCATCGTTGTTCAAGAAAATCTCACACAAAGGCACAAAGACACAGAGATATAATTTATATTTTCTTTGTACCTTTGTGTCTTTGTGTGAGGAAACATCCTCTGCGCCGAGACCCAATCCGGCCAGCAGTGCCTGCCACGATGCCCCACCCAGACGGCTGCCCAGGTGGCTGGCCCAGATGTTCCAGCGCAGTCAGCGCGGCGAAGGTCAGCGGGTCAATGGTGGCGAACCGCTCGGCGATTGCATAGACCAGCGCGGCCAGCCAGATGAGTTCTACCCCTGGCAGGACGGGGACCAGCGTCCCGACCAGCCCCACCACCATAACGCCCAGCGTCAGCCAGAAGGCCCACTCCGGCAGGGGCATTTCCGCTCCTTTCTGAACCGAAAACCCTCCCGCAGGTCCCGAAGCCTGCGGGAGGGTGATGTGGTCTGGTGAGCCGTGCAGGATTTGAACCTGCGGCCAAGGGCTTAAAAGGCCCCTGCTCTACCTGACTGAGCTAACGGCCCCCGTCCATTGGAGAGTATAACACGGGTGGAGGGGATTGTCAAATGGAACTCGGGATTTTGCGGCGGGCGGCTTTGCCGCCCGCCGCAAAATCCTTTCCCTCAATTGACACAACCGGAACAGCCGCATATAATCGCTATTGACCGTCGGTACCGTCGTCTGTGGCCTGTTGTCCATCGTCTATCCTGGAGGCCCTATGCCCCCTCTGCAGATGACCGTCAACGGCCAGGCGGTGAGCCTGGATGTGCCCGAAGGCCGTACCCTCGCCGACGTCCTCCGCTACGACCTGGGCCTCACCGGCACCAAAATCGGCTGCGGGGAAGGGACCTGCGGCGCGTGCACCGTTCTGTTGGACGGCAAGCCCGTCCGCTCGTGCCGCTTCCCGGCCCTGAAAGCCCAGGGCGCCCAGGTCCTCACCATTGAGGGACTGGCGCGGGAGGGACAACTGCATCCCCTGCAGGAGGCCTTCATCCGCCACGGCGCGCTCCAGTGTGGCTTCTGCACGCCGGGGATGATCATGGCCGCGCTGGGGCTTCTCCTGCGCAACCCCACCCCCACCGACGAGGAGATTTTCGCCGCACTGCGCCACAACCTCTGCCGCTGTACCGGCTACCGGAGCATCGTGGACGCCGTCCGCGCGGCCGCCGGGCGGGGCAGTGAACCGTTCATCCCCGCCACCCGCCCGCCGGGGCGCGCGGTGGGCCGTCCCCTCCCCCGCCCCGACGCCGTCGCCAAAGTGACCGGCGCCGCCCGCTACGCCGACGACCTGACCTTCCCCGGCATGCTCCACGGCGCCGTCCTGCGGGCCGGGGTCCCCCACGCCCACATCCGCCGGATAGACGTCTCCGAAGCCCGCGCGCTCCCCGGCGTCCACGCCGTCCTCACCGGGGAGGACGTCCCCGGCGAGAACCGCCACGGACTGGTCCACCGGGACTGGCCCGTCCTCTGCACCGACAAGGTCCGCTACGTGGGGGACGCGGTGGCGCTGGTGGCAGCGGAGAGCCCGGAGGTGGCCCGGCAGGCCCTGGAACGCATCCGGGTGGAGTACGAACCGCTGCCCGTGGTGGCGGATGTCTTCCAGGCCCGCCGCCCGGAGTCCCCGCGCGTCCACGAAGACCACCCCACCGGCAACCTGCTGGCGGAACTGCACGTCCGCCGGGGGAATGTGGAGCGCGCCTTCGCCGGGGCGGACGTGGTCATAGAGCGGACGTACCAGACCCCCATGATAGACCACGCCTTCATGGAGCCGGAGTGCGCGGTCGCCCGGCGCGGGGAGGACGGACGGCTGGAGATCTACGTCGGCTCCCAGATTCCCCATGCCGACCGGGCCCAGATTGCCGCCGCGCTGGGGGAGGACGTACGGGTGATCGCCACGATGATGGGCGGGGGGTTCGGCGGCAAGGAGGACATCGCCGCGCAGATTCACGCCGCGCTGCTGGCCCGCGCCACCGGCCGACCGGTCAAAGTCCGCTACAGCCGCGCCGAATCCCTGCTGGCCCACCCCAAACGGCATTCCATGGTCGTGCGGGTGCGGCTGGGCGCCCGGCGGGACGGCCGCCTGGTCGCCCTGGAGAACGAAATCTGGGCCGACACGGGCGCCTACGCCAGTCTGGGGACGAAGGTGCTGGCCCGCGCCGTCAGCCACGCCGGGGGGCCGTACGAAATCCCCCACGTCCGCATTGACGGCTACCTCTACTACACCAACAACCCGCCTGCCGGGGCGTTTCGCGGCTTCGGCGTCCCCCAGGTCGCCTTCGCCGTGGAGAGCGCTTTGGACGAACTGGCCTACGAACTGGGGATGGACCCCATCGCGATCCGGCGGCGGAACCTCCTGCGGGTGGGCGCCGTCACCTGCACCGGGCAGCGACTGCGGGAGAGCGTGGGCCTGGAGGAGTGCCTGGACCGGGTGGAGGCGGAGATTCGCCGGGAGCAGGGGCTGGGGCCGGGGGAGCCCATCCGCTGGGGGTGGCGGGAGGGGGAGAAAGCGCTGGGCTGGGGCGTCGCGCTGGCCTACAAGAACACCGGCCTGGGCGGCGGCGCCGCCGACTTCGCCATCGCCGAGGTGGAAATGACCGACGACGGCGGGGCCGAGGTGCGGGTCGGCTCGGCGGAGATGGGGCAGGGGCTGCCGACGGTCCTGACCGCCATCGTCGTTGAGGAACTGGGCGTGCTCCCCGAACGGGTGCAGGTCGTCCCGCCGGATACGGACCGGACGCCCGACGGCGGCCCCACCACCGCCTCCCGCCAGACCTTCGTCTCCGGCAACGCGGTGCGGCTGGCGGCGGCCCGACTGCGGGAGGAGTTGGCCGCGGTGGTGAGTGAACGGCTGGACGTCCCGCCGGACGCGCTGGAGTTCCGGGACGGGGCCATCGCCACCCCGCGGGGGGAAATCCCGCTGGCGGAAGCGGTCCGGTGGGCGCGGGCGGAGGGACGCCCCGTCGTCATCCGGCACCGGTACGACATGCCGCCGACCCGGCCCGTGGACCAGGAGGGGGATACCTACGTGGCCTACAGTTTCGCCGCGCACGCCGCGCTGGTGGAGGTGGACGGGGGGAAGGGTACCGTGCGGGTGCGGAAGATGATTGTGGCCCACGACGTGGGGCGGGCGATCAACCCGCTGGCGCTGGAGGGGCAGATAGAGGGGGGCATCGTGATGGGACTGGGAATGGCGCTGAAGGAGGAATTCGTCCTGGAGGACGGCATCCCCCGGACGCGCAAACTGGCCGACTGCCGCCTGCCCACGCTGGCGGACGTGCCGGAAATCGTCTCGTTCATCGTGGAGCATCCCACTTCGGAGGGGCCCTACGGGGCGAAGGGCATCGGCGAACTGCCGACGATTCCGGTGGCCCCGGCGGTGGCCAACGGGGTCTATCATGCTGTGGGGACCCGCATCCGACGGTTGCCGGTAAAACCGTAGAAAATTGCGGCGGCCCGCTTCCGCGGGCCGCCGCAAAAACTCGGGGGGCCAACCAGGGTTTGGGGCAGGCGGCTTCGCCGCCTGCCCCAAACCCTTTCTCTTAGCGGGACCGGAAGGTTACTCCCCCTTCCCGCCCTGCTCCTGCGCGTAATCGGTCGGGTGAATCTGCGCGTGGTAGGAGAGGGGGCGGCGCAGTTTCTCTTTGTCCAGCAACAGGTCTGCCCGGTTAAAGACGGCGATCTCAATCTCGTGCCCCATCTTGATGGCGTTGAAGGGGCAGAACTCGGCGCAGAAGCCGCAGTTCATGCAGATGCTGATGTCCACGTAGAACTCCGCCGGCTCCCGCAGCGGTTTGCCGGTCTGCGGGTCGGTGGCGCGGACAATCCAGATGCACTGGGGCGGGCAGACCCGCACGCAGGTCCCGCAGGCGGTGCAACGCAGTTTCCCTGTCTCGTCATCGTAGACCAGGAAGGGGAAGCCCCGGAACCGCTCCGGCAGCGGCAGCCGTTCCTGGGGGTACTGCACCGTGAAAATGCCCCGTTTGGTCAGGGGATGCTGACGGACCGGAATGGTCTCCGGGGTGTACCGCTTGCCGAAGCCCTTCTTGAAGAGCCACCTCAGGTCGTCTATATAGGTCTCCACGAACCGACGGAAGGTGATCCAGAGCGCTTTGAGGATGTTCCACCCGATGTACATTATCTATCCACCTCCCCCAGCGTGATGTCCACGCTGGCCAGGATGATGACCACGTCGGCAATCAGATGTCCCCGACAGATTTCTCCCATCACGCCCAGGTTGACGAAGGAGGGGGCGCGGATGTGGTAGCGGTACGGGTTGGGGCCGCCGTCGGAGACCACGTAGAAGCCCAGTTCGCCTTTGGGGGCCTCAATGCGGCCGTAGGCCTCCCCCGCCGGGACCTTGAGCGTCGCCGACTTCTTCCCGGCCATGACGGGCCCATCGGGCAGGCGGTTCAGGGCCTGCTGGAGGATGCGCAGACTCTGGCGCATCTCGCCGAGCCGCACCAGATACCGGGCATAAACATCGCCCTCTGGGGCAGTGATGATGTCAAAATCAAATTCGTCGTAGGCGGCGTAGGGTTCGGCCCGCCGGACGTCGTACGGGATGCCCGAACCTCGCAGCATGGGCCCCGTGCAGCCGTAGGCGACGGCCATCTCCGGCGGCAGGACCCCCACGCCCACAGTACGGGCCTTGAAGATTTCGTTGTCTGTCAGGTACTGGTCCACCATGTCCACCACCCGCGGCAGCCGTTCAAAGGCCAGTGCGCGGGCCAGGGCCACCGCCTCCTCGCTCATGTCGTGGGCCACCCCGCCGAAGCGCATGTAGTTGGACATCAGCCGGGAGCCAGCGACCATCTCAAAAAGGTCCAGGATGTGCTCACGCTCCTCCAGCGCGTAGAGCATCAACGTGAAGTAGACCCCCATATCGTTGCACATGAAGCCGACGGAGACGGCGTGGTTGAGGAAGCGGGTGAATTCGGACATGATGACCCGGATGTACTGGGCCCGCGGGGGTGGCTCAATCCCCAGCAGTTTCTCCACCGCCAGGACGTAGGGGAGTTCGTTGGTCATACAGCAGACATAGTCCAGCCGGTCGGTGTAGGGGATGTTGCCCCACCAGGTATTGCGCTCCCCGATTTTCTCGTGGCAACGGTGGAGGAAGCCCATCATCGGCTCCAGTTTGACGATGCGCTCCCCTTCCAGCGTCGCCAGGAGGCGGAGGACGCCGTGGGTGGAGGGGTGGTGGGGGCCCATGTTGAGCACCACCCGGTCAACGGGGTGGTTCGGGTTTTCCTGCCGGGCCAGTTCATCGTGGGGCGTGTACCCCCAGACGTCCACCAGGGGGCGCCAGTCCCTCGGCGACCATCCGGGCGGGTAGCGGAGGTTATCCCCGAAGGGGCTGCGGCTCTCCGCCGGCACCGGACGGCCCTCCGGGAACCGGCTGCTGAAGGGCTTGTGCTCCTCTTCGTAGTAGACTTCCTTCCAGTCCTTCCGCAGCGGGTGACCGTCAAACCCTTCCCAGAGGAGAATGCGCCGCAGGTCCGGGTGGCCCTCAAAGCGGACCCCCATCAGGTCCCACGCCTCCCGCTCCTGGACGAGGGCGGAGGGGAAGAGGGGGGCCAGAGAGGGGACGACGGGGTTCTCCCGGTCGGCCTGGACGTGGATGGTAAGTGGCCCCCCGCGGCCCTGGAAGAAATGGTAGACGACGTCAAAGCAGGGGGGCATACCGTTGACCGGCTGGGGGTAATCCACCGCGGTGACGTTGGAGAGATACCGGTACTCCAGTTCATCCCGCAGGTAGGTGGCGACTTCCACCAGCCGCTCCCGGGCCACCACGGCCCCCTGGTACGGCGCGGGGGCGGGTTGCACCGCGTCGGGGAATCGTTCCTGAAGGTGGGTGATGATGTCGGTCATCGGTCCGGGCACTGGTTCTGTAGCCATAGGCATCCTCGCAGTGAGTTTAGATGCGGAGCAGACGTTTCAGTTCTCGCAGCCGGGGGCTTCTCCGGTTTCGCCGATCATTCCCGTTGCAGTCTCTCTACAAAGAGGCTCAGGTTGAAGAAAAGGCCTGGTCACCTGACACTTTTGATTGGGCAGTACACGGATTCACACGGATGCTACGGATAGACACGGATTGATAAGCCGTAAATGCCCGTCTTACCTTTGTTTCCCGTTCAATGGGACACGGATGGGCACGGATGGTACAGATTTCATCCGTGCTGATCCGTGAAACCCGTGTGTATCCGTGTCCTGATTTCAAACTGTCGGGTAGCCAGATTTCGTCTGACCATCACCTTCTGGGAAATGTCGTGTTCATAGAACAGGTCGTCCATACTCTCCATCCGCACGAAGTCCCGGATTTCCCAGGTATGCGGGACGGAGAACAGGCCCAACGCCTCCAGGATGTTGGATTTGCCGGTGTTCGGTTCGCCGATGAAGAGGTTGACCCGCCGACAGTCCATCTGGAGGTATCGGATGGACTTAAAGTTCTGGATTTCCAGCGTCTGGATCATGAAAGGAGGTTCATCCGGGCTGAAACTCGGGTATCCGCAGCACCCGGGCCTGCACCGATTCTAACAGGGAGTCTCTGAGAAAACGGCTGGCTTCCAAAATCTCAATCCCGATAACCTCACCCTGCTCATTCAACTCAACCGTAACATTGGGAGTGATCTCTACGCTTCCCCACTCGGGCTCTTCGGAAAGAACCAGGTGCAGAATGTCTTCACTTTCAAAGTATCGCAGGCGCATTCCGCTCATAGGATGACCAACCTCCCTGTTCTCAGCCGGAAATTGATCTGCTGTCGCGTCGTCGCGTGGATGGTAACTGGTATAATGGCCTCTTCAGCAATCTCATAGGGGATTATCACCAGAGTTTTGGATATACGGCCCACTGCAATGTAGCGGCCGGTCACTATGTCAAAGTATCGTTCCTGGGTGTGTCGCACAATATGTTCTAACTCGCCGAGATCAAACCCTCGCAAGCGGGCCCGATATCGCAGATATTCAGTCCAAATAACCTGCGTTGAAGAAGACATGCTCGTGGCTATCTCCTAAACTTAAAGAGCAAAAGCCACGACGGTTCCGCCACCACCAGCCTTATCCCTGTGCCTCCTGCTGCATCGCCTCTATCTTCTCCGTCAGCCGCCAGTCCACCAGGTCCGGGCCCAGTTCGGGGACGGGGATGGGCTCGGGGGCCTCCCCCTTCTTGTACCACCGCAGGTCGCGGAGGGATTCCCGCTCCATCTTGGCGTGGATGGTCAGGAAGCCATGCAGGAGCGCCTCCGGACGGGGCGGACAGCCAGGGACGTAGACATCCACCGGCAGGTACTTATCTATACCGGAGACGACATTGTACCCCTCTTTGAACGGGCCGCCGGAGATGGCACAGGCGCCCATCACCAGGACGTACTTGGGTTCCGGCATCTGGTTGTAGAGGCGGACGACCTGGGGGAGCATCTTCTTCGTCACCGTGCCGTTGATGATCATCAGGTCCGCCTGTCGGGGGCTGGCCCGCATGATTTCCATCCCGAAGCGGGACGGGTCAAAGCGGGCCGCGAAGGTGCCGATCATCTCAAAGGCACAGCAGGCCAGGCCGAAGAAGATGGGCCAGAGGGAGCGCATGCGCGCCCAGTTGTAGATGGCATCTATGGGGGTAATATGGACGGTACCAACCAGTTCGGGGGGAATTTCCGGTAACTGTCGCTTCCGGGGTGACATCGGGACGTTTCCTCCGTTTGACGTTTGAGTATGGATCGGGTCGGCTCAAACGGGTTATATTTTACATCGGAGTTCCCAAACGCGCAACTGCCGATCAGATACGTCGCCAGCGCCCATTTGCCCTTGCCGATTCCAAATGGTATAATCTTGCCATCCGAAAAGTGCAGACCGACCATACCAAAGGAGTCCTGTGGAAGCAATAGAAACCGCCATCGTGGAATTTCTCCATTCTGTGCTCAATGCTATCGGCTGGCCAGGAGTCGTGCTGATTATGGCGCTGGAGAGTGCCAATATCCCCATCCCCAGCGAGGTCACCATGCCGCTGGCCGGGTGGATGCTGGTCCAGGCGAAGGGATTGCCCCTTTGGCGGGCCGCACTGGACGGCGGCTTCTTCGGCGCGCTCGGGTGCACCATCGGCTCCATCGCCTCCTACATGCTGGGGCTCTGGGGCGGACGGCCCTTCCTCCGCCGTTGGGGCCGGTACATCCTCATCTCCCCGCACGACCTGGAGCAGGCCGACCGCTGGTTCGCCCGCTGGGGCGACTGGGCCGTCTTCATCTCCCGCCTCCTGCCCATTGTGCGCACCTTCATCTCCTTCCCGGCGGGCGTGGTCCGGGTTCCGTTTGTCCGGTTCACCGTCCTCAGTTTCATCGGCTCCTTCATCTGGTGCGCGGCCCTGGCCGTCGCAGGGCACGCCTTCGGGAGCGAGTGGGAGCGCATCCGGGAAATCATGCGCCCCTTTGACATTCCCATCGCCATTGCCATTCTGGCCGGCCTGGGTTATTACATCTACCGGCACATCCGCCGGGCTCAGATCCCCGCCGCCGAAGAGGGCGAACCGGCATAGGTTCCTCACCCCACCCTCGCCGCCCTCGGGCCGAAGGCCCTTCGGGCCGAGGCCTGCGGCGGCGGCGGCGAAGCCGCTGGGGGAGGGGTGAGGCCCACCATCCTGGCACAATGAACGTCCTCCAACACCTTCAAGAACTCTGGCAGTACCGGGACCTGGTCCGCAACCTGGTGGTCCGGGACCTGAAGGCCCGCTACAAGAACTCCGTCCTGGGCGTGGCCTGGTCGTGGGTCAACCCCCTGATGATGATGGTCGTCTACACCGTCGTCTTCAACATCCTGGCGGGGCGCTCCAACCTCCCCAACTACCCGGTCTTCATCCTCTGCGCCCTGTTGCCCTGGAACTTCTTCGCCAACGCCATCTCCCAGGCGACCAACAGCATCGTGGACGCCGCGCCCCTGGTCAAAAAAGTCTACTTTCCCCGCGAAGTGCTCCCCATCTCCGCCGTACTGAGCAACATGGTCCACTTCCTCATCTCCCTCCCCGTCTTCTTCCTGCTGGCCCTGGCGCTGGGGAATCCGGTGACCGGTTGGGCCCTGATGTTCCCGGTCACCCTGTTGATCCAGGTGGTGTTCACCGTCGGTGTCGGGTTCATCAGTGCCACACTGAACGTCTTCTACCGGGACACCCGGCTGATTATGGACGTGCTCCTGCTGGCCTGGTTCTTCCTCACCCCCATCTTCTACCCCCTCACCACGGTGCCGGAGCGGTACGTGCTCTGGGGGGTTCCCGTCAACGTGCAGGCGTGGCTCCTGCGGCTGAACCCCATGGCCTCCATCATCTCCTCGTACCGCGACCTCCTGTACTGGGGGACATCCACCGCATGGGACTTCCTCCTGCGAACTGCGGTCACCTCGTTCATTGTCCTGGTCATCGGCTACCTGATCTTCCTGCGGTACAGCCCCCGGTTTGGGGAAGAGGTGTAGATCGGGCTTCCTCACCCCTCCCCCAGCGGCTTCGCCGCTACCCCCTCCCCTCTCCTGACCAAAGGTCAGGAGAGGGGAGGGGGTGCCGCCGCAGGCGGCGGGGGTGGGGTGAGGTCCAACCGCTATCAGCGAGTTTGCAAGTGGGCAAGTTGGCGAGAGTCGCGCTGGGTTCTCTTCTCCTGCTGGCCTGCATAGCGACGGGACTGCCCGCCCGACCGACGTCGACCGCTCCGCCGACCCCGCCTCCTTCCGACCTCTCCATTGCCCCTGAGGACGTCGTCCTCTACCCGCTGCCCGTTCCGGGCCCAGGGGGACGGTGGCTCTACTACCGGGGCGACCGGATTTCCTTTGACGTCACCCCGCGCCATCTGGGCGCCATCCCGCCCCAGGACCTGACCGTCCGCATCTACCGCCTGAAGGGGACGGAGCGGGAAGTCCTGGCGGAAGGGACCGTCGGGTATCCGACCTTTGACGGGGTGCCGCGCGCCCGCCTGACCTGGGCATGGGACACACGGGACGCCGGGGGGCGGGAGACCCTGGTGGTCCACCTGGACCCCGACGACCGTGTACAGGCGGGGGACGAGGACCCGGCCAACAACGGGGTCACGCTGACCGTCCGGTTCATCGCCGACGCCGCCCGCCCGGCCCCCGAGGCCGCCGCCACCTGGGTGACGACGACCACCGACTGCTGTATCATCCACTACCTGACCTGTACCCGTGCCGAACGGGACCTCTCTGTGTTGACGGACGTCACCAACCGGGCCGTTGCTCTCGCTCAGGACCGTCTGGGGACCCGACTGGCGTCGCCGTTGCAGGTGTACTTCATCCCGCGGGTGTTGGGGCACGGGGGATATGCCCAGGAAGGCATCGTCCTCTCCTATCCGGACCGCCCCTATGCGGGGCTGGACCTGGAAATGGTCCTCCGCCACGAGGCCGTGCACGTGCTGGATGCCTCGCTGGTGGGGCCGGCGACGCCCGCTCTCCTGCGGGAAGGACTGGCGGTCTGGATCGCCGGGGGCCACTACCTCCCCGAATCCATCCCCACGCAGGCCGGGGCGCTGGTCCGCCTGAACCGGTACATCCCGCTGGCACAACTGGCGGAAGATTTCTACCGCCATCAGCACGAAACCGGGTATCTGGAAGCGGCCGCCCTGGTCGCCTATCTGGTGGAGACCTACGGCTGGGACGAATTTCTGGCCTTCTACCGCCGGGCTGGGGAGGACGACGGTGCGCCTCCGGCCGACGCGCTGGACCAGGCGCTGCGCGGTTCCTTTGGTGTCGGGCTGGAAGAGACGGAGTCGGCCTTTCAGGCCTGGCTATCCGGTCAGCCCACCACCTCCGAGCAGGCACGGGATCTGGAACTGACCGTCCGTCTCTTTGACGCAATCCGCCGCTACCAGCAAACCCTGGACCCCCCGGCGTACTTCCTGAGCGGCTGGTTCCCGGACGCCGCAGAGGGGGAGCGACAGGGGATTGTCGCCGATTTTCTCCGCAGCCCGCGCTCCGTGCGCGCCGCTGCCATAGAATTGATGTTCGTCTCGGCCCAGGAAACCCTTCGCCAGGGCAATCTGGACGAGGCCGCCTTTCTGATCAGCGGCGCGGAGCAGGCACTGGAAGGGGATTTTTCCATCCCTCCAGCATCAGAGTACCTGGCCATCGCGCGGGCCGTCGCCGCGCGGGGCGGGGAAGCGCAGCGAGTGGAGATAAGGGGAAAAATAGCCCACGCCTGGGTCACCCCCACTGGGGACGCGGCGGCCTGTCACCCGCTCCAGATGTGGACGCTGTATCGCGCCAATGCGGGCTGGATAGCGGGAGAATAGCCCCGTGATTGGTAACGATTCAGGCTTCCTCACCCCACCCCCGCCGCCCTCGGGCCGAAGGCCCTTCGGGCCGAGGCCTGCGGCGGCAGCGGCGAAGCCGCTGGGGGAGGGGTGAGGCTGAACAGTTACGTCCTTTTGACCGCTGTGACATTGCTCTCCAGCGCCGGGGTCTGAATCCCCTCAAAGACCTGCTCCCGCCTCATTCCAGGAACCCGCTGTGCGTTGAACCATCGCGCGCACTTGACTTTTCCGAATTCCCGGCTATAATTATAGCCAAAGCGGGTGTAGTTCAGCGGTAGAACGTCAGCTTCCCAAGCTGAATGCCACGGGTTCGAATCCCGTCACCCGCTCCTGGGTAGCCCGGTGCGCCACCGGGCTATTTTTCTATCCGGAGGTGAAGGCACAATGAAGGACCCATCCCGTGGCCGCTTTCCCTGGTACGGCTGGCTCGGCGCGCTCATCGTCCTCGGGGCGGAAACGGGTCTGATTCTCCGCCAGCCCTTTATCTCCCGCTGGTTCACCCCCATCGTCTGGACGGGGTACATCCTCTTCGCCGACGCCCTCTCCTTCCGCCTGCGGGGGCGTTCCCTCATCCGGAGCCAGCCCCGAGAGGCGCTGATGATCCCCTGGCTCTCCGTCGGCTGCTGGCTCATCTTTGAACTCTATAACGTGCGTCTGGGGAACTGGTACTACGTCGGTGTGCCGGAGAACCCATGGGTGCGGAACCTGGCCTACCTCTGGTCCTTCGCCACCATCTTCCCCGCCATCTTTGAGACGGCGGACGTGTTGGAGGGACTGGGCCTCTTCCGGCGGGTCCGGGTCTCGCCCCGACCGATGACGCCGCTGGGGAGCGCCCTGTCTTTCCTTCTGGGGATCGCCTTTCTGACCATTCCCCCGATTCTGCCGGCCCCGGCCCGTCCCTATACCTTTGCGTTCGTCTGGACGGGGTTCATCCTGTTCCTGGAACCGGTCAACCGGCACCTGGGGGCGCCGTCCTGCTACCGGGCGTGGGAGGAGGGCAATCCCCGCCCCGCGCTGCTTCTGCTGGCCGCGGGGGGCGTCTGCGGGTTGCTCTGGGAGTTCTGGAACTACTGGGCCACCGCCGGGTGGCGCTACACCATCCCCTGGCCTCTGGACTTCGGGGTCTACTACTTCCGGATGCCCGTTCTGGGCATGCTGGGCTTCCCGCCATTCGCGATGGAGTGCTACGCGATGTACCACTTCCTCCGACGGATGCTGGGCGGGGAGAAATTCTGGTAGTGAGGGAGATATGGCCTACCTGGAACAGGAGATTCTGGAACAACCGGAAGTACTGGAGCGATTGCTGGAACGGGAACGGGGCACGGTGGAGACCGTCGCCCGGGCGATTCGGGAGCGCGCGCCGCGCTTCGTGGTACTGGCCGCTCGCGGCAGTTCCGACAACGCCGCCCGCTACGGCCAGTACCTTCTGGGGGCAGTGAACGGCCTGCCGGTGGCGCTGGCTACCCCTTCGCTCTTCACCCTGTACCGTCGCCCGCCCCGCCTGGCCGACGCGCTGGTCGTTGCGGTCTCCCAATCCGGTCAGTCGCCCGACATCGTGGCGGTAGTGGAGGAGGGGCGGCGGCAGGGGGCTCTCACCCTGGCGGTCACCAACGACCCGACGTCCCCGCTGGCCCGCGCCGCCGAGTGGGTCATCCCCCTTCACGCCGGTGCCGAACGGAGCGTCGCCGCGACGAAGACCTACACGGCCTCTCTGCTGGCCCTGGGGATGATCAGCGCTGCGCTGGCTGGCGATGAGGAGATGTTCGCCGCCCTGCGGACGGTGCCCGGGGCCATCCGTCAGGTCATATCATCGGCACAGACGGTCTGTCGGGCCAGCGAGCGGTACCGGTATATGGAGGCGTGCGTCGTGGTCAGCCGGGGCTACAACTACGCCACGGCCTATGAGATCGCCCTGAAACTCAAGGAACTGACCTACGTCCTGGCTGAGCCGTACTCCTCGGCCGACTTCCAGCATGGCCCGGTGGCGCTGGTGGAGAAAGGGTTCCCGGTCATCGCCGTCGTGCCGGAGGGGGCGGTAACCGCCGAGATGGTGGACTTCCTGCGCCGTCTGCGGGAGCGGGAGGCGGAACTGGTGGTCATTTCGGCGCGGGAGGAGGTCCTCTCCCTGGCCCAAACCCCGCTCCCGCTGCCGGAGGGGATTCCCGAATGGCTCTCTCCAATGGTTGCCGTCGTGCCCGGGCAACTCTTCGCCCTGGGGCTGACGCAGGCCCGGGGACTGGACCCGGATCAACCGCGCGGCCTGCAAAAAGTGACGCGAACCGAGTAGCGGATGGGGGAGGCGGATATGAACGGTATGGAATGGATGGGGAAGTGGATGGTTTTTCTGGGGCTGGCTCTGGCGGCTATTGGTGGTCTAATCTGGCTGATGGGCCGGTTCTCCGGGATGGGGGACTTTCCCGGAACGCTGCGGATTGAGCGCCCAGGGTTCACCTGTGTGGTCCCCATTCTGGGGTCCATCATCCTGAGCCTTTTGTTGACCGTTATCCTGAACATCATTGTGCGTCTGCTGAAGTGATGGGGTTTTTGCGGCGGCCGAAGGCCGCCGCAAAAACCCCACCCCCTATCAGTGTCCCCAAACTGATGGCGGCGCCCGGCCAGAGGGAACGGGGCCAGAACCGGAACTCCACCCGATGCCGTCCCGCCTCCAGGTAGACGGCCCGAAACAGCAGGTCGGCCGTCGCGATGGGCACCTCCTTCCCGTCCACCCACGCCCGCCAGCCCGGATAGTGGGCATCCGTCAGCACCAGATACCCCGGCGCGGTCAATTCCACATCTATCTCCACGCGCTCCGGCTCGTAGGCCGTCACCCGCACCGATTCGGGGCCGCCAGGACGTGTGTCCAGGTCGGTCCCGCCCTCCACGATGATCTCCGCCGTCGGGTCAAAATCCGGCGGGAACGTCTCCGCCGCCCGTGCCCGGTGGACGACGAACGCGCGAGGGAGGACGTCCATGTTCTCGTAGACCTTCACGTCGCCGGAGTGGACCAGGCGGAAACGGCCCCGGTCGGAGATGACCAATGCCTGGAAAGCGCCGGTGCGCTCGTCTATCAGGCTGAGGCCCCGGACCACCAGCCGTCCCTGGGGGAGAGTGGCCTGTACCCGGATGACGGTCGGGCGGGCGGCCCGGTCCCAGTGCAACCGGACGGTGTAGTCATTTCCTTCCGGTCGTCCCGGCCAGAAGTGACCGCCCACAGGGGCCAGCGCGTGGGCCACCTCCGGCCCGTGGATCCCCTCCGCCGTCTCCACCCCGGCCCGCAGCGGGAAGGTGACGGACGCACCGTCGGCGAAGGCGACCGTCACCTGACCCACCCCGGTCCCCTGGGGCAGAGCGGCGGCCCCGTCCAGGTAACTGACCAGCCCCAGCGCCGTGGCCTCAAAGGCCGGGATGTACGCCACCTCCGCCGATTCCCCCGCCGTTAGGTCCGTCCCAAACTGCAGGTCGTAGAAGACATCGTCCAGCCAGGCATCAAAGACTTTATCGGTGATGATATAGCGGACGTTGAGGAGACTCAGCCAGCGGCCGTCGGGGATGGCGCGCAGGTTCTCCCGGAGCCGTCCGTCAATGGAAACGGTCTCCTCAGGCAGGAAGGCCCGCTCCAGGGCGACGGCGCGGGCCAGCGGCAGAAGGCCGCCGTCGTACCCGTCCACCGCCGGGACACGGAAGGCCAGGGGCAGGTTGGGGGAGAGGACCTCCCGATGCTTGGCTGCGATGAGGAGGCTGTAGACGGCGTCCCGGCTCAACTGAGGGCCGTAGATAACTTCCAGTTCCGGCTTGTCGCCGGGGTCAAAGGCCAGGGCGGAGAGGCTGAGGAAGCGGTCCGGGGGAGTTTGCCCCCGCCCGGCGGCGAGGAGATGTGCGGCGGCGGGGCGGAGGGAGGTGTAGGCCTCCGGGGCAGTGGCGCGGGCGTGGGGGAGGGCACGGGCGGAGAGGAGGAGTTCCGCCACCAGCAGCGCGGTCAGGCCCAGCGCGGCAGGACGGGGGAAGCGGCGCCCCAGGGCCAGGAGCGCCCCACCCAGCGCGCCCGCCGCCAGCCAGAGGGCCACGGTCAGTCGGTCGGCCCGGCCGCCCAGCGCACCCCAGAGGAAGAGGCCAGCCAGTGCCAGTATCCCAGGATAAATCCTGCGCCCCGGCGTGGCATAGGATTTATCCTGTGATTGATCCCGTATCTTCTCTATTCCCGCCCCTGCCAGCAGGGCCGCGCCGACCGCCCAGAGGGCCAGCCAGCGGGCCGGCGCGCGGAAGTGGGCAAACCCCGGCACGAAACGGGCCAGCAGCAGGTAGAGGGGGTTGTAGAGGCCGAGGGACAGGAAGAGGCCGAGGAGGGAGAGGAGGAGAGGAGTGAAACGTAAAGAGTGAAACGTGAAACGGGAAGAGTGAAACGTGAAACGTGAAGCGTGAAGGGCGAGGAGCAGGCCGGTGACGCCGAGGGTGGCGACGTACTCCAGATGTTCCGGCGCGACGGCCTGGCCGTACGTAGGCAGCAGCGCGCGGGCCAGGTAGAGGGGAGAAAGGGAGAAGGAGACCCGTTCGTTGAAGGGAAGCCCGCCGCTGCGGACGGAGTGGCGGGCCAGTTCCAGCGTGGGGAGGAGTTGCGCCGCCGCCAGCACGACCCCCAGGGCCGTCGCCCCGGCCAGGAGGCCCAGTCGGCGGCCCAGGGGCACATCCGCCCGGGGGATCAGGGCCACCGCTCCCAGCCCGACCAGCGCGATGAAGGCGGACTGGGTATGCCCGGCCAGCAGCATCAACCCGATGACGACGGCCAGCCCGTAGAGGTGCTTACCACGAAGACACGAAGACACGAAGGAAAGGATAGAATGACCAATGACAGAATGACCAATGACAGAATGACCAATGACAGACTGACCAATGACAGAATGACCAATAACAGAATGAGCAATGACAGGATGACCAATGAATGATGCTTTGTGTCTTTGTGTCTTTGTGGTTTTTGAATCTTCTACCGTCCGGTCGTAGAGGAGGAGGGCCCAGGGGAGCCAGGAGAGGGCCTGCAACTGGTTGATGTGTTCTATCTGGACGCCCAGGTATCCGCCCAGAGCCAGGGCCGCCCCGGCGGTCCAGGCTCCCAGATGCCCCAGGCGCAGGGACGCGCGGGCATAGAGGTAGGCCCCGCTTCCGGCCAGCCACAGGTGCAGGAGCACGCTCCAGTGGAGGGCCCGGTGGGGAGGGAAGAGAAGCCAGAAGGGCCAGTTGAGGGGGTAGAGGACCCCGGCCTGGCTGTTGGCCAGGAAGGGGACGCCCATGAAGAGGTACGGGTTCCAGAGGGGCAACCGTCCGGCCTGCAGCGCCCGGGCCGCCTCGGCCCAGTACGGGTAGAAATACAGGAAGAGGTCGCCCCCGGCGATCACCCGTCCCGCCGGGCCGATGGGCCAGAAGGCCAGCAGGACCAGCAGGCCCAGGGCCAGGACCGCCGCGCCGTCGGCGAGTGTAGGGGCAACCCTTGCGGTTGCCCCCCTTGCGGTTGCCCCCCTTGCGGTTGCCCTCCTTGGGGTTGCCCACTCTTGTGGTTGCCCACCCTGGCGGTTGCCCACCCTCACGTTACCCTCCGGGGCAGGGGCAAGCCCTGCCCCTACATCCGTTGGAACCGGCAACGGAACAGGGTCCTCAGAACGGTGAAGGCGTCCTTCCAGGAGATTTTCTTC
>Ga0209809_1001489_pt1 | contig 18599 bp, 13 predicted proteins | sample YNPMSTMetaG_FD_186172 | JGI IMG/M metagenome (GOLD analysis project Ga0209809, IMG submission 186172) | Anoxygenic and chlorotrophic microbial mat microbial communities from Yellowstone National Park, USA - YNP MS-T MetaG (SPAdes) (version 2) ...
TGAATAACCACCTCCATATCACTCTCGTAGGCGGGCAGCCTGTTCCGGTTTATCAGGGAATTTTACATAGCAATTCAGATAACAATTTTATTACTCCTTGTTATACTTAAAATTAGAGAACGAGTGGCTGAATATAAATCCAAGATAAAAAAAAATATTATTGTAACCACATTTGGGGGTACATGGCTTATTTTACCAGAAATAATTGGATTTTGCTGTGATAATGTAAAAATTTTTAGCGAGAACAATATTTACAATTCATTTATTCAAACTTTAAAAAATAATAATATTAATTCAATCGATGAGTTATGGATAATATGTACCCATGGAGAGCAATCTAATCAGGCAATCGAAAAATTTAATTTATGGTTTAAAAAAGTAAGTGAAAAAGGGGAAAAAATACCAGAATGCAAATTTATCGGACTAAAAGATATATCGGACTTGACCACTGATGATGAATGTAAACAGATGGCCGATTTTATTTTTCGAGTTGTTTTAAAGGCTTATGAAGCAAAAGGTAGTGGTAAATTATTATTATCATTAGCAGGAGGCCGCAAGACCATGAGTTCCGATATGCAACGTGCTGCATTCTTTTTTGGATGCGATATTTTGTTTCATATTGCCGATAGTGGAACCCCATTAAAAATCGAACCTGATCAATTATTAGAAAAACTAAATAAAGATTTGGCAAATGCTGTATTCCCTGTTATTATACAGAAAAAAATTCAAACAAGTCCATTAACCGAAATACCTAAAAAATTATTATCATCAGACTTTCAAATTAAATTTAATCGAGAAAATACAGCATCAACATATTTATTAGATGAAATAAATAGTAGACTCATCAATGCTCAAAGTATAAGTTTTAATGCATATAGGCAAAGAACAAGCGATTTTAAAATTAGTATATTTCATGGTTTACATCAGCTAAATCCAATAATTTTAAACCAACTTAATACAGAAAAACCCAACAAAGAATGGATAAATAAACTACCCAAAACAGATTTACATTGTCATTTTGGAGGAATATTGGATATTAAAGGAATAATAAAAGTAGCTAAAGCCAATAAAAATAGAATTTCCAGAGCACTGGAGCAAAATTCTCAATTTCTACAATGGTATAACATGATTCATAATTTTGTAGAAAAAGAAAATATTGATGAGTTAAAAAAAATTATACACAACAAAAATTATCTTAGAAAAGAAATTCCAGAAAAGTTTAATATACCTTGTCCTTTACCTTTGGCATCCTTTATCATTTGTTTTGAAGACAAAACAGATTTATTAGATAAAATAGTTTTTGGAGAATATCAAGATACATATAAATATAGAAATATTGGCATAGAATCATACGAACGTTTAGGCGACTTACAAGGAAGTGGTTTATTGCAATCAAAAGAATCAATCGTCGAAGCATGCCATTATCTGGTTGAATATTGTAAACAGCATAACCTTAAATATCTTGAATTACGTTGTTCTCCAGTAAATTATACGATGGGAGGATTAAAAGAGGATGAAATTGTTTCAATAATGTATGACGAATTTGAAAAATGTAAAAATATTGTTGACATTCGTTTAATAATAATTGGCTCGCGACATGGTGATGAAAATATTTTCAAAAAGCATGTGGAATTAGTACATAACTTAATTAAAAAAGATGAAAAGTATAAAAATTTCATTGTGGGGTTTGACGTTGCGGGAAATGAAGCTAAAAAATCGCCCAAGGAATTGCGTGAACAATTACTTCCTTTAATGAAAGAATGTGTTCGATTTACAATACATGCAGGTGAGAACCAACCCGTCGATAATATTTGGGAGGCTGTTTATGAGTTAAATGCCGATCGCATTGGTCATGGATTAACTTTGATTGAGAATGAAGATTTGCTTTTTAGATTTCGCGATAAAAATATTTTTATTGAGTTATGTCCATCAAGCAATTATCAAATATGTGATTATGAAAACAATAACTATCCACTTAAAAAATATTTTGACGAAGGCTTAAAAATTACCATTAATACTGATAATCCAGGTATATCACGAACCGATATTACAAACGAATACGATTTTGCTTCAAACATTGCCGGCTTGACTAAAATAGAAATAATTCAGTTGATTCGTAATAGTGTTCAAGGCACATTTTTACCCAAAAATGAAAAAAAGAAACTTATGCTTCAATTTGAAGAAAAAATTTACAAAATTTTGACAAATGAATAAATTCATTGCTACTATACATAGGGATGATTTGCCAAAAAATGTTTTAATGGAAAAGAGCATATTATCTTTGGATATCCAAATGATAGAATCTTTTCTAACTAATGTAAAATTTCTTCCGCGTAATAAAGCCGAACAAAATACAGATTATAAGCAAATTATTCCCTATATAGTTATTGAAAATGAGTTTAAACAAATTGCTGCTTATAAAAGAAAAGGTAACGAATCGCGATTGCATAAATTATGGTCAATTGGATTTGGTGGACATATAGAATATGCTGATGTCGAAAATAAATTCTGCACTGAAACAATTAAGAAAGCTGCTCTTCGAGAACTTAAAGAAGAATTCTCTGATAAAGTGAATTATGAATTAATATTTAAAGGAATTATCAATGAAGAAATTACTGATGTTGGTAAAAATCATTTAGGATTTGTATTCAAAACATTGGCTAAAAAAAATGAGTATATTGATTCTAAAGAAATTGGTAATATTGAATGGGTAAATATTCACAACATTAATCTTTCAGAATTTGAATTATGGTCTCAAATGGCATTTGAGTTAATTATTAACCATTAAAATTACTAATATATGGAAGAAACTATTTTCTTATCTTTTTTAGGCACTAATAATTACCTGGAGTGCTTTTATCAATTTCCCGAAAGTGAATCAGTTCAAACTAAATACACTCAAATTGCTGTTATTAAAAAACATAAAGAAGTAATAAACCATTTTATATTCTTTTTAACCGATGAAGCCAAAAAAGAGAATTGGGAAGGCGATGGTAAGTTAAAATCTGAGTTAAAAAAATTGAATATTGATGAAAGTATAATTAAAACTATCGATATCCCCAATGGATTTAATAATAATGAATTACTTGAAATATTTACAAAATTAGTAAATAATATACCCGATAATGCCAATTTAATCATTGATGTTACACATTCGTTTCGTTCTTTGCCTATTACGCTTAGTTCAGTATTAAATTACTTGAAAAAAGTTAAAAATGTTCAAATCGTTAATATTTACTATGGTGCTTTTGAAGTACTTGGTAATCCCAGAGATGTTCAAAACACTCCGCTTGACAATAGGATAGCACCAATGCTTGATATAACTTACCTAAGCGCTATTCAAGATTGGACAACGGCTATCGATCACTTTTTAAAATTTGGTAATATTTCAAAACTAAAACAATTAAGCGAAACAACAATTAAACCTGTTTTAATACAATCAAAAGGGCAAGACCAATTAGCCAGTAAAATAAGATATATTGTTAATACATTGAACGATTTATTAACATCTATTTATACTTGCAGATCTAATACTCTACTTGAAATTTTTTCAAAAAACAATAACAAAAGCAAATTAGATACATTGTTAGAATATTTAAATTTTATCTTAAACAATAATTACTTACTTCCACAATTAAACGAACCGTTCATTAGAATTAAAGAAAAACTCGAAAGTATTTATGACAAAAATCCAATTATTGCAACAATTAAAACTGTGCAATGGTGCATAGATTTTAATTGGATACAACAGGGTTATACGCTATTGCAAGAAAACTTATGCAGTTACATAATTAAACTCTTTAATAAAGATTTTAACAATAAAGAAGAAAGGGAAAGTCTAACAAGTGCATTAAATATTATTTTTAAGAAAATACCAGAACAAGAATGGAAAGGAAATAAAGAAATGATAAGCTTTTATTTTAACCAACAAGATAAGTTGTTTGAAATATCTGAACTTTATTGTTCTTTAACTGATTATCGCAATGATATAAATCATTCTGGCTATAGACAAAATCCAAGATCGGTTAGAGATATTACCGTAAAGCTGAGTGAATATTATCAAAAAACATTAAGAACTATCAACAAATTTTAAAACTAAACATCTATGCTAATCAATCTTTCCAATCATCCTTCAGCAGATTGGTCCCAAGAGCAAAAGCTCAAAGCCATTGAGTTGTATCAGGAAATTATTGATATGCCTTTTCCTAATGTTGACCCTAATGGAGATGAGGAGTATATTGAAAATTTAACTAACGAATATCTAAATAAAGTTCTCGAAATAAAAAATAGAACTTCTAAAAAGCTTGTTGTACATTTGATGGGTGAGCTAACATTTAGTTTTGCATTACTAGTTAAGCTTAAAGCCAATGGAATTAAATGTGTGGCTTCGACTACTAAGCGAATAGTTGAAGCTACTTCGCAAAATACTATCGTTAAAACCTTTGTGTTTGTTCGCTTTCGTGAGTATATTTAATGTTTATGCAAAATTTGCATTTAAGTATAAAAGCACTTAAATTTGCTCAAACTAAAAATTAAAATCTAAGACCTTTGCAAGGTAATTAACAATGTTTTTTCTTTGTAAAATTGTCTCTTCTTTTTATTTGTATAAAAGAGCAAAATTGCAATGACCAATTAAAGTGTTGAGAAAATTACTTTGGGCTTCGCTCTCGCAATAACGGAAAGATATAAACTCGCAATAACGAGTATGAGTTGTAATTACGATAGAATGCGCCCCTTTCGTTATTGCGATTCCGTTGCAAAACAGGAGAAGCAATCTCCTCACCACTCAAAATAAGTTAAAATCATACAACAAACAAAACTGTTACCCTACCAAATGACAAAAAAATAAGCTACTCACAACAACAAACAATAAATTACACTTTTAAAAAGTATCATACTACATAAAAAAACAAAGTTACATTACAAAGGTCTCAAAATATCAGTAGTGATTTTCAAAAAATATCGAAAAATTTAAATTAACAATTATTGCTACAATAATTCTTTCTCCATTTCTCCGCCGTATTACCATAGTAAAATACTTCTTATTTCATCATTATTCTTTGCTAAATCAAAGCCGTCCTGCCAGAATTATCTTTTGCATTAACATCGGCACCTTCATCAAGCAAAAGTTTCACAATTTCGCTATGACCCCAATCTGCAGCCCACATCAAAGCCGTCATACCAGAATTATCTTTTACATTAACATCGGGCACCTTCATCAAGCAAAAGTTTCACAATTTCGCTATGACCCCGATCTGCAGCCCACATCAAAGCCGTCATACCAGAATTATCTTTTGCATTAACATCAGCACCTTCTTCAAGCAAAAGTTTCACAATTTCGCTATGACCCCAATCTGCAGCCCACATCAAAGCCGTCATACCATAATTATCTTTTACATTAACATCGGCGACTTTTTCAAGCAAAAGTTTCACAGTTTCGCTATCACCATTAAATGCAGCCCACATCAAAGCCGTCCTACCATCAACATCTTCTGCATTAACGTCAGCACCTTCTTCAAGCAAAAGTTTCACAGTTTCGCTATCACCATTAAATGCAGTCCAAATCAAAGCCGTCCTACCAGTATCATCTTTTGCATTAACATCGGCACCTTCATCAAGCAAAAGTTTAACAGTTTCGGTGTTACCATTTATTGCAGCCCCTATCAAAGCCGTTTCGCCAAAAGAATATTTTGTATTCACATCAACACCTTTTTCAAGCAAAAGTTTGACGATTTCGGTGTACCCTCGTATTGCAGCTAATATCAAAGTACTCAAGCCTATATCTTTAGTACTCACATCGACACCTTCTTCAAGCAAAAATTGGACAATTTCGGTATGACCTTTAGATGCAGCATACTTCAAAGCTGTATAGTCATCATTATCTTTAGCATTTACATCGGCACCTTTGTTTATTAATTCTTTACAACAATCTTTAAATCCTACACTTGCAAATGCCATAAGATATGTAAAACCATCATTTGCCTTATAAAAATGATCGTAATTTGCTCCTTTTTCAAGCAAAAGTTTGACGATTTCGCTGTGACCCTTATATGCAGCCCACATCAAAGCCGTCATACCAGTATCATCTTTTGCATTCACATCGGCATCTATTCCAAGCAAAAGTTTAACACTTTCGGTGTGTCCAATTTTTGCAGCTTCAATAAAAACAAGATTCTTTTTATCATTATCATCTAAATTAACATTCACTTCTGAATTAGCGTTTTTCTTTATCATATAAATGTCCTCCTTTTTTTAAAAATTAATTTTTTTCTGTTTACTTATATTTAACTTGATATTTAGAGTATTTTTTTATAATACCATTTTTTCATTAGATATATATATTTTACTTGTGGCATACTACGGTTCTGTTTCGGTGTAGGTCTTGTGCTTTGTAGGCACTGGAGAATCAGCCTTCCACAAGTTTGTCAACAACAGGGTCTAAAGAATAAGGGGTCTAAAATTTTTACTTCTGCCATAAGTAAAGTTTTAATTGCAAAGGTAAGATTTTTTTAAAACTGATTGTCTCTAATAATGAAAAATTATTAAGGCAGATTCAATTTATAAATGCAACTTTATGCTACAAAATTACAAAATATTTCATAAGGTGTTTTAAATTCGAGTTTTTTTCTGGGTCTGTTATTTAATTGATGCTGTATATATTTTACAAATAAATCGGGTACCAAATCGAAGCTCATTTTTTTAGGTATATATTGTCTGATAAGTTTATTAGTATATTCGTTAATGCCTCTTTCCCATAATGCAAATGGGTGTGCAAAATAAAAATCTGCGTGTAGATTTTTAGCAATTAGTTGATGTTCTGCTTTCGTGAGCTTCTTCGGCAGAATAAATACTTGATGAAGATGAATTCCTTTTAAGCTCACGATAAATAGTAGTTTTATTTACATTTAAACTTTCGGCAATAAATTTTATTGACTTGCCACATTGTAGATACGTTTGAATTTGGTATCTTTGCTCTTTGGTTAAATGTTTGTTCATATCGCAACTTATTTTTGGCGATTTAGGGGGCGAAAAAAACAAATTTTAACCATTCAGTGAAAGAAGCTGGATTTTTTTTCTACTCTTTCCTGAAAAAAAGTTTTTACGCAACTAAATCAACCTGTTTAAAAAGTTGCATTTACTAATTGAACTTAAGGTTTAAAAAATTTTTTCATAAAATCTTTCTTTTTTAAAGAAACTTATTATACTTTTGACGAATAAATCTTAAAAAATTAGTTTTATGAAAACAAAATTCAATCCTTTATTTGTAATATTATCGTTATTCTTGTTAATAAATTCTTGTAAAAAAGATAGAAATGATGATCCAACGCCTAATCCAAATCCAACATCTATTTCTGTTCCTGTAATTGGTAGAATTGTTGATATTTATGGAAACCCTCTTTCTGATGTAACTGTAAAAGCAGGTAATTTAACTACAACTACAGATTTTAATGGTACTTTCTATTTTAATACTGCAAATTTCAATAATAAGCGTTTTCAATTAACTTTTGAAAAATCGGGTTATTTTACTCTTCATCGTTCTGGCAAACCTAAACCTGGTAAACCTATAAATATAACAGTAGGTTTAATCTCAGAAAATGATATTACTTACGCTACACAAAAACAATTTAATTCTTCTCAGTCCGATTCAGTTGTTTTGCCAGATGGCAGTGTTATAATATTTCCTGCCAATGCATTTATTAGCTCAAATGGTTCTTCTTACAATGGTACTGTTAAAGTAAAAGCATGTTACTTAGATCCAACATGGGACAAATATCCAATTTTCACATTTGGCGGAGATCTTTATGCAAAAGACACAGCAAATAACGATGTTTATCTAAATCCATTTAAAGGATTAAATGTTATTATAGAAGATATGAACGGTAACAAATTACAATTAGACAGCATAAATAATAAAAGAGCTATAATAAAGATGAAAATTCCCCCACAGCTTGTTGCTTCAGCACCTAATGAAGTAGAAATGTATGTTTATTCGGCTGGTCAAGGAGCAAAGCAAGGAAAAAATCCTGCTGTAAAAACTGGCGATAGTTACCAGGGCGAAGTTCGACACTTTACCTACTGGAGTTGCGAAAAAGCTAATAAACAAAATGCAATTGTTCGTGGTTATGTTTATAAAATGGTTAACGGGAATGAAGTTAAAATATCTGGCTTTCCTGTTAAAGTTGGTATTCAAGTAGTTCACACAAATAGCGACGGCTCATACGAAGTAATTGTTCCTGCTGGAATAGCCGGAATAGAAATCGTGCCTTATACAAGCATAGGCAATTTTACAGCACATATCATACAAAATGCACTTACAGATGGCGAAACACACGATTATGATATAAATATTACAAATATTGGTTTATATACAATAAGCGGTACAGTTAAAACAGCTAATAATCAACCTATTCCAAATGCACTTGTGCAACTTTCTTATTACTCTGGCTTAAATAATTTTATTCAAACAATAACCGATGCACAAGGAAAATACAAGTTAATTGCAAGTACAGGCGCATACAATTGTTCAATCACAGCAAAAACAGCAACTCAAAGTAAAACTGTTTATCTTCAATCTCTAACTTCAGATACTACAATTGATATTATGATGCCTGCTGTACCAGGAAATAATTTATTAAAAATAAATGGTCAAGTAATTTTTAATATAACAGGTAATCCTGATCCAATAAATATAGACATTTTAGGATACTTTCAGCAAGAATTATTAATTTATGTTCATTATTCAGGTCATGGTATGTTTTCTATTTGGAGACAAGGAACACAAGGTACAAATATTCAAACAGGTATAGATTATAATATTACTAATTCTGGTTTTACTATACAATATGGTTATCAACAATTAAATAACCCTGATGCTCTTGTTTCAGGAACAATTAGATTTACAAAATTCCAGGTAGGTGATCTTGTAGAAGGTTATTTTAGCGGAACAGGCTCAATAAATAATAATCAGGTTGAAGGTCGTTTCTCTGTTCCTTATAGCACTTTATTTTTAAGGAAAAATAGATAATAACTTTTTTAAAAGCTTAATAATTATTTTCAAAAAAATGAACATAATTCTTTACGACACAAACGCATGGGAAGAGCTTCTTCCCATAACATTTACACGTCCAGTTAGCGATATTCGTATTGGCATACTAAAAATATCAGAAAAATGGCCTTATTATATAAGCGGTACATATTCACATAGCACAAAACATTATTTACAAGAAAAATTTCCATTAATTGTTGAAGAAGAAAATCTTATTATTAACAGTAGTTTACTTCCCGATAATTCAGTAGTTCAGGATATTAAGTTGTTAAAAATTAATGAAGCAATCTACTATAAAGACATATTTATAGCTGCTTATTTACCAAAAAACGAAACAATTAATTTTTTGCAAACAAATGAATTAAAGGTCGAAAATACTTATCAAACAAATGCACTTTTGCTAAAACACTTTTGCGACATTTTTAGTCTAAACGGCGAAGAACTGGTTAAGGATTTTCAAATTATTACAAAAAATCGCAAAAGTCAACCACTTTCAGAAACAAATACGTACTTAGGTCCGTTAGATTTAATATTCATAGAAAAAGGTGCAATAGTTGAAAGTTCAGTATTAAATACCAAAAATGGGCCTATATATGTTGGCGAAGATGCCGAAATAATGGAAAATTGTTCCATTCGCGGGCCATTTGCGCTATGCAAGCATTCAATAGTTAAAATGGGAGCAAAGATATACGGTCCAACCACTATTGGTCCAGAATCGAAAGTTGGCGGAGAAATAAATAATTCGGTAATACTAGGATATAGCAATAAAGCTCACGATGGATTTTTAGGCAATAGTGTTATTGGCGAATGGTGTAATTTAGGTGCCGATACAAATAATTCCAACCTAAAAAACAATTACTCAATAGTAAAAATGTGGAATTATCCTAAACAAAAATTTATTTCTACAGGATTGCAATTTGCTGGTTTAATTATGGGCGATCATTCAAAATGCGGTATAAACACAATGTTCAATACAGGCACAGTGGTTGGAGTTTTTTGCAACCTTTATGGCGACGGATACCATCGCAATTTTATACCTTCGTTTTCGTGGGGAGGACCACAAGGTTATACAAATTATCAACTTGAAAAAGCTTTAGAAACAGCAACATTAGTTCTTCAAAGAAGAAATAAAACTCTATCTGAAGTTGATATTAAAATTTTAAAACATATTTTCCTCGAAACAGAAAAATTTCGTCAATTTTAACAAATGTGGCATTATTATTGCCAAAACTTTATTTTTGCGTTTAAAACTGACATTTTTACAACGATAAGTTTATGAGTGGTTATATTAAAAATTATTTAAAAATGGGCTACAGCTTACATAATTTAGAAGAATCGGAATTTATACCTATTATTTCTGAAGAAATAGAACTTGACCAAAATACAAGTATTAGTGACATTAACGAACTGCCAATTTTACCTCTACGAAATACAGTTTTATTTCCTGGTGTTATAATTCCTATAACAGTAGGACGAAATAAGTCTTTAAAATTAATACAAGAAGCTAGTTCAACAAACAAACTTATAGGCACTCTTACTCAAAAAAATCCTAAACATGAAAATCCTAAAGCAAATCAGCTTTTCCAAATAGGCACTTACGCTCAAATTATTAAAATACTTGAAATGCCCGACAATACTACAACTGTAATACTTCAAGGTAAAGGACGTTTTCAGGTAGAAGAATTTATAACAGACGAACCATTTTTCATAGCAAAAGTAAAATCGCTACCCGAAACCAAACCAGAAACTAATGATAAAGAATACGAAGCACTTCTTTCGTCGCTTAAAGACTTAACCTTAAAAATTATAAAACTCTCTAACAACATTCCTTCCGAAGCCTCGTTTGCTATAAGAAATATAGAAAACGCATATTTCCTTATCAATTTTATTTGTTCGAGCAGTGATTTAAAAATTACAGACAAACAAAACTTACTGGAAATAAACGACCTTAAAGCACGTGGATTAAACTTATTCGAAAAATTAGTACAACAAGTACAAATGCTCGAATTGAAAAACGATATACAACAAAAAGTAAAAATAGATTTAGACCGACAACAAAAAGAATATCTACTTCAACAACAAATTAAAACTATTCAAGAAGAACTTGGGGGAAACCCATTTGAACAAGAAATACAAGAACTTAAGAAAAAAGCCAAAAAAAAGAAATGGTCTAAGCAAGTAGCAAAAATTTTTCAAAAAGAATTAGAAAAATTTGAACGAATGAATCCTTCTGCAGCAGAATATTCTGTTCAATTAAATTACTTACAACTAATTCTTGAACTTCCCTGGAATGAATATACTAAAGATAACTTCGATTTAAAAAAGGCTCAAAAAATACTAGACGAAGATCATTTTGGACTAGAAAAAGTTAAAGACCGTATTTTGGAACATCTTGCAATACTGAAACTCAAAGGCGATTTAAAAGCACCAATACTATGCCTTTATGGTCCTCCTGGTGTGGGAAAAACTTCTCTTGGAAAATCTATAGCCAGAGCCTTAGGACGAAAATATATTAGAGTTTCGTTAGGTGGTTTGCACGACGAAGCTGAAATACGCGGACATCGAAAAACATATATAGGAGCAATGCCGGGACGAATTATACAAGGATTAAGAAAAGTTGGTTCATCAAATCCTGTATTTGTACTCGACGAAATAGATAAAGTTGGTACCGACTTCCGTGGCGACCCTTCTGCAGCATTACTCGAAGTTTTAGACCCAGAACAAAACAACACTTTTCACGACAACTATCTCGACATAGATTACGATTTATCGAAAGTTTTATTTATTGCAACAGCCAATCAAACAAGTACTATCAGCCCAGCTTTACGCGACCGTATGGAGATAATAGAAGTTACTGGTTATATCACCGAAGAAAAAGTAAACATTGCAAAAAAACACCTTATACCAAAACAATTAAAAGAACACGGCGTTAAACCCGAACAAATAATTTTTACTGACAATATCATAGAACAAATTATTCAGGAATACACTCGCGAATCGGGCGTTAGAAACCTTGAACGAAAAATAGCAAAAGTTATAAGGGCTATTGCAAAAAAAATAGCATTGAAAGAAAAATTTAATAAAAAACTTACCCCTAACGACATACATACAATTTTAGGTCCACCTGAATTTGAACACGATACATACGAGGGCAACGAAGTTGCTGGAGTTGTTACAGGACTGGCCTGGACACAGGTAGGAGGTGAAATATTATTTATAGAAACAAGTTTGAGTAAAGGCAAAGAAAAACTTACTATTACAGGAAACCTTGGCGATGTTATGAAAGAATCGGCAATCATTGCTTTGGAATATGTTAAATCGCACGCCGAAGAACTCAGCATTCCTGCCGAAGTATTCGACAAATGGGCTGTTCATATACACGTTCCGGAAGGAGCAATTCCTAAAGACGGTCCTTCTGCTGGTATAACAATGGTAACATCTATAGCTTCGGCTTTTACTCAAAGAAAAGTTAAAAAAAGTGTGGCACTAAGCGGCGAAATAACACTAAGAGGAAAAGTTTTGCCAGTTGGCGGTATAAAAGAAAAAATTCTCGCAGCTAAAAGAGCTAATATTAAAGAAATTATCCTCCCAAAAGACAACAAAAAGCACGTTGACGAGATACCTGAAATATATCTTAAAGGATTGAAATTTAAATATGTAAGCACTATAAAAGAAGTATTAGATTACGTTTTACTTAAAGAAAAAGTATCTAATCCTAAAAAAATTGAATAAATGAATTTAATTTCAAAATATGTTTTATTTTTGTAATAAAATTAAAATCAATTAAATATGGAAACAAGAGAAAATAAAATTTTAATACCAGTTGATTTTAGCGAACAATCTTTAATTGCCGTAGATCAATCATATAATATAGCAAGAATGGTAAATGCAGAAATATATTTATTACACGTAATTACCGAAAATAATGCCTTATGGGGACTTTTTTCGAGCAAAGAACAAACCGATATCGAAGAAAAATTAAAAATTAAACTTACAAACTTCGCAGGACATATAGAAGAAAAATCGGGAATAAAGGTTTTTGCACTTGTAGAAAAAGGCAAACTTATAGAAACAATTATAGAGACGGCAGAACGCTTAAAAGTAAAATTTTTAATAGTAGGTACTAGCAGTTCTACCGATTTTAAACAAAAAATAATAGGAAGCAACGCCCTTAGACTAATACGCGAAGCAAGTTTCCCTGTTATTACTATTAAAGGCAAACATCATCGTAAAGGATGTAAAAATATTGTTTTACCACTCGATTTAACCAAAGAAACTCGCGAAAAAGTTAGCTATGCTATACATTTTGCTAAATACTTCAATTCGGTTGTACACGCTGTAACTGTTAATGTATCGAACGATACTTATATTATGAACCGCCTTAAATTACAGCTCGATCAAGTTAGTTCGTACATTAAAAGCCACGGTATAGAATGTACTCAAACATTTTTAAATAGCGAATCGGGCAACGAAAATATGTGCAAAGCTTTACTCGACTTTTCTCACAAAGTAGAAGCCGATTTAATTATTATTATGACACAACAAGAAACCGAAGTTATTAAATATTTTGTTGGTTCACTTGCTAAAGAAATTATTCATAACTCCGATATCCCCGTTATGAGTATTGTCCCAAAGAATCGATAAAATGAAAAAAAATTTTTTCTTTTTTACAATATTTGCCCTTTTCTCTTGCCAATCTAATAATTATAAAGAAAATATCAAAGCCATAAATTTACTATTAGACAGCAATGTTACTATTTATCATTTTTATTCCGAAACAAACCAACAACAAATGCCTTGGATCACTCATTTCAAACTTCGCCCTTTTATAACTTCACTTTTTAATAAAGTACTTCAAAATAAAGTAATTTTATACGATCCAATTTATGAAGATACTGTTTTTAAAATACTCGACAAGAATACACTACTTTACATACTAAAAAATAATAAAAAATTACTTTTCGACAGCAGTCAGTTCAATGAAATATTATTTTACGAATCGTGGTATTTAGACACAAATAAAACATTTGACTTGCAAAAAAAACTTATATACTGGTCACCTGTAAAACGCGAAAACGAAACATTAAAACTTGCCGGTAAAATAAAGTGTAATAATTATAATAACCTTGTAACTCTTGCAAAACAAATCATTTACGAATTTCAATTAAACGATACTCTTTTTCAAAACGAACGATTAAACAAGAAAAAACTTGTAAAAATTCTTCTAGACTGGGCTAAAAACAATCCAACAAATACATACAATCCTTTTTCTGCACAGAAATACACTAAAGAAGAACTATATAAAAAACTTAACATTTCAGATTCATTAACTTACCTACCATACAACGACATAAACAGTCTGTTATTTATTGAAAATTGGTATTACGATCCCACATCATTTTCCATTAGTAAAGAAGTATTGTCTGTTGCTCCCGTTGTTTACATTTACGATTCTGCTGAAATTTCTAAACAAATTTTATTCGTTATTAACATAAAAAATAACCCCATAATAATATTTTAAAATATGAAACCATTATTTTTTATTGTATTATCATTTATTTTTATGAACAGAGCAGAATCCCAAACATTTTTAGAAAGACAAAAATCTTATCCAAGAGTAAAAACTGCTTACAAAGAAAAATTATCGTCTTTGGAAGTTTTATTAATGGCATCTGAACTAAAATTAAATAACATTGAATTATTCATTAGAATTTTTAAACAAGAAAAATTATTAGAAGTATGGGGAAAATCTAAAACCGATACTACTTATAAATTAATTATCAACTATCCTTTATGTGCAGTATCGGGAAGCATTGGTCCAAAAAGAACGGAAGGCGACGAACAAATGCCAGAAGGTATATATAACATTATTTATTTCAATCCTAATAGTAACTTTTACCTTTCTTTAAAATTAGATTATCCTAATTTGTCCGATATAAAATTCTGCAAAAACAATAAATGCGGTGGCGATATTTTTATTCACGGCAACTGTATTACAATAGGTTGTTTTCCAATAGGCGACGAAGCCATTAAAGAACTTTACATACTTGCATTAGAAGCGACATCTCAAGGACAAAACCGAATACCTGTTCACATCTTTCCTTGCAAACTTACAAATAATAATTTGGAAGATATTATAAAAATTAAGCCCCAACACGAATATTTTTGGAAAAACCTTCAACCTATATATAATTATTTCGAAAATACTAAAAAATTACCATTAATTAGAGTTAATGCTAAAGGAGATTACGAAATTGTTAAATAAATAAGATTATCAACATTTGTTTGTTTAAAAAAAAAGAATAATTATAACAATAAAAGAATTTTACAGTCGTATATTTGATATATGCGACTAACGTTATTATTTGTATTAGCAAGCATATTTGTACTTATTACATCATTCAATAATATTGACGATTATTCACATTCAGAAAAAAAACATAAGAACGTTTTAGACAACAAAAAAGCCGAAAAATGGGCCGATTCTGTTCTTCAAACACTTAGTTTGGAAGAAAAAATTGGCCAATTGCTAATGATAGATGCACATCCACAAAAAGATAAAAAACACTGGGAACAAGTTGCTAACTATGTAAAAGACTATTACATTGGCGGAGTTATATTTTTTAAAGCCGGACCCAAACAATTAGCTCTTATGAGCAATTACCTACAAGAAAAGGCAAAAATTCCTTTACTTACGAGTATTGATGCCGAATGGGGACTTGCTATGCGAATGGATAGTGTTTTGTCATTTCCTGTACAAATGGCACTTGGAGCAGTACAGAATAACGAACTAATATATCAGATGGGAAGAACAATTGCAAAACATTGTAAAAGGTTAGGCATACACATAAACTTTGCTCCGGTACTCGATATAAATAATAATCCACAAAATCCGGTTATAAATACTCGTTCGTTTAGCGATAATAAAAAGCTTGTTGTAGAAAAAGCAACATATTACATGAAAGGACTTCAAGACGAACACGTACTTGCTGTTGGTAAACATTTCCCCGGACATGGCGATACACAAACCGACTCACATCACGATTTACCTTTTATAAACTTCTCGCGTAAAAGACTCGATAGCCTCGAACTTTACCCTTTTAAACATCTTATAAAAAAAGGTATTGGCGGAATTATGGTTGCTCATCTCGACGTACCAGCTTTAGACCCTATAAATAAACGACCAACAACACTTTCGCCACAAGTTGTTACCGAACTTTTACGAAACGAAATGGGCTTCAACGGAATAATTTTTACCGACGCACTAAACATGAAAGGCGCAACTAAATATTTTAAACCCGGAGAACTACCACTTAAAGCACTACTAGCAGGAAACGACATTCTGCTATATCCAGAAGAAATTCCATGGGCTGTACAATACATAAAAGAAGCCGTTTACGATAGCTTAATATGTATTGAAGATTTGGACGAAAAAGTACGTAGAATTTTAAAACTAAAATACTGGGCAAATCTTCATAACTGTAAATACATTGATACTACAAATATTTATCAAGATTTAAATAAACCAGAAGACATATTACTATTACGTAAAATTACCGAACAATCTATAACACTACTTAAAAACGAAAAAAAGCTACTACCACTTACACATTTAGACACACTAAAAATTGCAGCTGTTGTCTTCAATTCAAAAATTAGTAATGTTTTTTACAAAACTTTATCGCTTTATGCACCTATTGATACTTTTAATTTACCTGAAAAACCTAACAACATTGTCATAGAAAAATTACTAGATACTTTAAAACACTACAACGTTATAATAACATCGTTGCATCAAACAAATCGTTATTCGTTTAGAACATTCAATTTTTCTAACGAAAGTTTAAATTTTATAAAAGAAATGGAAAAACTACCTTCAAAAATTATTCTTAATGTTTTTGCCAGTCCTTATAGTATTAGAATTATTCCTGAAATAAACAATTTGCATGCTCTTATACTTTCGTATGAATCTAATTATTATACCCAACACATTTCAGCACAAATGATTTTTGGAGGATGTACTGTACAAGGAAAACTGCCTGTTACTTTAGGACAAAAATATAATTATCAATCGGGAATAAGCTTAAACGATGTTATTAGATTAAAATATACTATTCCAGAAGAATTGAATATTTCGTCGAAAAAATTACAAAAAATAGACAGCATAGTATTGAGTGCTATAGCTCATCAGGCATTTCCGGGATGCCAAATACTTGCTGCTAAAGATGGAAAGGTTTTTTATTACCGTAGTTTTGGCAAACTGTTCTACGATAGTTTATATAAAGTTGACGAACATACTATATACGACGTTGCTTCAATAACTAAAATAACTGCTACTACTATTGCTGCTATGCACCTGTACGAAAAAGGAAAATTAGATATTCATAAAACATTAGCCGACTATTTACCGTTTACAAAAAATACCGATAAAGCTAATTTAAGCATTGGCGATATTTTAGCTCATCAAGCACGTTTACAAGCATGGATACCTTTTTATAAAACTATGATTAAAGACACCATTAAACGCCATTTATATTTTTCGAATCAATATTCTGAACAATTTCCTTACAAAGTTGCACATAATCTTTATGCATTTAAAGCTATGAAAGATTCGGTTTATAATAGAATATTAACATCACAACTTGCACCAGCAAAAAAATATGTTTACAGCGATTTAGGATTTTTTTTAATGAAAGAAATTATTGAAAAACAAATTCAACAAAATTTCGACGAATTATGTAATTCACTATTTTACAAACCACTTGGTTGTGTTACAACAACATTTAATCCTCTTAATAAATTTAACATAAAGCAAATAGCACCAACAGAATACGATAAAGAATTTCGTCAGCAACTAATATGGGGATACGTTCACGATCCTGGAGCATCTTTACTTGGCGGCATTCAAGGACATGCTGGACTCTTTTCTAACGCCAACGACCTGGCAAAAATATCGCAAATGTTGCTTTGGGAAGGAGAATACGGAAACATTCGATTTTTTAAACCATCAACTATTAAGCATTTTACACAATGCTATAACTGCCCACAAAACCGCAGAGGACTGGGATTCGACAAACCTGAACCTAACCCCGATAAAGATTCACCTGTTTCTAAAAAAGCATCGTTACTTACATACGGACATCAGGGATTTACAGGTACTTGTATGTGGATTGACCCAAAATATAATTTGATATATATTTTTCTGTCAAACAGAGTTCATCCTACTGCTGAAAATAAAAAAATTAACACACTTGGCATAAGAAATAAAATTCTCGATATTTTATACGAATGTATAGTAGAAAATAATAATGCAAATTAAATAAAACCTGCACGCCTATAAAAAATCGCTTTTCATTTATAAAAAACAAAAAACTTTTAGATATGTAAAATTTACAATGTAAGACCTTTGCAAGGCAATTAACAATTTTTTTGTTACGTCATTGCAAGTCTGTAGCCCCACAACGTCATTGCGAGCGAACGCAGTGAGCGAAGCAATCCCCTCAAAACACTTAACACTAAAAGGAATGAGCAATGAGGAGATTGCTTCGGGCTG
>Ga0209809_1001490_pt1 | contig 18598 bp, 11 predicted proteins | sample YNPMSTMetaG_FD_186172 | JGI IMG/M metagenome (GOLD analysis project Ga0209809, IMG submission 186172) | Anoxygenic and chlorotrophic microbial mat microbial communities from Yellowstone National Park, USA - YNP MS-T MetaG (SPAdes) (version 2) ...
AAGCTCAAGAAGATCTTTATTAGAAATATCTTCCCCAAAACTTAAATCACAAACACTGCCAATACGATAACAACCGGATATCATTCCTTTTTCTTTCTTACATTCCATAACTAATTCTGGGTTAAAACCTTTTCGACTATATATTCCTCCTTTACTATCTGATAAAGCAACTATTTTATAACTCTTCTGGTATAGAAATTTTGCTAAATTATAACCAACATTTCCAAAACCTTGGATTGCTACAGTTAAGGGTTTTTTTAAATTAACTTTTTCAACAAACCTTTCTAAAATTATTTCTCCTCCTTTTCCTGTTGCTTCTTCCCTACCCTCCGAACCATTATTTTCAATAGATTTTCCAGTAAAGGCTGCTTTAAGTTTTACATTTATTGACTTAGAAATTTCTAAATATTCATCAATCATAAAGTCTATAATTTTTGAATTAGTATTAACATCAGGAGCAGGAATATCTTTGTCTGGTCCTATAAAATCATAAATTTTTCTTACATACTCTCTTGATAAACTTTCCAATTCTTTTTCTGATAAATTTTTGGGATCAACTTTTATTCCTCCTTTAGCACCACCAAGAGGCAAATCAACTAAAGCACATTTTATTGTCATTAAAAAAGCCAGTGTCCTTATTTCATCTTCATCAACTTGGGGAAAATATCTAATTCCTCCCTTATAAGGCCCTAAAAAATTGTTATGTTGAATTCTATAACCCTCAAAAATTTCTATTTCACCATTTTCTCTTTTTAAAGGAAGATAGACTTTAATTTCTCTTTGAGGTTTTTCTAAAATTTTAAATAATTCTTCGACTTTTTTGTTATCTTTAACCAAACTCTTAAATAACTCTTTAATCTCTAAAAATTTTTTAAAAGCATCTTCAGAAATCATAATTTTAATTTATTAATATAAACTAGTTCCAGACATAAAAATTAAACCATCGGGCTGATAAGGAGCAGGAAGACATGCTTTACCCACTAAACATGGTGGAGGAAAACGAAAATATAAACCAAGCGTCCAAACACCTACAGTAGTTATATTTTTCCATAGATAATTTAAAGGACTTCCTAAAAACCAGTATGGTACTAAAACAATTGCAGGACGAGGAGGACCTATAAAAACTAAATCAGCCAAAGAAAAAGGACAGTCGCAATTAAAAATAAAAGTAATTTTACCGCCAAAAGGCCTATAAAATAAAGATTGAGCTTTTGCTTCTTTTATAAAAAATTGATATTTAGAGGCAGTAGGTTTATTTGAAGCCAAAACCATTTTAATTACTTCTTTAGATAATTTATTTTTATAACTTTCATAATCATTTAAAATAACTAAAAAATTATCTTTGGATATTTCTCCTTCTAGATATTTAAAAAAATCATTTATAAGGATAATGTCAAGATAAGCGTTAATTATAAATTTTTTATGCAAATCTTTGAGATTAGAAGCTATTTTTATTTTCTTTAATTCTCTAATTTCAATTTCTCTAATTTTTTTTAAAAGTGATAATTTTTGAACTAAATCTTCTTTGTTGCTATTTTTGTTTTCTAAGAAATCTTTTATATAAGGATAAGAAGAAAAACTAGGAATTTCCTTTTTTCTTCTAAATTCTTCCAATAAATTCCAAGCATACTGAAATAATTTGGGGTCATCTTTAATATCTGGCGTAAAATCAATACCTGTAAGATAAAATCTTACGTATTCAATAGCATCAGAATAGCCATTAGGCAAAATTTGGATTTCCTCATCTTTTACCTCTGGCAATTTCATTAATTTTGTTTTCTCATCAGTGACAAAGTAATTTTTATATTTAGCATCGTAAAAAGATATTGAACTAGTATCAAAAATACCATTGGCTGGAAAAATTTTATTTTGAATTTGCCATCTTTTGACAGCTTTTTGAGTTTCGCGATCATAAAGAACATAATTCATTAAAGACTTTTTTAAAAAACCTTCTTTGTAAAGAAAAACATTAAGACAAAAAACATCTAAACCTTGCGTTCCTATCTTTAATGGTCTTTTAAAATCGCATTTTACAAAATTGTTGTTTTCTGCGGAAATAGTTGGTGATATAAAAAAAAGAGATAGAATTCCAAAAACTGATATAAATAAAACAACAATAAATTTTGTAAAAAAATCATTTATATTTTTTACTAACATTGAATTTTCTTGGGATAATTATTTTATAATTATACCATTTGCAATGAATATAAACAAAAATTATCTTTTGCCAATTCTTGCAGGAATTATTTTATTTTTAACAAATATCAATGATAAGCTTTTTATTCTTTTATTCATTTTCTTGCTCCCTTTTTTAAAATTCTTAGATAAGATAGAAAAAGAAAAAGAAGGATTGATTGGAGGATTTCTTTTAGGATTTACTTATTATTTTTTAGGAGAAGTTATTTTTCTTTGGCCTTCACAAGAAAGTTGGCTTTATCTGCCCACTTTAAATTATCCTTTCCTCAATTATATTCAATTAATAAATCCGAAGCTTTTCCTACTTGTTATTTTTATATTTGTTGCTTTCCTTATAGGACTTATCTTTGGTCTATTTGGCTATTTTAGTTTCATTATTTACAAAAAAAGTAAAAATTTCTTTATAATCTATCTGCCATTCTTATGGATATCTTTTGAATATTTAAAAAGAAAAATTCTTTTTGATTTATCATGGTTGGACATAGGATATAATATCATAGATTATTCAATTTTTGCCTCCACGGCTAGTCTTTGGGGAAGATATGGAATTGCTTTTTTTATTATTTTAATAAACATCCTCTTATTTTATTCTCTCGCTAAAAAACTAAAACATCAATTCCATTTTTTTCTAATATTCGGTATATTTCTACTCCTTAATCTTTTGGGCATATCAATTATTTATCACAATAATCTTAATAAAACACAAAAAATGAAAATAGCAATTATCCAAGGATATTTGCCTTGGCAAACTGAATCTCAGTTTAAAAAAGATGAACCATTTGATTTTCCTTATCCATACAATTATTTCTTTAATAGAATGAAAAATGAAAAAAATTATGTTGATATTATCTTACTTCCAGAAGAAATTTTAAACTTAAGGCCTTTATATCTTAAAAAAGTTAATAATAATTTAGTCATAGAAAATGAAAATGAGTTTAAAAGTGAGAAAAAATATGTCTTAGAAGTTCTTAAACAAACTGGAGCTTATGTTCTAATATTTGGTCAAAAAATTATTATTGATAAAACGAACAACTATAATGGTTTTGTTATCTTCACTAATAACGGAGAAGTAAAATTTTATTTGAAAAATAGACTGTTCCCTATCATCGAAGAAGCAGGATTAAATAAATATCAAAAATCTAAATCTAATCCTTTTATAGAAATTAACAATGATTTTTATTTATTCATTATGGGATGTATTGAAATAGAAACTGATTCGTTAGCGAACAAAAATTTGAATAATAATCCATCATTAATTCTTTCTGGAGGAAGCGAAATAGGTTTTAATCAATGGGCACAAAAATATCAAATAAAATTAGCAAGATTTAGGGCGATTGAGCAAAACAGATATTTAGCTCGTGCTGTCAAAAGTGGTTTTTCTACTATAATAGGCAATAATGGTCAAATAATAGCTCAAATAGAATCTCCTAAAGAAAATAAAATTTTGCTTGGGAATGTTTATCTAATTAAAAACAAAACTTTTTATTCAAAAATAGCTCCTTTTATTGAAAATATTATAATTTTATTTATTATTCTTAATTTTATAGTTCTATCTAAAGAAATATACTTAAAGCAAAAATAATTATTGATGTAAGATCTGCTGCTAGACAATAATAACATATTTATTTTAAAATAAAAAGCATAACAAAAATAAGATAAAGAGCAAAAATCGTGCCGATGATTGATAAAATTTTTAAAAATTTTTCTTTATTTAAATAATTTAAAATTCCAACTACCAGAAAATAGGAAATACCCAAAATTGAATTATCAATTCCTAAAGTTTTGCTAAATTTGCTGGTTAGGACAGAATTACATCCACCAAAAGTGCAAAATGATGAATCTGGTTTATTTAGATGCAAAAACAAAGAAAAAGAAAGTCCAATCAAAGAAAAAATTAAACTCAAAATTTTTACCCTACTTGTTTCTTAAAACCTAATTCTAATATTAATATATAGAAATAGAAATTAAAATAGCACTTAAAAGAAAAGCAAAATTAAAGTTAAATTTTGATCAAATGAGGCCTCCGAAAATCATCATCAAAAAATCATTTAAAGATTCTACCAAAAAAGCAGGCATTACTGAATAGATCATCTTACTAGAGAAATCATTAAAAAGTCTTACTAAACTTAAATAAAAAACATTCTTATTCACTCCTAAAATTTTTTTCATTATAAAAAATTATAAAACCTTCTCGATTATTCTTATTTTTCGGTTAAGATCCTTTTTGGAAATACTTTTTATTTTCTCTATTAAAATCTCTTTAGCTGATTTTTTAAAAAAATCTTTTATCATTCCTTCTGGAAAATACACATCTTTATTTTCCATTTTCTGCCAGAATATAGGAACTTCCAAATCAAAAATACTTTTTAATTCGAAATCAATCAATTTTTTTAATTTTTCCCCTTTAACCTTATGAAATCTAAAACTATTTTGTTCAAGAGTTCTCTTAATTTTTAATATGAACTTTTCCAGGGGAAAATTTATAGGTTGAGTAATATGCTGAATTAGTATACTATAAAAGGATGTTTTTCTCAAAATTACTCTTGAAGATATATTTTTAATTTTCTCTAAATCAGATATTATATTTTGTTTATTCTCAACAATCTTGGAGTAAAAATCTATAAATCCTTTTATTATTTCATTTTTAAAAGTCCTAGGCATTACCATTTTATCTTCTATAAAAATTCTGTTATGTAATTTGTAGTTACTATATTTTCTATAAATGATGTGCATTTTATCTGTATTTCTTTTTAAAATTTCTGGATCAACCAAACTTATCAGTTTTCTATTTCCCCCTAAAATAGCACTTGTAGGTGGTTCTTTCGTTTTTCTTTCTAAAAAACCCGTAGCATACAAATTGTTTTTTAAATTAGTTCTAAAAATCGAAAAATTCGTAATAAATCCTTCTGAATCTAAAATTATCGGTTTATTTTTGTGCACTATTATATTCTCCATATGGAAATCGACACCATTAAAACAATAGGCAAGAGCCATTAATTTCCCGATTTCAAAATAAAATTTTTTAGCATTTTCTTTGTCTGATTTTTTATCATAACGAATAAAATCTGTAAAAAACCATCCATCAATAAAATAATATTTAGGTAAATTTGTAGTTATTTTTCTGTCTATTTTAGAGAAAAGCTCAATCAAAGAAATATTGAATGAAAAGCTAAAAGGTTTTACTTTAATTCTCTTTTCTCCAAAATCAATAAAAAATGTTCTAAAACCATTAAAATGTCTATCAGCGTTATTTGTAAAAATAATTCTTTTTACTTTTTTATTTTTTAAATTGAAGTTTTTGTTTAAGATATTAATATTTTTTATTATTTTCTGAAATATAACATTCAGAAAATGAAATTCTTTTTCTAAAAACTTAATTAGGATTAAATCTATTTCTGGATAAATATCAAAAAAAAATTTTTGATATTTTTTGACAAAATTATTAAATCTTTCTATAGAATTCCTGCCTATCAAATTTTCTCTCCCTGACCATAAAAGCCAACACACAGAAGGAGCTATGATTTTTTCCAATTCCCTCTTTAAAAATTTTTTGATATTCAATATAAAAACTTTTTTATCTACAATGAAATCTTTTGGCAATATTTTTTCAACACTAAAAAGAAAATCGTTCATATAATCCTTATAAAATTTTTCCATTTAGATTCCACTAGGACAAGTACCGGTTCCACAACATTTAGTACTGTCCATTAAAGACATTCTCTCAAGCTTTCTTACACTGCTCCAATTTATTTGATGATAACCCGTAGGATGAAAACCTTTGTACGATTTCCCCTCTCTCCAAAGTAATATAGTTTTATTTTTTATTAATTTTTGCATATTTGTTATAATTAAGTTAATTACCGACCTTTACCTATAATATTATTATATTAAATTATTATATTAAAATTAAATATACAAAATAAAAACACCAAAATAAAGAACTATCCCCAAATGTTAATTAAAGTGAAAAAGAGTGCCAAAAAAGAAGATATTTATAAAATTTATGATCTCGTAGAGGCATATTATGAAGAAATAGATAAAACAAAGTTAAACAGGTTAACTACCGTAAGAGCAATTAGGAATAACTTACTCAATAAAAACCATTCTTATTTTTATATTAAATTTCAAAACAAAAAGATTGGTTTAATTCATCTTTATATTACAAAGAGATTCGCGGATTTGTGTTTAATATATATTCTTCCTCAATTCAGGAATATGGGTTTGGGCAAAAGTTCTTTAAAAGATATTTTAAATCTTTTAAAAAGAAGGGGTATCAAAAAACTATTTATTGAGATATCCAGTGGAAATAAAAGTTCTTTTAATTTTTTTAAAAAGAATTTATTTAAAGATTTAGAAACTAAAATAAAAAGTTATATATACGAAGTGAATTTAAAATAAATTATCTTTCAATTTTCAAAAATGGTAAAAAAAATTAAAATCATAAGAGAAGTTAAGTCAGAGAAAAAATAAGTGTTCCTAAACCAATTTTTGCATATAAATAGCCTCCTAAAAAAAACTTGAAAAAATTGAACCTAAGAATTAATAATTGAAACCAAAAAAGCAAACATAATAATATATTTAAATTTACTCATACCAATTAACTAAAATTACCTCAATATCTTTGTTTTCTTTTTCGACGAGTTCTTTAAATTTATTTATATCACTAAAACCTTTCTCCCCTCGATAATGATAGGGATAAACTTTTTTAGGTTTAAACTCTAAAACTGCTGAGACCGCTTGTTCAACTGACATTGTCCAAGGAAGATTCATTGGTAAAAAAGCAATATCAATATTTTTTAAATTTCTCATCTCTACAATATCTTCAGTATCTCCAGCAATATAAACTTTAAAATTTTCTTTTTCAATTAAATAACCATTGCCTCTTCCTTTTGGATGAAACTCTAGTCTTTCAGAAGTAAGATTATACATTGGCAAAGATAAAATTTTAAAATCTTCAAAGTCTATCTCTTCACCGTTGTTCAAGATTTTTGTTTTTTGTTTTAAATCATCTGTAAGTTCATCATAAACAGCTTTTGGAGTAATAATTAAAAATTCTCCTTTTAAATTTTCCAAAACATCAACATTTAAATGATCATAATGAATATCAGTAATTAAAACTAAATCTGGAGAAGGTTTATCTTTATATAAATCAATATTCCACGCAGGATCAACATAAATAATCTTTACCCAATCTAAAATTAAAGAAGCATGATAGATGGAAATTACTTTTGGCTCCATAATTTAATTATAGGCCTCTTTGAATTATATTATATAATTTCTCTCCGATATAAACACAACTTCTTAATGCACTTCCGCAGCAGGCAGCAATAATTTTTTCTCCTTTATTAAAAATCTTTAAAGTTTTATTTTCTGCGTCAAAACCCCATAAAATTTTTTCTGCTTTTACTCCTTCTAAAAATGGCAAAATTTCTAAAAGACCCATATTAATAAGTTTTTCAAAATAATTATCTTCTTTAAATTCCTCATTTTCTTCAATTATATCTTCTTGACCTAAAACAAATTTGTATTCATTATTAATATTTTTAACAAAGAGATATACTATACCGCCTTTAAAAAGAAAAATTAAATGAGGAAAATTTTTTTGTTCTTCCTTTAATTTAATATCTAAAACAAAAAGTTGTCTTTTTTTGAATTTAAAATCAGCTTCCGGTAAAAATTTATTTAAAGAATAACCCAATGCTAATAAAACTTTTTTTGCTTGAAATTCACCTTGATTTGTTTTTAATATAACTCTATCTTTTTCTTCGATAATTTCTTCTAAAAAAGTTTCATCAAAAATATCTATACCGTTTTCTTTTGATTTACTCAAAAAGTAGTTTATTAATTTACTACCACTTATATTAACTGACGGCACCATTACTCCCTTATTTAAGAAACAATAATAATCTTCAATTAATGAAAGATCAACGTTTTCTTCTTTTAATTTTTTTATAAAATTTATGGTCTTTGCCGTAGCTTCTTTAATTTCCAGATTTTCAAAATAGGATCTAATAGAACCCCCGGCATAAAGGTATGTAGCAATATGATAAGGATCCTCGTTTAAAGGTTCGGGCCTCAAAAGAGCAATTTTTTGACTTTGTTTGTTACTACTTAAAAAATAAACAGTTGAAGCACCAATAGGTCCGCCTCCAACTATAATAATGTCATAATTGTAATAATTCATTTTGCTTTAAGGTTTTTAAGATCGATCCTGTTTTTTTATAATCATTTATTAATTTTAATACAGGTAGGTTATTGGTTAAAATAATATCTTTTAAAAAATAAATATAATCTTTTTCAGATTTATCCAAAACTTTTTCAATAGAATTAATTATTTTAAGTGCTTCTTTTCTTATACTCTCGGATTTAAAACCATAAAAAGCAGAATGTTTATGTAATTTCTCATCTGGCATTATTCTTCTCTTCTTTAAACTATCATCTAAAACAATCCCTTTTATTAATATAAATAAAGCTTTATACATTTCTAAAGAATTACAAGTATCTATGGCTTTAAATTCAATTCTTCCTTTCTCTGCTTCAATTCTTGAAATTTGGGTCAAAGATGGAAAACTTTTAATCATATTTTTAGGATTATTTAAAAAAACCATACAAGCCGGTCTTTTTCCTGTTCTAACATAAGTTCGATAAGAATATCCTCTCCACAATCTGCCATCTTTAAAAGGAGACGAAAAACTAAAAGGAATAATAAAAGGACTGTAGTATGTTAGTTTTTTGCCAATATTAATCAATTTTTTATCATTAATATCTTCTACTGAAAAGTTCAAGTCTGGTCCGAAAGTTAGGTTAGCGATATTAGCAGTTATTTCCTCCGGTGAACTTTTTCTTTTCTTTATCTCATAGGCATTTAATTTAGGTTTGAATTTACTTTTAAAAGGATTAAAACTTATCCAAACAGGAAAAAATTTTTCTTTAAGAAGATATCTTCTAAGTAGTAAATAATTTTCTTTTAACTCTTTCAAGCATCCATCAATAGTCAAATATGGATTTGTTCTTATTTCTATTCCTTTAATTTCACACTTTAAAAATGAACCATCTAAATTAAATCTTTCATATCCTTCTATATACCATCTTTTTTCTTTAATTCTCAAATCACCAATCCTTAAATTTTTATAATCTTTTTCAAATTTTGGTAATTTTTTAATAATTTTATCAAGATCCTCAAATTTAGTATTTTCAAAATCAACAAATTCTAATTTTTCACCTAATCTTAATAAAGGTACTTCTACTTCTATTCCAAATTTAAATTTCATTTTTAGATCTTACTTTTAAGTTTTTATTTAATATTAAAATTATACAAATTAAAACAATTTAAAAAAAACAATTTAAAACAAATTTCCCCGGAGCAGAGTTTGCTTTGTGGAAATTTGTCTTAATGACGACGATGTTATTGAGTGGAGGTGGCTATTTAACTAAATTTATTAAGTTTCCTTCTAAAAATTTTTTAATATTTTCAATTGTGGTCATTAAAATTCTTTCGATAGCTTCTTTTGAGTTAAAGGCATTATGAGGTGTAATTAAAACATTAGGCATTTTCATTAAAATATGATTTTGCCACAAAGTAAAAGCTGTTTCTTTAAGATCATTTTGAGCGCCTTTCTCCGTATCATACTCTGCTTTGGTGCGAGGTTCGTCGATCATCATTGTATATTTCACCAAAAGCTCTAATTCTTCTTTAATCTCTGTTTCTTCTTCCAAAACATCTAAAGCTACTCCTTTTAAGATTCCTTCTTTTAGTCCATAAAGCAATGCTTCTGTTTCAACTATTCCTCCTCTTGCAGTATTAATTAAATAAGCTCCATGTTTTATGAGTTTTATATTTTCTTTATTGATTAAATGATAAGTTGATGGATTTAAATTGACATGAATGGTAATAACATCTGAATTTTTTAAAAGTTCTTCTAAAGATGTATAAGTTACATTATATTCTTTGGCAAAATTTTCATCAGGAAAAGCATCATAAGCTAAAATATTCATTCCAAAAGCTTTGGCAAGTTTTATAACTTCTTTGCCAATTTTGCCAGTACCGATAACTCCTAATGTCTTTCCATAAAGCTCCTCGCCTCTTAAATTTTTTAAATCAAAACTTTCACTTTCTTTAATTTGATCAATAGCATAATAAATTTTCCTCATCAAATTAAGCATAAGACCAATTGTCCATTCAGCCACTGTTTTTGTTCCATACTCTGGCACATTGCAAACCACAATTCCTTTTGACCTGCAATATTCGCAATCAATATGATCATAGCCAGTTGAACGAGTGGTAATAAGTTTTAGATTTGGCAAAGAGTCAATAATTTCTTTATCAATTTCTGAACAAATAAAAATAGACAAAATATCTAAATCTTTAAAATTTTTAACATTTTCTTTTATGAGTCTTTCAGTTGTAAAATAAATCTCCAAATCCGGAAGCTCTCTTTCTAAAATTTCCTTTTCCCAACCTTCTGCTTCAAAAAACCCAAGCTTCATTAGTTATATTATAATAAAATTTCTATTTTCTAAAAACTTTACAAAAGAATTAAATAGATCATAATTTAAGTAATTAAGCAAGTAATTAAATATTTATACTGACTATAATTTAATCACTAATAAAAATATCAATACTTTCTTTTAATTTTTTATTTTTAGCGGTAATAGTATAAACACCATTTTCTTTAGGAACAAAAATATTTTCTTTGCCCTCTCCCAAGAATTGTCCATTAACAAACCATTCTACATTTTCTTTAGCTTTCAAAATTATTTGACTTTCTTTATCTAAAAAGCGATCTCCATTATGTGGATTTAAAATTAAATAATCTTCTTTTAAAGCCAAGAGGGCTTTTTTAAAATTATCATCTTTTAGACCATAAACTATATTCCCCTGATATTCAAATTCTTGAATTGAGGAAAAATCAAATTGACTATTTTTGTTATATTCTGAATTAAAAAGTAATTCCATAATTTCTGACCAAATCTTCCCCGCTCCCAATTGACCTGAAACTGCATCCATAGAGATATTTTGTGCATTACCAACCCAAACGCCAACTAAAAAATCAGGAGTATAGCCAATTATCCAGCTATCTTTGAATTTTTGAGAGGTTCCTGTTTTTAAAGCATAATTTTCTTGAAAAAGATTAAAGTTAGATTTCAGACCGAATTGGTCAATACTTGTTTTTCTATCAGAAAGGATTTTATTTATAAGTTGAACATATTCAGGTTGAACAACAATTTTTTCTTTTGATTTTTCTTCAAAAAAAATTTTTAAATTTTTTAAAATGCCATTATTAGGGAAAATAGTAAAATAATGGGCTAAATCTAATAAGCTCATTTCTAAAACTCCAAGAGCTGTTGCTAATTGATAATTTTCTAAACTTTGAAAGGGTTTAAATCCTAAATCTTTTTCTAAAAAATTATTAAATTCCTTAAGTCCCGCATATTCTAAAACTTTCAAAGCAGGAACATTCAAGCTGTTACTTAAAGCATAATGTAAAGAAACTGTACCTCTATATTTATAATCAAAATTTTTAGGATAAAAGGGGAAGCCTAAACCTGAAACATATTTATACTCTCTATCTTCAACTAAAGTATAAGGCCTTAAACCTTTTTCAAAAGCCTTTAAATAAATAAAGGGCTTGATTGTTGAACCTACTGCTCTTGGTTTGGTTAACATATTTATTTGATAACCTCCGTAAAAAGATTTTGGATTAGGAGAACCGATAAAAGCTAAAATTTCATTTTCTGGTAACTTGATAACAATGGCTGCTGAATGATAAGCTTTTTTAAATTTAAGATAAGCTATATTCCTTTTAACAATATTTCTTATTTTTTCAGTTAATCTTTTATCAATGGTTAATTGTAAAGATTTTAGATTATTTAAATTTTTATTTCTTAAATAATCTAAAACCTCAAATGATGTTTCTTCATTCAAATAATTTTTTACATTTTCTTTAATTTCCTTAACATCAGTAAAATGTAATTGAGAATTATCTAAATTAAACCTTTTAGCTAATTTTGTAGCTACTTTTAAATTCTCAAATCTCAATGGATTATTTTCATTAGGGTTAGAAATTGTTGCTAAAAGTTGAAGGATTTGGCCATCAGTTAAAAATTCCGGTGAAACACCAAAGTAAAATTGACTGGATTCTTTTAAGCCTTGTATTTGATTACCAAAATAAATTGAATTAACATACATATTCAATATCTCTTCTTTGCTCTTAAAAATTTCTAAACTTAAAGCATAAACAAGTTCTATTAATTTATTTTTTAAATTTCTTTCTTTTTCTTTACCAAGCAAGATTTTTACTAGTTGCTGAGTTATAGTACTAGAACCCTTTCTTTCACCGATGCCCAATTTAGAAATTCCTGCTTTAAAAATGCTTACAGGATTAAAACCAAAATGATAGTAAAAATATTTATCTTCTTTTTTAATCAGAAATTCTTTAAAGTGTGAAGGAATTTTATCAATATATTGTACTCGATAGCCTTTTTTATTTGGCAGAAGAGTAATTATTTCTCCATATCTATCTGTTAAAACAACTGAGTTATAACTTAAATAAGTTTCTGTTAATTTTTTTTGTAAATTATAGGCAATAATTAAAAAAAAGAAGCTAAGAAGAATTATTAGGAGAAGAATTTGGTTTTTTAAATGATTTTTATCCATTCTTACTCAATTTCAAAATAATCACCAGAGGTTCTGCCAAAATTCTCAGGGAAATACATCTCTAAAACTTGTGCTGGTAAGTGGATAAATTTGCCCTTAATTAGAGGTCTTACAAAATATTCGAATTCATAAACTCCCGGTTTTAATCTTTCAACATACAAAAATAATCTATCATCACGTATCTCTTTAAAATCTGGTATCAATTCTCTTCCCTTTAGATCTTTTTCTTGTAGTCTTAATGATTTTTGTTCAGTAGCTAAATCAAGATTAACAATTTCCATTCCTGCAGGTATGAAATCTTCAATCATCACAAAATTTCTTGTTTTTGGAACAATAACTTGAATATTAGTTCTTAAAATTTCTCCAACTTTAACATTTTTAATTGGGTTTTTATTTTCTTTATCTTCTAATTTGTAAAAACCTCTTTTAATACTAAATCCTTCATCTCGAGGAGAAATTTTATCGGCTTTAAGATAGTACCTTAAAGCAAGATCGTAATAATAAGCATTAGTTGTTTGATTATGATTTTCTTTTTTAAAAGTAATAACATTATTGCTATTAAACTTTAAATTTTTAACTGGCATTTCTTTTAAAAATTGTTCTAAAATTGTCTGAGGATTAAAAGTAAATTGACCTTCTTTCTTATCATTAACCAAAATTTCTAAAGTAAAGTTTGAATTTGTCTCTTTTTTCCATTCTAAATAATCAGTTAAAGCATCAATTACTAGAGCTGTATTTTGGGTTGATCCCCAAGAGCCATCTTTATATTTAGAATTTAAAATCCACCTTAAGACTTTTTCCAATATTGGATCATTTTCTTTTCTCGCTACTTTAGCTTTTAAATACAAAGCTGTATTTTTAATAGGTGTTTCATAATATTCCCATAAAAATTTTTTTCCTGTTTCCAAAAAAGCACCTCTCGAATCAATATCAACTCTATTATCAAGAATATCAAAAACCTTTTTCTCCAAATTTTTATCAAAACCTTTTGTTGTCACTATAGCTAAATAAGCTAAAGAGGTATTACTTAATTTTTCCTTAATAAGGTTATCATTATTAACAATTTGTCTAATTTTTTCTTCCAAAACTTCATTATTAGTAAAAGATGGTGAATTTAAGAGAGTATAAGCTGTCAAAATTATAGTATCTGGATTTTGATTCAATTCTTGATTACTAGTGATTTCTTTATAAAGATAACCAAAAGCTCGCTCTAAAGAGTATTGATTTATATTAAATCCTGATTGAGAAAGTAAGTTCAAAGTCTCAACAACATATAAAGTAAGATGAAAATCTGGCCTACCTTTCTCCCACCAAGAAAAACCACCATCTAATGTTTGATTATTATAAAGTTTTTGTAAACCAATTTGAACCACTTCATCAATAGTATATTCTTTATCATTATATTTTATTTTTTCTAATTTGAATTTTTCAATTAAATTTGGGATATTCAAGGCTTTTTTAACAACAGCTATTCCTTTTAATTTACTTGAAATTTGCTCTGAACAACCATAAGGAAATTGAAGAAGATAATTTAAAGCATCAGAAAGAAAAACTGCTAAAGTAGCTGAAGTTTTTATCTTTAATTCTCCTCTATCTTTTTCAATATTCCAAGGTAAATAGACATATTCTTTAAATACAGGCAAAGAAGTATAATTTGAAGAAGCAACAACTCCATAAGTATTATTAGGAGTAATTTTTATAGTTTGTTCAACAATATCTTGTAATTTATCTCCAAAAGCTGAAATAACAAAATTATGCTCGCCAGATTTAATCGAGTAAGGAGCGTAGACTTTAAAATAAACAGTAGCTGATTTTTTAGGATCAACAATAATTATTTTTTCTGAAAAACTCTCTTTTAAAACTAAAGTCTTACTTTCAAATTTCACTTTTACTCTTTCTACATTCTTTGATTGATTGAAAATTTGCGCACCAACAAAAAACTCATCTCCAGGAACAACAAATCTCGGTTTGAAAGGAACAGCCATTAATTCTTTTCTTGTTAAAAATTCAATATAGTTAACGCCTAATTTAGTATCTTTTGTTAATCCTAATGTCTCTGTTTGCCAAGTTGTTAAATTATCGGGCAAAATGAATCTAACTTGAGCTTTGCCTTGAGAATCTGTCCTCACCACTGCTTGCCAGAAAGCAGTTTCTTTAAATATTCCTCTTTTCTTAACTGCTAAAGCTTCTTCTACCATTCCAGAACCACCCTTTACACCTTCTGCTGCTTTTATCTCTTCTGTAACTAAAATATTTTTAAGATTAGCAGCAGAAGAAACTGTTAAAGGAAAACCATCATAGAAAAAGATTAAAGGATTTTTCTTCGGATTACCTTTTAAAGCTAACACAGAAAGATCAACAACTGCTACAGAAACCTCAGCAGACACTCCTCTTCCTAACCAATCTTTAGTGGTAATATCTAAAACTACTTCTTCTCCAGGTAAGTAAAACTTTTTATTAGATTTCACTTTAATATCAAGCTCATATTGTTTTCTATCTATATAGAATTCGGTTTGAGCAAATTTTACTTCCGGGTTTTGTGAAAACAACAAAACAGAAACATAAATATTGGGTGAGTATTCTTTTTTGACTTTAAAGGCAAAGTTATAAAGATTGCTCGTAATTTCTTTAATTTGATAATCAAAAATTTCTCCTCTTTCTATAGAAATTAAAGCCTTTGCTATTTTATATGGTGATTTAATAATTATATTGCCTTCTTCACCAACTTTTAAATCTTTCTTTCTAGTTTCAATTTCAAGCTGAGTATCTTCCAAATATCTCACCGTAACTTCACCTTCTCCACCAACATAAAAACTATAAACATTGGAAATCATATTACCTCTTCTGTCTTTAGCTTTAATTTCTGCCTCATATTCTCCTTCTTTATCAAGTTGAAGGACAAAATTATAATTTCCCTTATAATCAGTACCGAAATTAAAACTTTTTACAAGTTCTCTTTTCTTCTCCCATTCATAAGAATATTCTCCTGTAGCATCTTGTCTTCTTGCTGAAATCCATTGAATTCGATAAATATCTAATTTTATATTATCGACACTTATTTCTTTTCCCTGCGTATCAACAGATTTCACTTTCAAATTAAATTTTTCATTTTTGCCAACAAAATATTTATCTGAAGATAATCCTAAATAGAATTCACCATTATGTAAAATAAAAGATTTTTGTGCGGAAACACTTTGGCCTAAAGTATTTTTAACTGTAACATCAACCACAATGATTTTGCTTTTTCTTTCCTCTTCATTAAAAATTTTTTCTATATCTAAAACTTTGGAAATTTTTGCCTTGCCTTGAGAATCTAAAGTTGTTTCTCCTCTTAAAATAAATTTATCTCCATAATCATAAGGTGGATAATAATAACGATCTCTTTCAAAATTAAAGTAACCATCTCGATATCTATCAAAATAATAATTTTGAGAAGCTATGGTATATTCTACCTTGCCTCTTTCAACAGGAACGCCAAAATAATATTCTGCTTCGATATCTAAATTAACAGTATTTTTAGAAATATATTCGTCTTTGTCAGTTTTAATTTCCACTTTAAAAGGAGAAGGAACATATTCTAAAACTTCAAAATAGCTGCAATCATAATTAGCGCAGATTCTATAAGTACCTAAAGGAGAATTTTTATCTAATATCAATTTAGTCTCAATAGTTCCGTAATCATTCATTTTTAATGTCTGATTAAAAATTTCTTGATATTTGGAATTAAAAACTCTAATTTCAAGGGGTTTGTTCTTGATTATCTCATAATTGCCGTCATAGCCTATTCTATAAATTCCTTTAATAAAAACTTCTTGTCCCGGACGATAAATGGGCTTATCGGTATAAAGATATAATTTATGAGCTAAATAAGCAGTGCTTGCCCATCCTAATTGACTTTCATTAAACAAAATAGTGCTATCCTCATTTTTAGAAACAATCACACCGCTCAATCTTGAGATGGGTCTTACAAAAGCTAAACCTTTATCATCAGTGTAAGCGGAGGCAGTATAGACTAAACTATTATTTTCCCATTTATAGAAATCTAACTTAGCTTTAGGAATTTCTTTTAAACTTCTTGAATCAATTACCCAATAGAGATTTATTAATCCTTTTATTTTCTCAGTAAGTGATGGTTCTGTAACTTCCAAAACTTCATTTTCAGCATTAATTCTTTTTTCAGCCGCAGCTAAATTCGTTACATTTAAATAAGTTCTTTCGTATACTTGACTTGTTATTTCTTTATGAGTACCATAATGCCACTGCTTTGCTTTATAATCAGGATGATAAAAAGTGATAATATAATTACCAATTGAATTAGGAAAGTAATCTTTAATGTCAAAATTAAAGAAATTTTTAGCCCAATATCTTCTAGGCAGTTTGATAGTATCTTTAATCCTTTCTTTACAATTAATAACTGCTTCAGGACCATCAAATCTTGAATACCAATAATCCCAATATGGTACTAAATTTAGATAATTATAAAGAAAATCCTTTGCTGATAATTTACAAATATCAACATTTATATAATCCATATTCTCTACAGCAAAGGTTAATTTTGTTTTCTGGGGAGTAGTCACATTGTAATATTTTTGGAAATGATAAAAATTAAGTAAATCAAAGGGCATTTTTTCTGTTCTAAGATTAAGAACCATTTCTTCTTTTTGTCCAAAAGTATCTTGTAAAGTTATATTAAAAACATAATCAGATTCTGGGGTGAGTCTATAATCTATAGTTGTTCTAAATTGTCCTTTTTCACAAATTTCATCTTCATATTTTTCATAAACTTTCCCAGAATTCCCCCAGTATTTTATTTCAAAGTCTAAATTAGCTTTAAAATAATTTTTATAGTTTTCTTTTGAAGGGACAAAAATTGGATTATTACTACAAATTACAAGTTTAGTTAAGCTTGCATTTTGAGAATTGTTTCCCGGTGATGTTTTAAATATCTGAAATTTTGGATATGAAACTAATTCTAATTTTATAGGTTTTGAATTTAAAATAAATCCATCTAAATTAACAATTTTTTCTATATTCACCTTAAGCTTTTCTCCAAGTCCTACCTGTTGTGATTGAAAAGTAAGATAAATCTTTTTCTTATCAGGTACTTTTTCACAACCTTTTGATCCTTCTTTACATTTTTCCCCGTAGCCGATATTTCTTATCTTTCCTCCAGAAATTATACTTCTTGCTAAATCAATCTCCTCGTAAAACTCAAGCCAAAGTTTACCTTCAGAATCAAAAAAATCCAAAGAAACGTAATCGCTTCTTTCTGATTCCGCCTTTATTTCCTTGATAACTCCTTCAACAAAGACATTAGTCTTTATTTCATCTTCTAAAACAATGTCTCCTTCTAGGGGGTAAGCTTTTTTGATTATTAAAGTATAATTTTTATCGAAATCCCACAACTTTTCTCTGCCATATTTATCATTTTGAGGATAAACTTGAACTATTGATTTGTCAACATTTTCTTGATTAACTTTTTTAACTGATCCTGTCACCAAACCAACATTAGTAAGCCAAAGATTAAAATATTTATTATATTTATTGAGTCTTTGAAAGCTTAAAGGCTCTTGGGATTCAAAATTTTTTTCTTGATTTTCAGATTTAAAATTTTTTTTCTTTGTTTCTCGGTATTGTAAAATAAAAGGTATATTTTTGCCAGTAGTGTTATCAATTAAAGTAATTTCATTTTTGGTTTTTTCTAAATCAACAGCCTGATTAAAGTAAATACTAATTGGTTGATTA
>Ga0209809_1001495_pt1 | contig 18554 bp, 14 predicted proteins | sample YNPMSTMetaG_FD_186172 | JGI IMG/M metagenome (GOLD analysis project Ga0209809, IMG submission 186172) | Anoxygenic and chlorotrophic microbial mat microbial communities from Yellowstone National Park, USA - YNP MS-T MetaG (SPAdes) (version 2) ...
GCACTTCTGGAGAAAATCGGGATCGTTATCGGCGAAGAGAATGGTCGCTCTGGGCATATTATCACTCCTGTCCCATTGGATAGGGCGGCAAAGGAGGCATCTCCAGCACCGCCCGAATCTGATCGCGCAACTTCTTCTTGTCCAGCGATTTGCGGAGATAATCGGCGGCACCGGCCCGAAAGACCTCCCGCGATTGCTGCCAGGTAGGAGACGCCGTCACGACCACGATGCGCAACCGGGGTTGCTGCGCGCGCAGATGAGTCATCAGCCGGACCACGTCCTGAACCGCCCCCGCGTCTATCAGGACCACATCATACGCTCGTTCGCTGACTGCGTGAACCGCTTCTTCCTCCGGCACAATATAGAGGTGTCCCAGGGGGGCCAGTGCCTGCTCCAGAACCATCGGCCACCGCGCTTCTGGGGCCTTCCCGACCAGGAGAAAGGTGTACGGTCCCAATGCCGATGGAGACGGTTCCATCACTCCTCTTTCGCCGGCAGCCAGACGACCATCGTGGTGCCAGTAGGGCCTGTAGAGCCTACCCGCAACTCGCCCCCGTAGGCCTGAACAATGGTCTGAGCAATCAGCAGGCCCATTCCCAACCCGCGAGCCCCTGCCGGTTTCTCTATGGGCTCCTGCCCGATTCGGGCCCGAATCTCCTCGGGGATCCCGCGACCAGTATCGGAAACAAGGATTTCTGCGCCTCCGTTGGCCCTTCGGGTGCCGACCGTGATCCTGCGGACCTCGCAATCCGCCACCGCCTCCACCGCGTTATCCAAAAGGATGTCAAAGGCGTACCGCAGCCACTCCGGAGCGGCCCGCACGATGGTCGCGTCGGAGAGTTGGAAATCCAGGCACAATTCAGCCCGTCTGTAGGGGTCACTCTGCCAGAGCCGGCGGGTCCGCTCCCGCAGCAGGTCATTCAAATGAATGGGCTCTACTGCCTCCCCGGAGAGAGGAGGAACTATGGGTTTCTCCAGGATCTGATTGGCCAGGCGTTCTATCGTGTCCAGTTTCTCCTGGACATAGGATGACCAGGCGGCGCCCTTTTGCAACTCCATCCGCAGGAGTTGACTGGTATCCCGAATGGTAATCGCGTGCTTCTCTATCGCATGCCGCCAGACGCTGCTGGTCATCCCCATCCAGGCGACCGCTGTGCGAGCGCCAACTATGCCTTTAGTCCTCTTCAATTCCTCGTACTGGCGGGCGTTCTCAATGGCGACGGCCGCCAGGTCCGCCAGGGACCGGAGCGCGGCTTCATCCAATTCGTCAAAAGCCGCCAGACGGTCGCTCTCCAGCGATAGCACGCCCAGGATACGGTCCCCTGTTCTCAGCGGAACATCCAACTCGGAGAGGGTATCGGGGTGAAGTTCTACATAATCAGGGTCCTGGCGCACATCGTGAACTCGCTGAACCATTCCTGTCAGAACAGCACGCCCGCTGACCCCTATACGGGGTGTCTCGGTCGGATCCAGAGTGCGCTTTTCCCCCAGTCTCTCCACCAGGCGCGGGAAATGTTCCGGCGGATAGACACTCTCCAGGGAGAGTTCCTGGCTCTCGGAATTGTACAGTTGAATCACGCCCAGGACGGCCTTGGGACGCTGGGGCCAGCGGATGCGGGTGGCCGCCTGCTCCAGAATGCGCCGCAGCAACTCCCGCCGCTCCACCGCGATGCCTGTGGAGATGACCTTGCTGGCCTCGTAGACCGCCTGTTGCAGTTCACTCTGGCGGGCATTCCGGATGGCGATGGCGGCCTGGGCCGCCAGGGCCTCCAGCGCTCGCTGGTCGTCCGCACTGAAGGCGTAAGGACGGGGGTGCTCCACGTTAATGACCCCGATCACCTGCTCCCCGTAGCGGATCGGCACCGCCAGTTCGGACCGGGTGTGGGGTTCAAAGCAGATATAGTCGGGATCTGCCTCAACATCCCCCACATTCTGGGATTGCCCCGTTTTGACCGCCCGGCCAGTGATCCCAACGCGTGGGCTGTTCTCCAGATCAATATCCCCCACTTTCTCGCGCAGCCCCGCCAGGATTTCCGGCGTGCAGGCCGCCGCGAAATGCAACACATGCCCTTCCACCAGCGCCAGATGGCTGAAGCAGTCCTCCTCAGCGGGATCTCCGACCAAGCGACGGGCCTGGATGGCAATCTGATCCAGGACCTCCTGGAGTGAGAGAGTACCTGTGATGGCCTGGCCGGCCTGGTAGAGGGCCTGAAGCATATCTATCCGATGGGTCACCTGCTGGTACAGGTGTGTGTTGCGGATCGCTACGGCTGCCTGGTCGGCAAAAAGTTGAATCGTGGCGATTTCTTCGGAGGTGAAACGGTGCGGGGAGCGGAAATCCACGAACATGACGCCCATCCTGCGTTCGCCCACCCGCAGTTGAATGCCCATGGCAGCCTGAATCTCTTCGTCCCGGACGAACCGGCCGCCGAGCAGAGCGTCCTCCCCCGCACGATCCTCGGCCAGGCGGTAATAAGGAGGCTGATCCAGACGGAGGATGCTCCAGACCACCGACTCCGGGTTGAGTTTTTCCGGCGGCCGGGCAGAATCCCGTTTTCGGGGGTCACGAATCTCTATAGCCCATTCGCCCCACTGCCCTGTCACCTCGTCGTACGTATAAATGGTGACCACATCGCAGCCCAGGACCTGCTGGACGTACTGAGCAATCGCTTTCAGAGTCTGGCCCAGTTTCTCCTGCAGGGTGATGCCTGCAATCACCCCTGCCGCTTCCCGGGTGCGCTGCAACTGCGCCACCAGACGGGCATTCTTCAGGGCAAGCGCCGCGTGGCCTGCAAAGGTCTGGAGTTTCCGGGCATCCTCCTCATCAAAGGTCTGGGGTCGTCCATAGTTGACGTACAGGACGCCCAACCGCTCATCGCCAGTCCGCAGGGCAATCCCCTGGAAACTCCGGACGCCGATGCGATTCAGAGTCTCCCGGGTAGTCGGTCCCAGGAAAGCGTATTGGGGATCAGCCACATTGGTAACGGCCAGATAGCCCGCTTTCATCACCGTGTCCGCCGTTCTTCCCGGTTTGGGTTCATCCTCCCGGAGTTTCTCTAATTCCTCCGGGGGGATCCCTTCGGCCGTCAGTTCCTCCGGGATGAATACATCCCGGGCTTCATCGTAGGACCAGATCACGGCCGAACGAGCCCGGAGGACCTGCACCGCGCTCTTCACAATTTGCTGCAGCGCTTCCCTGGGCTCCACGGCCTGGGACATCGCCTCCGCCGCCCGGCGCATCTGCTCCAGTTCCTCTATACGTCGGGCATTTTCCATCGCCACTGCCAGGTGGCTCCCCAGAGCCCGGCAGGCATCCAGCAACTCCGGTTCAAAAGCATGCGGTTGGTAACTCTGGATGGAGATGACCCCGATGACATCCGTGCCGATTTTGAGGGGCAGATAGAAGCAACTCTGGCAGGGCTCTCCCACCGGGATGGCCCGGATCCCCAACTGATGACACCTTTCACTCAACTGTTCCTGGGTCGGGGCATGCATTCCATTTCCTGTTTTGACCACCCAGCCCGTAATGCCCCAACTCTCCGGGCTGTTTCCCAGGTAACGATCTGGAATGACGATGCACTGGCCCCGATCATAGGCCAGGGGAAACCGGAGCAGGTCCGCCTTCTCATCGTACAGGGCGACAAAGAACGTGTCCACTCCCAGTTGTTCCCGGACGAAATCCCAGGCCAGGGCCAGTTGGTCTTCCAATTGAACGGTCCGGGTCAGCCCCTGTCCGGCCCGCACCAGGGCCTCCATATAGCGGGCGTGGGCCTGAATCCGCCCAAAGGCCCATGCATTGGTGATGGCCAGTCCCGCCTGCCCGGCCAGAATTTGGAGTACCGAAACGGTTCCTCCTTCAAAGCCCCCTGGCTGGTGGCTGTAGACATAGAGCACTCCCAGATTCCCGCCGTCGCCGGGAATCGGAAGCCCGATGAAGGAGCGAATGCCGGACTCCATGACCGCTGGCGCGATCTGGCTCTCTTGGAGAGTGTCCGGCACATAAACGGCCTGCCCGGTCCGGATAATTTCTTTAGAGAGATCCCGGTTCAGAAAATGCCGAAGCCATTTCTGCTTACCTGGCCCGACTCTGGCACACACCGTTATCCCGCCCGTCGTTGGCTCCAAAAGAGCGATAGACGACTCGTTGGCCGAAGCCAACGAACAGGCCGCCCGGGTGATTCCCTCCAGAATGGACTCCAGTTCCTTCTCCCCAAGGATCGCGCGGCTGATGGCCCGCAGCCGGACCTGCTGGGCCGCGCTGCGGATGAGCATCGCCAGTTCTTCGTTGTTGAAAGGTTTCTCCAGGTAACGAAATGCCCCGGCCAGCAAGGCTCGCTGCCGGGACTCCGTTTCCCACCCTGTGAAGATAATGCACTCAATATCCGGATAGCGGGCCTTGATCCGCTCCATCACCTCTATGCCATCCGGGCCGGGCATCAGGACTTCATCAATCAGAGCCACGTCGTAGCGCCCTTCAGCCCTGGCGACCAGGTCCAGCGCCTCCTCGCCACTGGCTGCGGTGTCTACCTGGTAGCCAAAGCGGCTTTCCAGAAACCGCTGGAGAGGCACCCGCAGACTTGCTTCGTCGTCCAGCAGCAGAACCCGCACGCGTTCTTCCGCCATGTCGTCCCTCACTTTCTACTGGCAGCGGGTAATTCCACCAGAAACGTGGTGCCCAGCGGAACCAGACTCCTCTCCACAGAGATTCGGCCGCCCATCGCCTCTACCAGGCTACGAGCAATGTAGAGGCCCAACCCCGAACCCCCTGGCTTGGTAGTGAATCCCAAAGCAAAGATCTTTTCCCAGAGTTGTCGGTGGATTCCCGGCCCCGTATCTGAAACACGGATTTTCACAGGCAGGGCATCGTCCTCCCAGGCGGTGGATATTTCCAGCACCCGTCGCTCATCGGGCTTTAAAGCCATGTGCTGGATCGCGTTGAGCATCAGGTTCAGGAGAACGTGCTGAAGGCCAACCCCGCTCCCGGCCACCGGGAGAACATCTGGCGAGGGGAGGAAACGCAGGGTCACTTTTGTCCGCCTGGCCTGAGGCTCTATCAGAGATGCAGATTGGCGGACCACCTCGTTCACGTCCACCACCTGCTCCTCCTGCATCGCTTTTAAAAGGAGCCGAAACTCCCCGACCAATTGCTTCAGACCTCCCGCTGTTTCCGCCGCCCGGCCCAGAGCCCGCCGGATTTCCTCAGCAGCAGGCATCCTGAGTTCGGGGGAGTTCCGCCAGAGCGCCTCAAAATCCGCGATCAGATTTTGAAACTCCAGATCCAGGCCAGAAAGCCGATTGTAAATCTCGTGGCCCAGGCCAGCCGCCAGATGCCCGCTGAGAAAGGTCCGGCTGATCTCCTGGATCCGCCGGTCCAGAGCGTCCTGTTCTATCGCAACTGCAAAGAGCGTCGCCATCGCCCAGGCGTCCCGCAGGCGGTACCGGGAAAACGTCTCCGGCTCCCGATGGAACAGGAACAACGCGTATTCGGTTTGCCCGCTGGCCTCTATGGGGATGCCGATACAAGACTCAAACGGCAATAACTCCAGCAATTTCTCAAACCGTCTGGTCGGCTCCTGAGAAACCCGATTTTCCCAAATCGTTTCTCCTTCCAGGATAACGTCCTTCACGGGACTGGTAACCAGAGCATACGTCGCAAACTCATTTAAGGGAATACTCCCCACACTCGCAACAATGGAGACCATTCGTGAGGTCCGATCCATGTGGAACACAATCGCTTCTTCCGCCCGGGTCATCTCCAGAAGATACTCCAGGCCGTTATGAAACCGCCGGGCCAGGGGAATCCGGGAACGCATCACCGCGGATAACTGTTGGGCCGTTCGGATCTCCGGGAGGGATGATTCTCTGAGGTCTATCCGGGGCTCAATGATTTCACCTCTATCCAACCGCAGGAGAAACTGACGAAGTTTTTGCTCATTGACGGGCTTGGGGAACATCTCCGAAACCCCCAGTTGCTGAATCTCCAGAAAATGTTCATCTATCCATTCCGGGCTGCTCATCACAGCAATGAAGGTCCGCTCCCCGCAGTCCCGGATCTGGCGGATGAACTGAAGCCCATCTATTTGGGGCAGGTCCAGGTCCACCAGGATGAGCCCGTACGGCTGTGCCTGGCAGAGGGTCAGGGCTTCCGGAACAGTTTTGGCTCCGCAGGCCGTATATCCCTGTCGGATCAGCCACTGAACCAGAGGATCTCGGATGGAATCGTGGTCGTCCAGCACCAGAATCGGGCCAATTCGCCCGACAAACTCTGCTGCCTCTTCCTGGCTGGAAGCGGATTCCCCGATCAACTCCGCAGCGATGCTGTCCGGCACTCCCTCAGTGAATCCGATCTGCCTGAAAACAGACTCCACCCGGGCCAGTTGCTCCATCCGCTGGCGGATACTCAGATTCACCTTTTTCCGGGATGGATCTATCCGGGTAATAACGGCCTCAACTTCATCGCCCGTCCAGACCACACCCTCCGCTTTCTCCACCCGCCAGGAAACCAGTTCCTCCAGGGGGATGAAACCGTTCACTCCCGGAATAATCTGGACGAAGACTCCGTTCGGCACAACATGTTTCACCGTGGCAGTGACAGTATCCCGCACCTTATATCTCCGGACAAACTGCTCCCACGGGTCAGGATGGATGGCCCGTACGGTCAGTTCCATCAGACGGCCTGCCTCGGCCGGGCTCAACACCACTGCCTGCAGGGTTTGCCCTTCTGAGACAATTTCACCAGGAGGCCTGTCTCCCTCCAAAGAGAGTTCGCGGCGCCGGATGTACGCGCGAGTCCCGTCCGCCAGGCGCACAAACACCCCAAACGGCAGAACCTTCTCCACCGTGGCGGTCACTCTCTGCCCTTCGGAATATCGCTGTCGGGTCCGAGCGATAGAAACCATCTGGGAAGCCCCTGCCATTATAATAATAGATGAACTCCCGGAACAGTCAAAAACCATCTTCCCCGGGGTAATTATAACCCTTTTCCCTTGTCAGGTAGATGGCAGTTTGCTTGCAAATTGATGGTACGCCGAATAGATCAATCTGGCCACCGTTCAACCGTGTGCACAACCCCACCCTTCACCTTCATCTCTCGCCCCTCCGCCCCCCCGCTCCTCTGCCCCTCCGCTCCTCCGCTCCCCCGCTCCTCTGCCCCTCCGCTCCTCCGCTCCCCTGCTCCCTGCTCCCTGCGACCTGTTATAGTTCCTCCACCATCTCCTGCACCCTCCCCGCATCCGGATGCAGATAGCGGGCCGTGGTGGAGAGGCTGGCGTGCCCCAGCACCATCTGCAGCGTCGCCAGGTCGCCCCCCGCCTGCAGAAAGCGCGTGGCAAACGTGTGCCGCAGCGTGTGCGGCGTCACCCGCTTCCCCAGCCCCGCCTGCCGCGCTGCCTCCACCACCACCCGCTGCACGTCCCGCCCCGTCAGCGGCTGATACGTCCGGGAGAAGAACAACGGCCCCGACCGCTGCGGCCGCACCTCCAGATACTCCCGCAGTTCCCGCCGCGCCTCCGCCGAAAGCGGCACCCGCCGCTCTTTCATCCCCTTCCCCTTCCGCACCAGCACCCAGCCGCTCCGGGCGTTCAGTTCCACGTCCTCCGGCTTCAGCGCCAGCACCTCCCCCACCCGCAGCCCCGCCCGCGCCATCAGCGCCACCATCGCCCGATTGCGGCGGGAAATCCAGTCTTCCCCCTCCAGCGCGGCCATCAGCCGCCCCAATTCCCGCCCGTCCAGCGTCTCCACCGGCGGCCGCTCCTGGCGCACCCCCCGCACCCGCAACTCCCGCTCGTGGAAGCGGGCCAGGGAGCGGATCGCCGCCAGGCGCACGTTCACCGATGCGGCCTTCAGGCGGCGGACGGTGGTCAGGTAGGAGACGTACTCCCGGACTTCCTGGGGGGTGAGCAGGCGGATGTCGGGGGATTCGCCATAGGTGGTGCGGTACCATTCGGCGAATTCCCGCAGGGCGTCGCCGTAGCGCCGCCGGGTGATGCCGGAGTGCTGTTCCAGGAACGGTTGGACCTGTTCATCCCACATCGGACACCTCCTGAACCTCACACAAAGGCACAAAGACACAGAGAAAATCTCTGTGCCTCTGTGTCTTTGTGTGAGAGAAAAATCTTGTACGACGTGGTTTCAGGGCCGTTAGACCCCCGTTTTTCGCACATTGTACGACACCCAGAGGGGGGTTCTGGAAATACAATTGTTATTGTATGGCCATTTTACCGGATGTCATCAGAGATGTCAAATTCGCCGGAGAGAAGGGGAAACAGGGAGTAAAGAGATACAAGGAGGGAGCAACAGAGGGGACACCCGAAGGGGATCACCCTTCATCCGAATTTGACAAATCGTCCCGTTGGGGGTATACTTTGAATTGCACCTTTCCAAACAAAAATGCCCTCGGCGGTGATCACAGCACCGACCGAGGGCCAGTCTCCACGCCGGATAGGGCGGCGCGGAGGTCGCCTGTAGTCTACCACAGAAAGCGGCTCCCGTCAAGTCCCGGCGGGGTCGCTTTTTCGTTCCCTATCCCACCCGAAAGGAGCACCGATGGATTCCACCAGTCCAGGGGACCCGGGGTCCCTCCGGAATTTCTCCGTCCTCCTGCTACCCCACCCGCGCGTCTTCTCCCGTCTTCCCACCACCCGTCCCCTGTCTTCCCTGGGGGAGGCCCACCGGATGCTCCGGACTCCTGAAAAATCCAGCGGGCTGCGCGCCGCCAGACCGCCGCGCTGGAGAACGTGGGTGAACTCCTTGTGAAAGGGGGTGGTGGTATTGCCCGATTTTTGCTGTTTAGGTGGATGATGTCATCATTGTAGCACAATTCCTGCAGTTGCTTGTGTTCTTGCTGGTCAACCTGATGTTGTCCGCTTGCGCGCCTGCGTCTGCGCCGACGCCAACATCTGCACTCAGCGCGACGCCGTTGCCCACCGCTACCGCCACGCCAACAAGCACCGCTACACCGACCAGCACACCCACGACAACACTTACCGCCACACCGACGCCCATCCCCACTATCTAGGTGGGCAGTCTGTCCGTGCCCGACCCGCGCGCCACCAACCCAGAACTGTTTGACCTGCGCAATCCCGATGCGCCGATTCCGCAGTTTGTGAATGCGATGAAGATGGCAGGGATTGAGATTACGGCAGAGCAGGTGGTGCAGGGGATAACTTACGAAGCCCTCAAAGATACAGAGGGCAATCTTTTTGTTGTTGCCGTTTGCAACTTGGATATAATAAAGCCATACCAGAGCAACAGACCGGGGATGAAGGTGGTGCTTTCTTTCCCCAACGAGTTCCTGACCACAGTGAATCGCCTTGTCCGGGAAGAACACCGCCGCCGTAGCGAGCCGGTACGTGAGGCCCTGCGGATTTACGCCAGGCCCGGCGTGAATCCCCCTTGAGAGGTAGAAAATGGCCGGCGAACGGATCCTGATCGTAGATGATGAAGTTCACATCACGCACCTGTGCACCAAACTACTTACCCAACATGGCTACGCCGCCGAAGGAGTGACCAACGGGCGTGAGGCCATTGCCCGTCTGGAGGCCGAGGCCCGACCCCTGAGCGTCGGCTTTCACCTGTTGGTGGTGGACATCAAGATGCCGGGCATAGAGGGGCTGACCGTGCTGCGCCGGGGCCGAGAACTGGACCCCCATCTGGCAGCCATCGTCATCACCGACTCGGGCATACTCGCCCGGGTCGTCCAGGCCCTCCCCGTCGGCCCACAACGGTTCCTCCTCAAACCTTTCCATGACCACGAATTGATTCAGGCGGTGGAGGAGACCCTGCTCTACCGACACAGAGAACAGGAACGATGGTGGCAACAAGTCCAGTGGCCCATTCTGGCAACCAGCCAGGCCCTGTGGAACGGCACCACAGACCCCCTGGCCGCAGGTCTTCTCAGAGGCATTTTGTCGCAAATCGGTGCCGACCGGGCGGCTCTGCTGCTTCTGGAAAACGGAACGGGCAGGCTGTATGTCACAAAAGCCACCGGCCCGGCAGCCGGCATGGCCGTGGAGGCTCCGATTCCGGTGGAGCCAGACATTGTGGCCTGGGCCTCGCACCAGGAAGAGCCTCTGATGCTGGACGGAAACTCGCCCGGGATGCTGGACCCCTCTGTGCAGGCGTTGCTGATTGGGCCAGAGATGTCCATCGGCGTATGTCTGCCCCTGCGCGCCCAAAGGACCATCGGGCTTCTCTGTCTCGGCCGACGGGCCGGCCACGTGCCCTTTGCCTCTACCGACATCCATCTGCTCCATATGATGACCGGCCCGATCGCCATAGCGATAGAGAACGTCCGTCGCTACCGGGAACTCCTGGATACGCGTGATGATCTCCGCGCCGTGCTGGATAGCCTGCAAGATGAAGTCATTGTGCTCAACCGTGAGCGCATCATCACCGACGCCAACGCCACCTTCCTCCACCACGCCGGTCTGAAGCGGGAAGAGGCCATCGGCCGCCCATGTTGGCAGATATATCATGGGGATACTGCGCATAGTGACGATACTATCTATCCCTGCCTGGCGGCTGAAGTGGAAAGCACCGGTCAACCGGTCAAACGGATGCATCTCCATCGGGACCGGATGGGAAAGGTACATTATGTGGATATTACCGCTTCCCCTCTCCGCGATAGAGAAGGGAGCATCATCGGTATTGTGGAAGCGCGGCGGGATGTGATGGCCGATCGGCAGTTAGAAGACAGCCTGGCGGTAGTGCGTGCCGTGGGACAGGAACTGCTCTTTGCACTGGACGAAGCCAAAATCGCCTATCTGGTGGTGAACGCGGCTGAAAAGATCATCAACGCCGACCGGTGTGACCTATGGAAGGTGGACGAGGAAGAAAAGGTTTTGCAGTTACTGGCCACTACGGCCCCGACCCAGGCCACGACCCTCTCGCCCCTACCTATGGATGACACAGAGTGGATCCCCGTAGCCGTGGCCCGTAGCAGACAGCCCATCTACCTGCCGGATGTTCGCCGGGACCTACCTGGCCCAGAAGGTGCCGACACGGCCCGTTCCGAATTGGGTGTCCCCCTCGGGATAAAAGACCGGGTTCTGGGGGTGCTCTATGCCGCCAGCGCCCGGCCAGCCGCCTTTGAAGAAGAGGACCAGCAAATCTTTGCCACGCTGGCCGATCAGGCCGCCCTGGCTCTGGAAAATGCTCGCCTTTATCGGATCGTCGCCGAGGCCGGGCGGGAATGGGCCGAAACCTTTGATGCTATCACCGATGGCATCTCCATCCACGATGCCCATTTTCGCATCGTGCGCGCCAACCGCGCCCTGGCTGAGAGGCTGGGTCTCCCGCTGCAGGCGCTGATCGGCCGCCCTTGCTACGAACTGCTTCACCGCAACGATGCCCCGATGGAGGGCTGCCCCCATTTCCAGACGTTGCAGAGCGGCCAGCCTCAGACGAGAGAGATGGAGTTGCCTGATCTGAAAGGCGTTTTTCTGGTCTCTACCTACCCGATACGGGATGAACACGGAGCGGTCAAGGCGTCCATCCACGTGCTCAAGGACATCACCGAGCAGAAGCAGATCCAGGCCCACCTGATTCAAACCGAAAAGATGGCCGCCCTGGGACGGCTGGCGGCCTCCCTGGCCCACGAGATCAACAACCCCCTGCAGGCCCTGCGCAGCGGCCTGTCCCTGCTGAGGAACCGCCAACTGAGCGAGGAGAAACGCCAGCGCTACCTGGAGATTGCCAACCGGGAAGTGGAGCGGCTGATCACCACTGTGGAAAAGATGTTGAATTTCAGTCGCCCCTCCGCAGAGCAGCGAGAGCGCGTGGATGTCAACGGCCTCCTGGAAGAGACTCTGTTCCTGGTCAGCAAACAACTGCAACGTAGTCGCGTGACCGTGCGGCGCCAACTGGCCCCGAGACTGCCCCAGGTAGAGATCGTGGCCGGGCAGATCAGGCAGGTCTTTCTCAACATCATCCTCAATGCCCTGGACGCTATGCCGGACGGCGGGGAACTGACCGTAGCCACGGGCTGGGATCGCGATCATCAGGCCGTGTGGATCTCGTTTACCGACACCGGAGTGGGCATCCCGGAGGAAGACCAACCTCGTATCTTCGAGCCCTTCTTCACCCGCAAGTTCAGGGGTACCGGCCTGGGCCTGACTATCAGTTACAGCATCGTTGAACGGCACGGTGGGCGCATTGAGTTGGAGAGCCGGGTGGGGCAGGGGAGCCGGTTCACTGTGTTCCTGCCAATATGATAGAACTACCACCAGGGAATCTTTGGGCAAGCACCATAAAAGGCACTGGCCAAAGCATGCCCCTGTAGCGCAGGCCGCCAGGCCTGCATGCAGGCTGACCGCCTGCGCTACGCTATTCTGCAAACCAATCAGGGGTAGAGAGTATGAAGGGGCACATCCTGATCGTGGACGACGAGCCGGCCATCCGCTTCTTCCTGAGCGAGACCCTCAGCCAGGCGGGATACGAGGTGACGACCGCTGCCAGTGGAGAGCAGGCGCTGGCCCTGTTGCAACAACCACCCATTGATCTGGTCCTGCTGGACCTCAAGATGGAGGGTATAGACGGTTTGCAGGTCATGGCGGAAGTGGAACGGCTGCCCCTGCCTCCGGTGGTCATCATCCTGACCGCCCATGCCAGCCTGGATTCGGCCATCCAGGCGATGCGTCGGGGGGGCCACGACTACCTGATCAAACCCTGCCGCACCGAAGAATTGCTGGCCAGCGTGGAGAAAGGCCTGGCCCGCCGACAGAAACTTTTGCAGCAACAGGCCCTCCTGCACCAGATTGAGGTCAGCGCCCGGCAATTGCGCCTCGGCTCCCTTCCGGACCCCCCGGCCACGCCCGGCAAACCTCGCTTTCTGGAGGCACGGGGCCTGCTTCTGGACCGGGAGCAGCACACCGTCACCCGCCAGGGCCAACCCATCCACCTGACGCCCAGTGAATTCAAACTGCTTCTCTGCTTAATGGAGCAGGCCGATCACATCGTGCCCTTAGATGAACTGATGCGCGTCTTACACGGTACAGAGGGGGACCGGTGGGAGGCCCGGCGGGCCATCAGCACCCATCTATGGAACCTGCGCCGAAAGATCGGCAACGCTCCGGACGGCGGGCCCTATCTGGTGAACGTGCGCGGGCGGGGATACCGCTTCGTCAAGAGCAGGGCAACGGCAAGCAGTTGCCCGACAGAGAATGATCAAGAAACCGGAACGCTTTCTTGACAATTCCTGAAACCCCACTGGCAGCATTTTGTGGTATAGTATGGAGGAAGATTTCGATGGCGACACCGACAAGATGCCAGTGGGAAAACGGATCCTGATTGTAGACGACGAAGAGAGCGTGGCCTTTTTCCTGGCCGAGAACCTGGCCGAACAGGGACCGGACTACCAGGTGGAAACAGCCTCTTCCGGCGAAGAGGCTCTGGCCAAAATCACCGCGCAACCCTTTGACCTGGTCATCACCGACCTGCGCATGTCCGGCATCAACGGTCTGGAATTGATGGAACGCACGAGAACCCTTTCCCCTCATACCCGCCTGATCCTGATGACCGCCTATGGCAGCCCTGATGTGGAGGCGACCTCCTATCGGCTGGGGGCCTGCCGGTACCTGGCCAAGCCCTTCCCCATCCAGGCTCTGTTCGCCGCCGTACAAGAGGCACTGGCCAAAGTGCAGACACCCGGTCGAGATATTCTGATCCTGCCGGACGAACGGTTTGATGAGATCGCCCGATGTCTGGCCGACCTGCGCTTTGAACTCGGCGCCCAGTGCGTCCTGCTGGCCGACGTCACCGGGCAGATGCTGGCCCAGGTGGGCACCGTTGAGGGAGTTGACCTCCAGGTCTTGATCGCCCTCAGCGGCGGCAGTTTTGCCGCCGCCTTTGAACTGGACCGCTACCTGGAAGAGGATCAGGCTCTGACCCTGCATTACCACGAAGGCCGTCGTCTGGACATCTATGCAGCCAATGTCAATAGGGAGATATTCCTGATTCTCCTGTTTGACAAACACCAGCAATTCAGCCGGATCGGCATGGTATGCCTCTATACCCGACGGACGCTTCAGCACCTGCGAACCCTGATCGGCCACACCGACCGGGCATCTGCTGGTCAGGTGCTGGACGATGACTTCAGGGCTCTATTGAGTGCCCATCTGGACCAGATCCTCGCTGCCCCCCTGCCGGAGGGGGAACCCGGCCGGAAAAGTACGGCAACCTCACAAGAACCGACCCTGGAAGAGGCCTTTTACCTCCTTCAAGGGGAAACGCCGGATGCCCATCCTCCCCCCCCCAGCCCGTTCGAAACAACTGCAACGGCCCCGACACCGACCTTTACTCTCGAACAGGCGATCAAAATGGGACTGCTGGATCCCTCTTGGGAACACGGCCTGGACAGCGGAGAGTAAACGGGATGTTTATCAACTGGAAACTACGAGAGTTAAACCTCAAAATCGTTTATTATGGACCGGCCCTGAGCGGCAAGACCACCAACCTGCAATACATTTATGCCCGGACGAACCCGAACCTGCGCAGCGAACTGGTATCCCTGAAGACCCGGGAGGACCGGACCATCTTTTTTGACTTTTTGCAACTGGAATTGGGGCAGATCAAAGGCTTAAAACCGAAATTTAACCTGTATACCGTGCCGGGGCAGGTGATGTACGAAGCCACCCGCCGACTGGTCCTGCAGGGAGCCGATGGGGTGGTGTTTGTCGCCGACTCCCAGATGATCCGCCTGCCCGACAACATCCAGGCGTTCAAGATGATGCACCGCCATCTCCAGGAACTGGGACTGGACCCGCAGCGGACGCCGTGTGTGGTCCAATTCAATAAGCGCGACCTGCCGAACGTGGCCCCGGTGCCCCTGCTTCAACGACTATTCGTCCCCAATGGCACTCTCTGGTTTGAAGCGGTGGCCACCGAAGGGGCCGGGGTGTTTGAGACCCTTAAAGCCATCATCAACCTGGTGGTGAGCCAGACGCAGCAACAACTATAATCTCTGGGGCAGGAAAAAGATGACCGACCGTTTGCAGACCAGACACCAACCGGCAAATCCGATCGACCGGGCCCTGGAGGACGGGATCCGGGCCGCCCAGGCCGGGAAGAAATCCCTGGCCCGTCAGTTGCTACTTAAGGTCACCGAACTGGATCCGTTTCGGGAGGATGCCTGGCTGTGGTTGTCGTGGGTAGCCGAGAGCCCGGAGGAGGCAATGACCTATCTTCAGACCGTCCTGGCCCTGAACCCCAACAACCGGCGGGCCCAGGAGGGGCTCCGCTGGCTGCAGAGCCGGTACTCTTCGTCTCTGGAGATGAAGATCAGGGCTGAGGATGAACCCTCTCCGGTGGCAGACGCTCCGGTGGCAACCCCGGAGACGGAGAGGGAGGCCTCGCCGGACCTGACCGGCCCCGGCGAGCAGGCCCCTTTCATCCTGTCGGTGGAGCAGGCGGAGGCCATAGACCGTTGTATGGACCGGATCGCCGAGAACAGTGGAGCCCGCTGCATCATCCTGGCGGACGTCACCGGGCGGCTCATTGCTGAGCGCGGGCAGACCCAGGGGATGAACACCCAGGTGCTCTCCGCCCTGGCCGCCGGCGAACTGGTCGCCACTCACGAACTGGCCCGGCTGGTGGGAGAACGGGCCCGATTCAAAATGCTCCTGAACGAAGGGGAAAGCCAGAACGTCTACCTCTCGGATGTGGGCGAGCAACTGATCCTCATCATTGTTTTTGATACCGAAACGCCCATCGGCATAGTGCGCCTGGTGCTCAAACGGGCGGTAGAGGAACTGACGCCCATCCTGATGCAGTCATCGCCGACGAGTACCGAAACGCCTATCAATGAAGCCCTGGACGACGATTTTGCTCAACTTCTGGAAAACGAACTGGATGTTTCATTTCAGGCGTAGCAGGATTAGACCGGGATCGGAGAAAGAGGAATGGCGATTCAAGGACATCTCGGCGAAATGGGCCTTGCCACCCTGATCCAGTTGACCTGTCAGGAGGCCACTCAGGCCCGACTGACGCTGCGCCGGGACGACCAGGAAGCCGTGTTGTACTTTGACCGGGGGAACATTGTCCATGCCCTTTCGGCAGACCAGGAAGGAAAGGAGGTGGTATATCGGGTATTGACCTGGAAAGACGGTGAGTTTCGCCTGGAGATGGGCATCCCCCCGCCAGCGCGCACGATTGAGACGCCCTGGTCAGCCTTGCTGATGGAGGGCCTCCATCGGCAGGACGAGGAACGGTGGGAGACACTGGATGCCGAACAAATCCAAAGGGAGGAGGAATTTGCTATGCCAGAGAATATGAACGACATCCTCAAGGAACTGAGTGGGCAGGTGCCCGGCTTCATTGCCGCGGCGGTCGTGGGGATGGACGGCCTGGGCATCGCCGAATACGCCGCCGGGCCGGTGGACGTGGAAAGCATCAACGCCCAGATGACCCTGCTGTTCAAACTGGTGGATGGCACCGTCGACAAACTCAAGGCCGGCGTCATTGAGGACTATCTGCTGACCACGGAGAAAGCGTATCTCCTCATCCGCCCCCTGAGCGACCGGAACTACTATCTGGGCATTGTCGCGGACCGGAAGAGCGGCAACGTGGGCAATATGCGCCTGAACAGCCGTATCTACGCCGAGCGGCTGAGCAAGGCCATGCCTAAATAGGCATAGGAGGTGACTCATGACCAAGCTGGAACAGATCCTGCAGCAGGTGCGAACGGAACTGGGGGCTGATTTTGTCGCCACGGACGTGGTAGGGATGGACGGTTTGCCCATCGCCGGTGGATCGGTGGTCGCCGACTTTGACTCCACCGCGGCCTCGGCCCGCTTCGCCATGGTGATGAAACTGGCGGCCAATGTGTCCAGCAAGATCGGCGTGGTAGCGGTAGAGGACAGTCTGGTCACCACCGACCAGGCATATATCATCACCCGCTTCCTGGGCGACGGCTCATACTTTTGGGGTTTGGCCGTTACCCGGAATGCCACCCTGGGCATGGTCCGCACGTTGATGAACGAGTACGCGGACCAAATCTGGAAAGCCGTTCCGAAGTAAGCGACCCCATTACCTCACAAGAAAGGAGAGAGCACCATGGCAACGGAAGAACAGAAAAAGGCAAATCAATTGCGCCTGGCAAATCTGACCCTCTTCGGCATTACAGCAGGATTCTGGGAGCTGCTGGGTGACACGGCCCTGGCAATTGGCCCGCAGATTGGTGAGCAAGTTTTGAAAGTGATGGAAAAGGAAATGGGCCTGGAAATCGCCGGTGAGAAGCCCGAAGAGGTGTTGACCGAGATCGCGCGGCTCTTCGTGGACGAGTTCGGCTTCGCCAGCAACATTGAAGTGGTCACTGAGGGTAATACCATCACGATGAAGGTCCGCAATTGCCTGAATACGAGCCTGACCGACCGACTGATGGAGGCCGGAGTTGAAAAGCCCTTCATCTGTCCCATTATGAACTCCGGGTTTGTGGCGATGCGGCGGCTGGGAATCAAAGCACACCCAGACGTTGTTAAGTGGACAGAGGGCAACGGCTCTATCATTACCTTCAGGCTGACCGGAAGTTAGGGAAGAGGACGCAGAGGGCAGGGGAGATGACACCTGGCTTCTCCCCTGCCCCTTTGTCCTTGGGAAGAGTTGGCTGGAGGCGAAATGAAAGAACACATCCTGCTTCGCCGCCACGATACTCTGACCCCCGAACAGGCTCTGTACTGGAAGGACCTGCTCTACCGCACGGTCAAGATCGGCACCGAGTTGGAGTTTGCCCTGCCCAAAGGGGTCACGAAAGAGGAATTGATGCCGCGCCTGATCGAGGCCCTGCAACCCACGCAGGACCTGACACGCCTGGGACGCTACGGCGTGCTGAACGTGGTCAGCGAACACTGTGGGATAGAGATCCAGGTCATCGGCCGGCATCCCTATTACAACGCTTTGCTCCAGCAATACCGCGACCTTTTTGCCCAACTGCCCGAGGGCATTCGGACTCGTCCTACCTGCGGCCTGCACTACCACGTGCTGGCGGTGGGTCTGGCCGAGCCGGTGCCGGAGATCATCCTGGCGAATGTCTGGAATCTGACCCGCCGCTACGCACCTCATCTGCGCTTTCTCACCAGCGCCGGCGACCAGATGACCGCCCTGTGCCGGCGCCGCAACTATACCTCTCATCTGGAGTTGGTCCGGCATACCCCCGGCGTGATGAGCATGGCCCAAATCCAGCAGGCCTTGCGCGAGAGCCGGACCGTGCCGGAGCACAACAATTTCCTCAATCTGGAACATATCGTGTTCAACGAGGATGGTTCCATCCGGGTGTTCCATTACGAGAACCGGTTTCCCGATGCCGACCTCTCTCCGACCTCTATCGTCGCCAAGGCATTCCTGTTCCTGGCAATCCTGCTGAAAGCCGTGGAACTGAGCCAGTATGGGGTGATCCATGTCGGCAAGATTCATGAGTGGCGGCGAAAGTGCCAGTTGCTGGACTGGTTGAGCAACAACGATGGCAACCTGGCGACCAGTGACACCAGTCGGATCACGCCGGAGATCATTGAGGAATTGCGGGTAGGATGCCGGGAATTACTGGAACTGCTCAAGCCGGTCTT
>Ga0209809_1001496_pt1 | contig 18546 bp, 17 predicted proteins | sample YNPMSTMetaG_FD_186172 | JGI IMG/M metagenome (GOLD analysis project Ga0209809, IMG submission 186172) | Anoxygenic and chlorotrophic microbial mat microbial communities from Yellowstone National Park, USA - YNP MS-T MetaG (SPAdes) (version 2) ...
AGAAGCCTCAACACAAGACGACCACGGATTTTTTTGGTGTCATGAAGGCCGAGCATTGTCGCTATGCGTTCCGCTGCCTTCAGGCCCGCCAACCCAGCCTCCAAACCCCTTCGTGAATTGGCCATGCGGAAGACCGCACTTGGCAAGTCCATGCTTGGCACCGGGCCGCACTCTTTCTAGGGTGGCTGCGTGAGCGGGTTGATACGCTTCGTGGGCCTGGTCAATGCCGCCGTGTGGCTCGGATCCGGCGTGTTCTTCACCGTGGCGGTCGGCCCTGCCGTGTTTTCCGATGAGATGCGGGCGCTGTTGGGCGAGCGTAACCACCCCTATTTCAGCGGCGCCATTGCCCAGATCCTCGTCTCGCGGCTCTTTCGTCTGCAGATCTTTTGCGCCGGTGTGGCAGTGGCGCATGTATTGGCCGAGTGGGCCTCCTTGCACCGTCCCCTGCGCCGCTTCGAGACCTATTGGCTGGCCGGCTTGATCGCTCTGGTGTTGGCAGGCGCCTTCTGGTGGCAGCCGGAAATCCGCCGGCTCCATCGGATCCAACATGCCATCAACCTTCCCGTGGCCGTGCGCGAGCAGGCTGCTCAACAGCTCCGCTGGTGGCACGGCACCGCCCAGGCCGGCAACCTCCTCCTGCTGGCTGGGCTGATCGTTTACCTCAATCGCATGGCGCGCACGAGCGACACCCCCCGCTTTGTGCCTTCCTTCAAACTGCGGAGTTGACAGCCGCCGGTTTCCAAGGAACCTTGGAGCTAGCTAATGTTGAAGTGTAGGGTTTCTTTGGGTGTTGGATATGATCTCGAATGAAAGGCCGTCTCCGTTTCGACCGCGCCCGGACTACGATGGCTTGAGCCGGTCGCTGGCATCCGCCGATGTAACGCTGCGCACCGAACGGCTCCAGGTCGAACGCAAGACCTTCATTCTGTCGCTCAAGGAAAATCCGCGCGGTCGCTTCCTCCGCATCACCGAAGACGTTGGAGGCCGTCGGGATGCCATCATCATCCCGGCTCCCGGTCTGCGGGACATGGCCCGCGTCCTCCAAGAACTGGCGCGCGCGGTAGAGACCTTGGAGGGCAGTTCAGCAGAGGGCAACGCCGCCGCCAGCGGTGCCTGAGTTTACCGGATTCGAGCCGGCCTCCGTTCCGAAAGGGCAGGGGAGCCCGATCCGGTGCCTGTCCCCCGGGTCTGTCGCAGTCGAAGCCGTAGCAGCGCTAACCAGCCGCCCACCAGCAGGAGACTCACGGCGATGGCTCCGCTCTCTGGGCGAGCCGGCCAGATCTGCAATGCCAGCGCCCCGATCAGCGGACCGCTCATGTTGCCCAGCCCGATGGCGGCTTCGTGGATGCCACCGTGCTCTCCCTTCGCCTCCCCTGCATCCATCGAATAGAAAAGCGACGAGTAGTAAATCAATCCCAAGGCGAGCCCAAACAGCAGTTGCGCCGTGACCACCACCGCCAGATTTGGCACCAGCACCACTGCGGCGAAGGAAACCACCAGTGCAGTGAACGCTCCCAACAGCCAGCCGAATCGGTAATGCCACCCGGCCCATCGCCACAGCAGGGCAAACGCCCCCAACCGCGCAAAGCACCATACCGACCCGCAAATGCCCGCCCAGGTCGTCGAAAGGGCCAGGCGCGAAGCAATCCCCGGCATAACTGCCACCAGCGTTTGGATGGCCACGTAGGCAAACGGATTGGCCAACCAGGCCATCTTCAGAAACAGCCGCTGTTCGGCCACCGTGGGGTGCCCCCCTTCGGATGCCGGATCGGCCGCCGAAGCCGTCTCGGCCCGCGGTGACTCCAACCGCCCGGCCACCTCTGCCACCGCCAATTCCACCCCCACGATCCCCAGCGGAACCCAGTGCAACGCCGCCATGCCCCACCGGTCCAGAATCGCCCCTCCCAGGAAATAGGCCAAAGCCCCCGTGCCCGCCCACACCAGATTGTAAATCCCCACGCTTCTCTGAATGCCGGCGCGGTCTTCCCCCTCCGTCACCAGGGCTTCCAAGGCCGGCCAGGTGAAACACATGCCCAAAGTCACTGCCGCCAGTACTGCAACATGTTCCCGGGCCTCTCCCACGAGTGTGCCCGATGCGAGGGCGGTGGCCATGGCTATCAGCCCCACGCGCAGTGCCTGACCATAGCCCCAACGCTGGGCGCATTGTCCTCCCACCCAGGACCCCACCGCATACAATCCCCCTTGCAGCGCTGCCAACCAGAGGTTCTGTCGGTTGCCAAACCCGAATTCCTGACGCGCAAAAAAGTAAAAGTAGTAGAAGAACAGCGTCGTGCCGAACGAATTCAGTCCCGCAACGACGAAATAAAGCCTGGTACGCAGAGGAAGGCTCATGGCCGGAATGCTGCCAGTAGCGGGGTAGAGGCGGTGGCTGGCGCGCGCTCAAGCTCCGCATTGCCCGGGCCTCTCGAGGCCGGACAATTCCTCGATGGCCTTGCGGGCGTACCATTTGACCGCCTCGGATACCGGGGGCTGCAGGGCATCCAACTCTTCGGCGGTGCACCAGCGGATCTGGTGATGTTCCTTGGCGGCCAGGGTTACCTCGCCGCGGCGCGGCCGGGCCCAGTAAATCAGGCCAATGTGTTCGTGAGTGTCGGTAATCCGGTGGATGTCCATGAACCGGGGCGCAATCAGCGCGCGGGTACCGTCGCCGGTCGTGGGCGGTCGCTCGCCCCACAGCTCCACCTCTAGCCCGCTTTCTTCCCGCGCTTCTCGCAGCGCCGCCTGCTCAGGATCTTCGTCCAGTTCCACATGGCCTCCCAACGGTAACCACCGGTCCAACTGCCGATGCAGCACCAGCAAGACCCGCCGATCCTGCACCACGAAAATCGCCACTGTAAAATCGATTCGCTCGTGAATGTGCGCCACGCCCCACTTTGGGAAGACCGGCCTGGAGCCGTCAATCCCGGCCCGCAGACCGTACCGCAACCCCCGCAGGGCAGGGAAGTGGCGCAGACTGTCCAACCCCAGGGAAAAACAAGGCCCGGCCCCGCTGCTATAGCCGCTTGTTCACGCGAACGCATCGTGCCACGGCCTGCAGCCAAGCAGAGAATCAATCCGGTCGGGTCCGGCTTGTTCTCTTCCACACCTCGACCCCTCAAGCGCTGGCCGCCCCACAAACCCACAGGCCGAGCGGGCCGGAGTAACACCCTACGAGCCACGTTCCGCTCTGAACGGGATCCCAGCGCTCAGCCCCACGCGCCCAAACAGAGGGGTGGGCGCCTCGGAAGAAGCAGTCGCAACCTAGATCGCAGCTCACGGCCCTCCAACCAACACGAAGGTAGGCCGCCGGGATTGCGCGCTCCCCCGACTCGCAGAGTCCTGCGCAGGCACTCGAGATGCTAGGGCCGTGAGGACCCTTCGCACGTGCTGCGCTTGGGGCTGGGGGAACGACCTCCAGGGGGACCTTTTGTTGCGTACCAGGGTGGAACTTAACCTTCCCAGCTTGCCGCGTTTCGGGGCCCGATCGCACTGCGGTGGGGAATGCTCCGGCCGGCCTGCGAGCTCCGTGAGTTCTGGAAAACGGCCACGTTTTCCGGGTGGTCTTGGTTCTCACCAAACGGTGGCACGGCTCCGGTGATTCTTTTCAGCCCTCGCGGTGGATTCAGTTGGAGTGATTTTTCCCGGGGCCCCTGCTTGTAGCCCCAGAGCCGCTTCACCAGCTTTGCATTTGCCGCTGCTCGCCAGGAGCTGCCAGCCGATGCGCCTTTCCAGCGCGGCAGGAGCTGAAGTGTCGTGTTCCACCAGGAGGCTGCAAAAAAGCGCTCAAGCCTCGAACCGAGCTGCCGATGAATGGGGCGTCGCAACAAAGGCGACCGGCGGCCTGCAACAGCCGGTGGGGTCAACGGTGCGACACCCCGATCGAGTCGCACCCGCGGCACGGACGCCGCGACAAATGGAAGGCCCCGCCCCCGGGGCGACTCACGGACTGAGTTATGGTCATTAATACCAACATGTCGGCCCAGAGCAGTGCCCGGCTGCTCATGGAATCCTCCGCACTACTCAACAAATCCCTCATGCGTTTGTCTTCCGGCTCCAAGATCGTTTCGCCGGAAGACGACGTCGCCGGTCAGGCGGTCGCGCTGCGGTTCGACGCCCAAATCAGCCGCATCAACGCCGCCAAGGGCAACATCGCCAACGCCATCTCGTTCAGCCAAACCCAGGACGGCTTCCTCAAAAAGGTCGCCAAGGCCCTGGACCGCATGAGCGAGCTGGCCATCCTGGCGCAGGACGTGACCAAGACGGACGCAGATCGGGCCCTCTACGACCTGGAGTTCCAAACCCTGGTGGATTACATCCGGGACGTTGCCACCAAGGACTACAACGGCGTCAGTCTCTTTGACGGAGCGACGCTGCCGGTGACCATCGACAGCGATGGCAATACCTTCAACATGGCGGGTGTGGACCTGGGAGCTGCTGCCTATGCCACTGTGCTGAACGGCACTGATGTGGCCACGACTACCGCGGCTGCCACTGCGCTGGCCAACGTCAAAGCCGCCATCGTGCAGTTGTCCACCGACCGCGCCACCGTGGGCGCCAACGTCGCCCGGCTGATGTACACCAGTGACCAGCTTGGCGTCCTGAAAGACAACCTCACCTCGGCCAACAGCCGCATCAAAGACGTCGACGTGGCCGAGGAAAGCACGCAATTCGCGCGTTACAACATCCTGGTACAAGCCGGCACGGCCATGCTGGCCCAGGCCAACGCCGTGCCGCAGATGGTGCTGCGGTTGCTCTCGTAAAAGTTCCCTCGCGCGTGGCCGAGACGGACTTGATGCCGCCCGACCGCGCCAGGCCAACCACTCGGCAACCCACCAACCATCTATCGGGACCATGAACCCGAATTTGACGCATCGCACGGTCCGCATCGCAAAACCGCGGCCCGGTCCCCACCGGGACACGTCCGGCGACCACGTGTCCCTTCCCAGGACCCAGCCCGGTCCAGCGACGCAGGCCGCTCAGACCGCGATGCCGTCCCGGGGGAAGGAGTAAAGCGACAGGGGCGGACCGGCTCGGCCGGTCCGCCCTCCCCGACCCCGCGACGATTTCACAGCTCAAGTCTTCGGCCCAGATGCCGATACCCAGGCTGTGACAGAAAAACGGGCGGCTGGCGGCCCCTGACAGCCAGCAGGGAACAAAGGGCGGACGCCCGGAAAAGGTCTGCCCCGCGGCAGGGATGCCGTGCCACCAAATCCCCGCAAGGGGTGACTCAGGGAAGGAGTCAGCAGTATGGTCATCAACACCAACGTATCCGCACAAAGCAGCGCCCGGTTGCTCGCTGAGTCGAGCGCATTGCTCAGCAAGTCCCTCGCACGCCTGTCGTCCGGCTCCAAGATCGTCTCGCCGGAAGACGACGTGGCCGGCTTGGCCGTGTCCATGCGCTTCGACGCGCAGATCAACCGTATCAACGCCGCCGCCACCAACGTGGCCAACGCCATCTCATTCAGCCAAACCCAGGACGGGTTCCTCCAGAAGGTCTCCAAGGCCCTGGACCGCATGAGCGAGCTGGCCATCCTGGCCCAGGACGTCACCAAGACCAACACCGACCGCGCCCTCTACCAGAAAGAGTTCGCGGCCCTCGGTGCCTACATCAATGACCTGGCCACCAAGGACTTCAACGGAGTCAGCTTGTTCAACGGGGCTTCTCGGGCGGTGACCACCGACAGCGACGCCAACACGTTCAGCATGGCCGGCGTGAACTTGGGAGCCACAGTCTACACCAGTGCCACCGGTGCCAGTGTCGCCACCACAACCGGCGCTGTCGCCGCCCTGGCCAGCGTCAAAGCCGCCATCGAACAGTTGGCCGCCGACCGCGCCACCATCGGCTCGAACATCGCCCGGTTGACCAAGTATAGCGAACAACTCGGCGTGCTAAGGGACAACCTCACCGCGGCCAACAGTCGCATTAAAGACGTCGACGTGGCCGAAGAAAGCACACGCTTTGCCCGGTACAACATCCTCGTCCAGGCAGGCACGGCGATGTTGGCCCAGGCAAACGCCAATCCGCAGACTGCGCTCCGCTTGTTGGCCTAAATCCAAGGGGAGCTGGAGTGGACCCGGTGAGCGGGTCTGACACAGACTCGCTCACCTTGCGGACCGCGCGGGGCTGCTTCAGCCCCGCGCGGGCTGCTTGGCCAGCCCGGGCCAACCCACAGACAAACTGGAATACGACCGAGCGAATATGGAACTGGGACTGTCAGGACTGGCCAGCGGCTTCGACTGGCGCTCCTTCATCGACCGATTGATGGAGGTCGAACGCGCCCCGCAGAAAACTCTCCGCACCGAACAAGCCCGCATCCGCGAACGCGCCAACGCCTATCGCAGTCTCCAAACCGAATTGCAGGTACTGCAAAACCGCCTCAAAACCTTGCTGGACCCGGCTCTCTATGCAGCCCGCAGTGCCAGAGCCGACAACACGAATGTCCTGACCGCACGAGCCAGCGCCGGTGCCGCCCCCGGCACCTACTCCATCGAAATCCTCCAACTGGCCACCGCCTCCCGTCTGCAGGGCACCCCCAACCTCGGTGCTCCCCTGAGCCCATCCGCGGACGTCTCCGGACTGGTCCTGGCCAACGCCCCGTTTGCCACCGCCGTCACCGCCGGCACCTTCACCGTCAACGGCCGACAGATTCATATCGAAACCACCGACACCCTCCAGACCGTCTTCGACAAAATTGCCGAGGCGACCGGCGGGGCGGTCACCGCCTCTTACGACCCCGCTACCGACCGCATCCAGCTTTCCAGCGCCTCGGAAATTGTCCTGGGCAGTGCCAACGACACCAGCAACTTCCTGCAGGTGGCCCGCCTCTACAACAACGGCACCAGCTCTGTCTCCAGCGCCGGTGCACTCGGTTCCCTGCGCCTCAATGCCACCCTTGCCAACGCCAACTTCGCCACCCCCGTCGACGACGGCGGCAGCGGCACCGGCGAGTTCAAGATCAACGGAGTCTCCATCACCTACAGCGCCACGGCCGACACCCTTGCGACTGTACTAGATCGTATCAACCACTCCGCCGCCGGCGTCTATGCCACCTACGACGCCCTCAACGATCGCATCGTCCTGACCAACAAAACCACCGGCGACCTCGGCATCGCCCTGGAAGACGTCACCGGCAATTTCCTGACCGCCGCAGGCCTCACCACCGGCAACCTCCAGCGCGGTCAGAACCTCCTCTATCGCCTCAACGGCGGCGACCCCCTCATCAGCAACTCCAACACCATCACCGAGGCCAGCTCCGGCATCGCCGGCCTCTCGATCACGGCCCTCCAAACCGGCGCCGCCACCGTCAACGTCGCTTCCGACACCGACGCCGTCAAATCTGCCATCCGACAGTTCCTGGATGCCTACAACCGCGTCCAATCCCTCATGGACAATTACACCAGCAGCTCCACGGACGCCAAAGGCGTCGTCACCGCAGGCGTCCTGGCTGGCGAAAGCGACGCCAACGAAATTGCCTCCCGCCTTCGCGCCCTGGCCTTTTCCCCGGGCTCCGGCCTGCAGGCCGTGGCCGATCACCTGGCTGACCTGGGCATCTCCACCAGCGGCAACGACAACCAACTGACCCTCAGCGACGAGTCCGCCCTCGACCGCCTGCTCCAAGAGAACCTCAGCGCCGTCCAAAGCCTTTTCACCGATCCCACCGCCGGCGTCGCCACTCGACTCCACCAGTACCTCGAACGACTCGTCGGCGACACCGGCAGCCTGATCCAAAAACAGAACGGCCTGAACCGACAGTCCACAGACATCGACAACCAAATCGCGGAAATGGAACGCATCGTGCAGGCCACCCGACAGCGCATGATCGAGAGCTTCACCGCCATGGAAACCGCCCAGGCTCGCATCAACCAACAGCTCCAGTTCCTCTTGCGCACCTTTGCCCAAAAGACCTGAACCTCACCATGCTCAGCCCCTCCGCCATCCACACCCCGCACGCCACCGCCCGACACACCCATCGACGGTGCTGGATGCTGCTGTTGGGCTCGGCCTGCATCCTGGCCGGATGTGTCGCTGCCGCCTCCGCCGGCCATCGCTCCCCCACAGGCCGGCCCTGGAACGTCTATCAGGCAGCCGCCACCCTGCCGCGCGACCTCCAACGCGTGGCCATCCTGCCCCTCTACACGGCCCGGACCCAGCTCGAACCCGAGACTCGCACCCAGATCGAGCAGGCCCTCCAGGCCGAGCTGCTCCGCAGCAGTTTCGCCGAAGTCGTTCCCTTGTCCCCGCAAACCCTCCGCCGCCTGACCGGTCGCACTGCCTGGGCCGCCGATGAGCCCCTGCCTCCAGACTTTCTGGCCAAGATCCGAACCGAAACCGCTGCCGATGCCGTCCTGTTTGCAGAATTAACCGCCTTCCGCCCCTACCGACCCGTGGCACTGGGCTGGCGCATGCGCCTTGTGGACACCCGCAGTGCCACCACCTGGTGGGCTGCCGACGAACTCTTCGATACCACCGATCCTTGGCTGGTGCGCGCCGCCCGCCGGTGGGAAGCCCAAAGCCGGCCCCGGGGATGCCGCCCCCCCGACGGCTGGCTCACCCTGCACGGCCCCCATCAACTGGCCCGACTCACCGCCGCCGGCCTTCTGGCGACCTTGCCGGCCCGCTGCATTTCCCACTAAAGTTTTTCGCCCCAGGACCGATACCCGAGGCGGATTGGCGAAGCGAATGCAGAGCAAACAGGCCTGCCACTACTAAGCGCTAGGACGTATGGAAATAGAGTTTAATCCAGGCCGCCACGGCGAGCCAGGAGTGAGCCAAAGCGTGACCCGACGCACCGCGGCCCACCCGGCCGCACCGCCGGCGTCCAGCTTTGAACGGTCCCAGTCGGTCGAACGCGCCCTGGCGGAAACGCCGGCCGTCCGACCCGAAAAGGTCGAGCGCGCGCGCATCTACGCCGCAGATGTCAAATACCCGCCCGACGAGGTGCTCGAGCGGTTGTCTCATCTGTTGGCCCTCAAGATGAAGGGCTCTGAATAAACCGACCCCAACCCGGGGACCCGTTCGCCCCTGACTCACCATGCCGCCACGCAACCCTTGGGAATCCTACCGGCGCATCGCCACCCAAACCGCCCCGCCGGGCCAACTGATCCTCATGCTCTACGACGGGGCCATCCGGTCCCTCGAACAGGCCCTCCGCGGCTTCGGCAGCGACGACCCTGCCACCGCCAACGCAACCATCCACAACGGCGTCCAACGCGCGGTCGAGATCGTCCGCGAACTCAACTACTCGCTCAACATGGAGAAAGGCGGCGAATGCGCCGCCACCCTCCGGCGGCTCTACGACTATTTCGAGCGCCGCCTCTTCGAAAGCAACCTCCGCAAAGAGCGCACCGGCATCGAAGAAGTCCTCCGCCACCTCAACACCCTGCGCGATGCCTGGGCCACCATGCTCACCAACCAAACATTCGCCCCGGCTCCAGACCCACTCCGACCCCCCGCCGTGGCCGCCGCCAGCCCCTGATCACCCCCATGAACCCGGCCGCATCACCTGCGGAACTGGCACGCGCGTGGCTCGACTTGGCCGAACAGGAAACCGAAGCCATCCAACAGGAAAACTGGCACCGGCTGGCGGCCTGCCAACAACAGATTGCCCAACTCCAACAGCAATGGGAAAAACTGCTTGCCCCATCCGGGCCAACCCAAAGCACCGGCGTGGGCACCCTGCCTGATCCGGAGCTCCGGCACCTCCTTGCGGCACTCCTCGAGCGCGAACGCTTCAACCAGCAACTATTGCAACAACGGCGCTCCGTTTCGGAATCCGAGTTCCAGCAGTTGACCCGCGCCGCCTGGAACCTCCGGCGCCTGCACTCGGCCCGCTCCGGGCCACCAACCAGTGGCTGGTCCCACCTTTCCTGAACCGGCCGCCCCACACCAGCCCGTAGAGGCCGGTCCCGACCCTCTCCGTTCGTTGCACCATCCACAGCATCAGCAAGCTGGCGCACTCCAAACGCTTCGCGAATTCGAAGGCGCCGTGCGGAATCGCGACAGCGCATGGAGTGCAGCGGCTTGCCGCCGCTGTGTGACACAGGCCCGGATGGAACCGGGCCCTCCAAAGGACCGCTAAGCACACCTTGCCAATGCCACCCATCCTGTCCCTATGCCGCCGATTTACGGCAAAAAAACAAATCGCCCCTGCCACAGCGGACAGGGGCGATCTCCCGGTACGAACAACGCCGCCCGATGACGGACCCGGCCGACCTATCCGGCGTTCGACCGGTCCGCAATCCGCGTGGGATCGCCGAACTCGTGTCGGATGGTCCGCTCCAGGGCTTCGATCAGGCTGTAGGGCCGGACGAACCCGGATCTCTCCAGCCGGTCCGTGTTCACGGTCGTTTCCGCGCAAAATTTTCGGACACGGATCCTGCTTACCGGCAGCGAACGTCCGGTGAAGGCAGCGACGGCGTCGGCTGCCCACCCCAGAGCCAGGGCCAGAGCGTACGGTAGTCGGACCCGCGCCTGCCAACCCTTGTCGCGCCCCAGCCACCGCCGGGCCAGGGCCACCAACTCGGCTGTCGTGAGGTCGGGTTTGTCCGCGTAATTGAACACGTGCAAACCGGGGGGCAACGCGAGGCACCAATGCAGAAAGGCGGCCACGTTACCCACGTAGGCCATGGATTTGCGGTTCCGTCCGGAGCCCACCATGAGGAATCGGCCTTCATGGATCTGGCGCAGCAGATTGTACACATTGCCGCGGTTTCCTTCGCCGAACACCACGCAGGGCCGGACGATGACGGCGCATCGGCTCGGATCTTCGGCGGCCCACTGGCGCACCAGCGCTTCGGCCGCCGCCTTGCTGCGTCCGTAGGCGTTAAACGGGGCTAGGGGGTGCTCTTCGGTGGGGCAGGGGACATCCAGCGGGTAGACCGCCACGGTACTGGTGAAGAGGAACCAGCGCACGCCGGCCTCGGTCGCCGCTTGCAGAACATTGCGTGTCCCCTCCACATTCACCTCGTCGTACAGTCGTTCCGGCCGCACATCATCCCGATGTTCGGCGGCCAGGTGAAAAACGGCCTCCGCACCCCGCACTGCTGACCGCACTGCTGCCGATTCCCGTATATCGGCCTGCAGGACCTTTGCGCCTTCCCATGCCGTTTCCTCGGTATCCAAGCTGACCACCTCACTGCCTTCCCGGACCAGCCGCAGACCAAGGAACCTACCAATCGTTCCTGCGCCACCTGTGAGAAGCACCTTCATCTGCGCAGGTCAGAAAAGGAGATTAACAACCGCACGTATCGTGGGTTCCGTCCGGCACCGAGCCGTGCGAGCCCCTGGCCGGCTCATGGTCCGAACCCTGGCCCCTGCGCTGGTGTTCTTCGATCACCCGAACCAGCAGCTCGTGGTACTTCCGTGTCACGGCCGGGCGGCTGTAATGCTGCTCCACGAAAATGCGGGCATATTGGCCCCTTTGCTCCCAAAGGTCGCGTTGGGTCCGCATTTGCAGAATGGCTGCTGCCACCGCCTGGGCGTCCGTGGGGGGCACAATCAGCCCAGCTCCGCTCCGGCTGACAAGTTGACCGAGGTCCGAGGTCGGATCCGTCGCGGCTAGCACGGGCCGCCCGGCGGCCAAAATCCGGTAAACCTTTGAGGGTACGCCGTCGGTACTGGTACCCCCGGCTTGGGGCACGTAACAGATATCGCTGCAACCGTAAATGTCGTTCATCCGCGCATAGGGCTGGTAAGGCACGAAAATCACGTTTTGCAGTTGCAGCGTTGAGGCAAGCTTTTGCAGTGAGGGACGCTCCGTCCCGTCTCCGATCAGAACCACGACGATGTCAGAATGTCCCCGCAGCAATGCCGCCGCCTGCACCAGCATTTCCAAGTGCTGCGGCTTGCCCATGTTGCCCGCGTAACTCACCACGAATCGGCCACCTAGGTTGAATTCGCGGCTGAACGCATTGTCGCGCGGCCCTGGGCAGAGATGGCCCGTGTCGGCGAAATTGGGGATGAGTTGCACCTTCCATGGCGGCACGTTCCGCTCCAGCAGGGCCGCGTGCATGCGTTCCGAAATCACCGTCACACAGGCGGCTGACCGGTAGGTGAACCGCTCCAGGCGACGCAGCGCTCCGATGACCGCACGATTTCGGACCAGACCGAGGTTGATAGCCACATCCGGATACAGCTCCTGCACATTGTAGACAAACGGAGCCCGGAACCGGCGGGCCAGGAGCCACGCCACCACTGCAATGCTCGGCGGTGGCGAAGGTGCAAGGACCACATCGACACGCCACCGGGAAGGAAGCGCCGCCGCCAGCGTGGCGGCGTGCAACCAGCCCCAGGCGCCGATCCGGCCCCACAGACTCCAGGAACGCCGTGGCATCCAGCAGCGGCAAATCCGCAGGCCGTGTTGCTCGCTCGTGCGCCACGGAAACCCGGTCCGAAGCCCTTGCCTCCAGAAGTGGGCCTGCAGGTCCTCGCTATAGTAAGGCCGCGAGGTAAACACGCGGACCTCGTGACCGTAGCGCGCCAGGTCCACGGCCAGATCTCCGTAAATCTGTGCGGTGGCCACGTTGTCCGGCGGGAACACCTGAACCACAATGGCAATGCGGGCCATGGACGTACTTCCGGCAGCAGTGGGCGACGAAGGGGAGGCGAGTCTCGAACTTCCCGAGCGCCGGGGGGCTAGAAGGTCGCCGGAGCAGCCGCGATTTGCCGCAGCAACCCCACGTAACGGGCGGTGACGTCGGCCCAGGAGGGCAAATGTTGCTGGAACCGCCGCCGGCCCGCCTCGATCAACCGTTGGCGCAGTCCGGGTTCGCCCCGAAGCCTGAGGATTGCGTGGACAATGCTCTCGGCGTCCAAGGGGTCGAAGTACAACGCTGCATCTCCGCACACCTCTCGTGCAAAATCCCTGTCGCTGGTGAGGATGGGGCAACCGGCGCTCATGGCCTCCAAATAGGTACCGCTAAAACTTTCCAGCAGTGTCGGCATCAGGCATGCCCAGCTTTGCGCGAAGCAGTGGGGTACTTGCGGCAAAGGTACGGGCCCCAGGTTCAGGAAACGCGGATTGGGCGAGGCAGCGTACCTGTGCATGCGTGCAAGAAACCTTGCCGCGCGATCACCCTGCTCCGGCGCAATGGTGGTCACCACGGCGAAGTCCTCGATCCCCAGGGCTTCGAGACGGGCGACCACCTGCTCCAGAATTTCGACGTTCTTGTGAGGATAGTACGCCGCAAGGTAAAACAGCAGGCGCGGAGAACGACTCAGAGCGGCCATCTTCAGCGCAGGTTCACCAGGCGCGGCATCCGGCTCCACGGCCCGGTTCGGTGCATTGGGCACCACGTGCACCTGTTCGGGCCTCAGTGCGTAGATGCGAAGGAGACTCTGGCGCATGGCTTCGGTCTGCGCAGCTACGGAGCATGACCGAATCGCATACCGGAAATAGAGCCGCTCGAGCCGGTGGCGGAGTCGGTCGCGAAAATCCGGTAAGATGTGCCGCAGGCGTCCGTCCCAGACAAAATGCGCTTTATGAAACAGGACAAGCTGGGGTACTGGCGCCCGAAGCGTGGCGAAATTGCCCATGGAAAAGAGCGCCGAAGCCTTGTGCTGGTGGCATAGGACCGGCACGACTCGGTTTAGAAATCGCAACTGCCTGAGCGGACCGTAGGCTGGCCAGTCAAACGTCCGGACTTGAACGTTCGGCGCCGCGCAATCCTCGTAGCCCACGCCCGGGGAGGCCAACACTATGAAGCGATCGTCCGGCGCCACTACCGACACGTGCCGGATGACGTTCAATCCCACCGTCAATCCACCCCCAACCCGGAGCGCCACGGCGTTGAGAATCAGGTTCATCGGCGAGACACCCAGTTTTTCGCCATTGTCCAGCTCAAGCTGCCCAAATTGAAGAGGCGTGCCCTGGGACCCTGAAAGTACACGGCGACGTTGTTTGAGCCTGGGTGCGCTCCATCGGCCGACCCTGTGTCAGCCGTTCAGGGGCCAGTAGGAATGCCTATTCTGCGTGACCGATAGCGTTGCACAGCCTCCACGTAATCGCGCAAGCGTTGTTCGGCTAGGATCCTCCAAGAGTAGCGCGTCCGCACCAAATGGGCACCGGCATGCCCGAGTTGCCGCCGCCGATCTGGCTGGAGCAGCTCACGCAGTGCGCGTTGCAAGTCTTGGAGATCATTGTCCCTGAAGACGACGCTGTTGCCTCGTGCAATATCGCGGTCAGTCAAATGTTGAGGCACCACGAAGGGAAGGCCGCACGCGGCGGCATCGTACATCGAAATGGAGCCCAGGGCGGGCCAGACCGAGATGTCGCATGCGCGGTAGAATGGCGGAAGTTCACAATGCTTCTTCCAGCCAAGCACCATGCAGCCGGGAGTCGCAGCCAACGACTCGGCGACAGGGCCACCGCCGATAAAAAGAGCACGGAACGGCAACCCTTGTTGCCGAAGGCCTGCCACGGCGCGCGCCAGGAGCATTGGCTGCTTGCGGTCGTCAAGCTGGCCAGTATAGATGCACACCACTTCGGATTCTTCGAACCCTAGTCGGGAACGGAGTTCCTTGCGCTCACGCTCGCTTTCTAAACTCTCCACCGGGTAAAAAAGCTCCGTGTCGGAGGCAAGACCCGTAACCGCCACCTTCGCGGGAGGGACCCCATACAGCTTCGTTGCGGAGATGGCGCAGCCATCATTCGGGACATAACATCGAACTGTGGCTCTGGCTACCATGGCTCCAGGCAACGTCCGGGTGAAACGGTACCAAAGGCCGCGCAGAGGGGCAGCGCCAAGATTGAACGCATAGGCCTTGGCCAGAAAAGGCGCTTGGTGGCAAGCTGTGAAGAACGGAATCCGGAGGGCAAGCGCGGCCGCCGCTGCGCGGAAAGTGTTGAGACCGGCAGCAGCCCCCGCCTGGATGACATCAGGTTTGAGCCGCCGTAGTAGAGAGCCCAGGCCGTGAAGGCACACATAGGAGCCAATGACATGGGTAGGCAGACGATGGACCCAGTACCCATCCACTGCCAAAGTCCCAGGGCTTTCCCTGGCAGGGCCGAGAAGTTCGGCAAAGTTACGGTAATTTGGGTCAGTTCCGTAGACATTGAATTCTGACGCTAGCACATGAACACGATGCCCGGCTCGGACGAACCACTTGGGCAGCATGTTCTCCACGTAACCCATGCCGGGACTGTAGTAGTCAGCGAGGTAAGCAATGGTGAGGCTCTGCATCGGTCGAGCACCGCGATCTAGAAGACTTGGGAAAGGACTCAATACAACGAAGTTGTTTCGCTGTGCTCCAAGGCTTTAGGTCAAGTCGCGAAAGTGTCCGCGGATGGGACGCTCGGGGGGCATCACCTCTAGCCTGGAATCGATTGGAGCTTTCCTGCGCAGGAGCGGTGTCGTGAACGCGATCGGTTCGGCGGAAGACTCACGGTGGGTGCGAATATTCGGCTCTGCGTAGGCAAAGCAAGGCCCAAATACCAAAAATAGGGTGAATTGAACAGTCCCCCGGAAAACATGGCCAGTACAAGTGATTGCAGAGCGAGGAGGGCGAACGGCCGCGCCGGACCGCCCGAAGCGAGCACGCGTAGGGACGACCACGCTGAGTTGACTGTGAAGCACAGAAAGAGAATGCCACCAAGAGTTCCCGTGGCCATGAATGCTTCGAAAACGAGATTGTGAGGGTACATGCCATTGGGCAAAAGGAACGCACTACCGAAGAGTGGAGAAGTCGCATACGCACGAATAGCTTCCTGCCAGAGTGTGGGGCGTTCTTCCCAACGCAGCGCCTGCACAAGTTCGCGGGGCGCCAATCGATCAAGACCGACCCCGAGCGCACTGGCGACGCCTATGGACAAGAGCGCGGTGAGGCCCAACAGAAAGCAGACCGTAACGAGGACCAGCAAATAGCGCCTTTGGAGAAAAAATAGTATGGAGAGGCCGAGGGGCACGACCGTTGAGATCAGAGGGCCTCGCGAGGCAGCGAGAAGAAGGAAAAAGCCTGCCAGCATCAGAACAGTGTAATACGCGATGCGCGCAGGGAGGCTGCGATGATGACCGGCCAGCAGCCAACTGTGGGTCAAAAGAAGAGCGGATCCTGCAAGGTGGCCTAGCGATATGGGATTGATCCTTTCCCCAATGGACAGGCGAGACACAGTGGGCCCCTGGATTGTCACAAAATAGAGCAGGGTCAGACATATTGTGGCAGCCCCCGTGAGCGTCAAAGCTCGGTGGAGGGCCTGCAGTGAAACCCGCTCCGCGGCAAGGGCAAATGCAATGGCTGGCAGGAAACAGACACCATAGGCGAGCAGCATATATGCCCGAGGTTCGCGGTCTAGAAGGACCCGGGAGCCCTGAACATCAGCGATAATGCGCAAGGAATAGAGGAGCCAAAACGCGAGAAAAAGGTAAAGTTGAGGCGACCAAAGGCTTGCAGACCGTACAATGAAGCCGAGGACGATTGCGGCAGAGGTTGCACCGACGAGTGCACGAAGAAGCAGGACCGGCTGGCGGCCGGGGACGGAGAACAATTCAAGAAGCAGGGATAAGGCGTAGTAGCCGAAGTAGGCCGTGACCGCAAAGAGAAGCAAAAAGAGCGCTGCCGGTAAGCCTAGGCGCGGAGCGGCACTGGATGGAAAGTCTCTCATGCCATGAAGCGATCTGCGGTGGTAACCAGTAGAGGTGGGAAACCGTTGCAGGCGGACGGCACGTGAAGCCCCCCGGGGCCAGGTACTGGAATGCCGAGGGGGTACTGGGATGCTGTTGGAACAGGAGCCGGTGGTTTCATGGGGCGTGGGCCGTTCTGTGTTAGCATGAGCGTGTTTGGACTTAGCGGAGCATTCCTGTAGCGGCCCCAGGTCGAAAAGGGGTCGGACGTTGCCCATTGGGGGCATGGTGAGGTGCGGAGCCAGGTGTGCAGGCGCTTGTCGATTGCCGCAGCTGACGATTTTGCATAGGAATAGGTTTCCTAGATTACGTGCCGGAGCAGGATGCTCGGGCCGGTAGGGTAAAGCCTCGAAGGCAGCGCAAGCTAGGCAGATGCCCGGCATACCGCAAAAGGAGGAAGGTGAGGGGAGCGAAGAGCATAAAGGCCGCGGTGACCTGCAGCAGTGGGGCGGCCCAGGGAAAATGGAGGAGCGGGTATACGGGCAGAGCCCCGAGGAGCGCACAAAGGAGAATGGAGGAGAGCTGGCGGAGCGGCAGAACTCGGATCGGTGGGCAGCGAAACTCTTTCGCGACTCTGAAGAGTGCGAAGGGCGTGCTCCAAATGTACAGCGCGCAGAGCAGGCCGACTACCGCGCCATAGTAGCCCAGCCAATGGACGCAGAGTACGGCGAAGGCTGCTGTGCACGCCAGGTCACCGATGCTGCGGAGCAGGATGGCGTTGTTCAACCCTGCCGCAGCGAGGATGGAGCCCCAGAACACGATGCGGACCGGCAGGGTCAGGAGGTACAAGCGGAAGGGAATCGCGCTGTCCCGGTAGGTTTCGGAAAACAAACCCACCATGAGAGGTTCCGCCGCGGCCATCAAGAAGATCATGGCCGGAAACAGGAGGACCGCCGAGCGCAGCGCGCCTGTCTGGAAGAGACGGAGCGCCTCCTCTTTGCGCCCCTCCGAACAGAGACGGGACATGTCGGCCAGCAGGACGGTCGCGATCGAGCCCGTGACGATGCCGATCAGGGGAAGCTCGAACGCTCCCACCGAGTATACGGCGAATTCCCGAGGCGTACACATGGTGGAGACCACCACGCCGGGCAACTGCAACGTCATCGCACCCAGAATGCCGGCTGCTCCGAGCGGTAGGCCGTAGCGCATCATTGCCCGCAGCAGGTTCGGTTGGAATGTCCCTGAGGCGGGTGGACGGGCTCGCCACATCAGGGCCAGCGCAGGGCCGAGGATGCAGGCCATCGCCACCGTGTGTGTGAGTACGAGCGCTTCCGGTCGGCGCGTCCACAGGCACACCGCAACCAGCGCCCCCATCATCAGAACACGGCTGGCTACGTTGAACACGGTCAGCCACAAGACCCTTTCCCGGCTCACCAGACAGGCATCGAGGGCCAGCAGTGGCAGGGCGAAGACCGGGTAGAGCGCAAACCAGCGCAAGGTGTGTGCCAGCCCGGGATTGTTGAAGTGCTTGGCCAGCAAGGTCGCCCCACCGGCCAAAACAAAAAGACTGAACAATACTCCCAAACCGGCCAGTGCAAGGACCGCCGTGAGGACAAGACTGCGTTCTCGACCCTGTTCACGCGGCAAAAAGTAGTAGAGCGCTGTCGGAAGCCCCAGTGTCAGGACGGGGGCCAGAAACTGATAGACCAAGAGTGTCTGGCGGTAGGTGGCGAGATCTTCCTGGGTCAAGAACCGGGCCAGCACGACCAGACTGAGCAGGGTGACGAGCTGGGTCAGGGTCTGCCCCGCCGACAAGGCCAGCACTTTGACTGTCCGGGACGTGGCCAACGTGAGAAAGTGGACGACTCGTGCCTCGGTACTCGATACGGCGCTAGCGTGGATGGAACTCGCGATAGGGGCGTGTGCCGGTGCGCAAGGGTTCCGGCAAAGGGTCGTCTTCGCCCAGGTCCAGGCAACGCAAGAGGCCCG